>MEHZ011595528.1_pt1 | contig 11918 bp, 9 predicted proteins | sample 897221 | NCBI WGS metagenome assembly MEHZ01 (sample SAMN05514161, study PRJNA337945) | marine metagenome | isolation source: marine surface water | place: Arctic Ocean | collected 2007-12-13 | reverse complement strand
CCGCGTGTAAACGGCACAACGCACTGTGCGGCATCTACATGCGCTCGGACGTCGAGGAGCGACAGGAGCAAGGGTTTATGCTGTTTCCGAGCATAGCCTACTAATTGAAACAGACCTGAACTGAAGGCCTGACTGTGAGCAAGGGAAATTTTAGATGAAAACTAAATTATTGGTATCGGCAGTTGTAACCGCTATTGGTTTTGTCGCAATCAAGCCTGCCGCGGTAGCGCATCACGCGTTCTCTGCTGAATTTGATGCGAATCTACCAGTGCGATTAGGTGGTCCTATCACTCGCGTTGAGTGGATTAACCCTCACACGTGGATTCACCTGGAAAACAACGATCCAGAAGCTACTCGTGATCCAGGTCCTTGGATGGTGGAAGGCGGTACTCCGAATACGCTACTGCGTCGTGGAATTAACCGTAACTCTTTGACTTTAGGTGAAGATATCGTGGTAACGGGCTATCAGTCTAAAGACCGGCTGTGTGAGCCAACGTGTCGTGCTAACGGCCGTGATATCACATTCCCTGATGGCCGAAAATTGTTCATGGGATCATCCGGTACGGGTGCACCTCGTGATGGTTCAGACGGCACCGAACCCGGCAACTAGGTTCGGTTTGAACGTAAGAATTGAAAAGCCCGCTTCTGGCAGGATTTCAGAAAGTACCTATTACAGTTTCCACCGGAGGATCTACGTCCTCGAAGCAGCGAAGCAATACAGGCATGGACACGACACAACGGCCACTGCGGTCAGGAGAGGAATGATGAACACGAGAAAGACTACCGAATTATCTTTGCTGGGTTTAATTGGCGCGTCCCTCTTTGGTCTGACGGCGTGCAGTCCCGGTGTATCAGTAGAGTCTTCTACAGTGGAGTCTTCTGCGTTGACGGGTGAGGTTACCTCGCAACAGGAAGGCGCAATGGAGGGGGTGATCGTCAGCGCGAAGCGTGAGGGATCAATGATGACGGTCTCAGTGGTCAGCAATGCGCAGGGGCAGTACAGTTTCCCCAAGGACAGATTGGAACCCGGCACTTATACGGTCAGCATGCGGGCGGTTGGATATGACCTGACAAACCCGGGCCCGGTGGAACTGACGGCGGAACCAGCCCAGTTGGACTTACAGCTAACTACTACCCGCCAGCTGTCTGCTCAGCTCACGAATACCGAATGGATGATTAGTGCGCCAGGAAGCTTCGAGGAGAAGCAATACTTAGACGATTGCACTATGTGTCACACACTGCAGCGACCGCTGAATTCAAAATATGAAGCAGACGATATGACGAAAGTCGTTCAACGCATGAGCGCCCATACGCTTAACTCCACGTTCGAGCATCCTCATTTTAAGACTGCAATGCCTGAGATGATCAGTCAGCCCCCTTCGGCAGAACAGATCGACAAGGGCCGGTACATCAGCAGCATCAATCTGAGTTCGGCAGATAATTGGCAGTTCCCACTGCAGACATTGCCTCGTCCCACGGGCAAAGCAACCCAGGTAATCATGACTACCTATGAATTACCGCGTCCAGACGCTGCGCCTCATGACGCTGTACTGGGTCCCGATGGCTATGTCTGGTACAACGATTTCGTTGCTCCGTATATAGGAAAAATGGACCCCAAGACGGGCGAAGTGACTGAGTACGATATTCCGGTCCAAAAGCCTGGGTATGCGGTTGGCAGTCATGCTCTGGACTTTGACGACGAGGGGCTGATCTATGCAAGCGGGATGCACCAAGGCTATGTGGCGAGATTGGATCCAAAGACGGAGGAAGTGGAGGCGTTTCTTTTTCCACACTGGAATGTTGATGGTGCTACCAACGATGCCCGCGTGACAGTGCTAGATCCTAGGGGCAATTCAGTCAATGGTCTCATCTGGGTCAATGGCTACAAAGGCGGGGAAATGGGGGTGGCCTATCAGGTGAATCTCGAGACTAACCAGTGGACAGAGGTTACTCATCCCCCTAGCGCTCCGCCCCATAATGCCTACGATGTCATTGCCGACTCGCAGAACAACATGTACGGCATCAATATGGACAAAGAACACGTTTGGAAGACGGATGCCAAGACCTTGGAGACCACTTTCTACCAGATACCGACGCCCGGCGCGGGTGGACGACGCGGCAATGTCGACGCTACAGATCGCCTGTGGTGGGCTCAGTATCGGGGCAATGGTATCGGGATGTTCGACCCGGTGACGGAGGAGATCACGGAGTGGCAGATGCCTACGCCATGGACTAGCCCCTATGACGCGGAGTTCGATGACGAGACCTACGTCTGGACCGGCGGCATGAATAACGATCTGGCTGTGCGGCTGAATGTCGAGACTGGAGAGTTCACGGAATACCTGCTGCCACTTGAAACTAACATACGTCATGTGGACGTGCAGAAGTCAGACAATCCAAATAATCTCTCTAGCTTCTGGGTGGTGGGTCAGCTCAATGGCCGTATCACACATGTTGAGCCGCTGGTGCCATGATCGCCACAACCCAGCTCGCCAAGAGTGTTGGTGCAGAACGCGGTGCCGACACGCAGGCGGTGAGCGGTGCTTTTCCGTCAGCCGTTACGTAAGCACCTCGCACTCGGCGCAATATTGCTCCGGCCCCCAGGTATAGCCTGAAAGAGAGATCTCTTACACTAGAAAACGAGAACAGGAAGTAGAAATGTCGAAAGACAAGATAGTCGCAGTTACCGAGCACGCCGCAAGTCGCAGTCATTTAAATCAAACCCGCTTTCAAGTACTTTATCAGCAATCGATTGCGTCACCCGATGAATTTTGGGCAGAGCAAGCCGACGAACTGCTTCATTGGCACCAACGCTGGCAGTCGGTAAGCAGCAGCGATTTCAGTAAGGCCGAAGCTAGTTGGTTCACTGGTGCAAAACTAAACGTTGCCTTTAACTGCATAGACAGACATCTAGAGCATCGCGGCGAGCAAACAGCCATTATTTGGGAAGGCGACGAGCCCACTGAAGATAAAAAAATTACTTATAGAGAATTGCACACACATGTTTGCAAGTTTGCCAATGCACTAAAAACGAGAGGCGTCAGTAAAGGCGATCGTGTTTGTATCTATATGCCGATGATTCCCGAAGCCACTTACGCCATGTTGGCCTGTGCTCGAATTGGCGCCGTACACTCTGTCGTTTTTGGTGGCTTCTCCCCAGAATCACTAAAAGATCGAATACTAGACTCTGACTGCCAGACCATTATTACTGCCGACGAAGGATTGCGCGGTGGCCGCAGTGTTCCATTAAAGACCAACGTCGATGCTGCCCTGGAACAATGCCCCAATGTTCATTCGGTTTTTGTAGTGCGCCGCACCAATGCCGACGTGCCCTGGTTTGATGACAGAGATGTGTGCTATCTCAAAGCTACCGAAGCGGCAAGCGTCGAATGTTCAGTGGAATTAATGGATGCCGAAGATCCGCTTTTCATTTTATACACGTCGGGTTCAACCGGTAAACCCAAGGGTGTGCTGCATACTACGGCAGGCTACTTAGTAGGGGCATGTATCACACATAAATATGTGTTCGATTACCATGAGGGTGATATTTACTGGTGCACTGCGGATGTTGGCTGGGTCACCGGCCACTCTTATATAGTGTATGGCCCTCTGGCAAATGGCGCCACCACACTGATGTTCGAAGGTGTGCCAACTTATCCCGATGCGTCGCGCTTCTGGCAGGTTATCGACAAGCATCAAGTGAATATTTTCTATACTGCTCCCACAGCGATTCGCGCGCTGATGTCAGCCGGTGACGCGCCAGTTACCAGCACCTCTCGCTCTTCACTGCGCCTCCTCGGCTCCGTAGGGGAGCCAATAAACCCCGAAGCATGGGAGTGGTATTACAAGGTGGTCGGTGACTCGCGCTGCGCCATCGTCGATACCTGGTGGCAGACCGAAACCGGGGCGATAATGATTACCCCGATACCCGGCGTCACTGATTTGAAACCCGGCTCGGCAGCAACCCCGTTTTTTGGTGTCAAGGCGGCACTGCTGGATGCCGATGGCAATGAGCTGGAAGGTGCGGCAACCGGCAATTTGGTTCTATGTCAAAGCTGGCCCAGTCAAATCCGCAGTGTGTATGGCGACCATCAGCGCTGTATAGATACTTACTTTACTACCTACCCTGGCTATTACTTCACTGGCGATAGTGCCCGCCGCGACGACGATGGCTATTATTGGGTAACTGGCCGCGTAGACGATGTCATTAATGTCTCCGGGCACCGGCTTGGCACAGCAGAAATTGAAAGCGCACTGGTTCTGCACCCCGCAGTCGCAGAAGCCGCCGTTGTTGGTTATCCACACGACATCAAGGGGCAGGGAATTTATGCCTATGTGACGCTGATGTCTGGTACTGAAGAAAGCGAGGACTTACGCAGGGACTTACTGAAATTCGTTACCAAGGAAATTGGTGCTTTCGCGAGACCGGAAGTCGTTCAATTCGCACCCGAGCTTCCTAAAACCCGCTCTGGTAAAATCATGCGTCGCATACTCAGAAAGCTGGCAGCAAATGAACTGGATAATTTGGGAGACACGACGACCCTTGCCGAGCCTGCTGTGGTAGAGCAGTTAATCGCCAGCAGAATAAACCGCTAACCGCCGTCGCCGGGCTTTCATTGGACGTAGCCTAGTCTTGGCCAGGTAGTCTAATATTCTCAACCAATTCCTGTACATCGTCTGGCGGATCAGGGGTAAACTTCGCTATCGTGTAGGCGAAGCCCACGTTTATGATAGTGCCAAGTGTACCTATACCTTCCGGCGAGATACCAAATAACCAATTGTCGGCGGTGCTCGCTTCCGGATTTATAAGCTTAAAGTAAATAATATAAGAGGCGGTAAAAATAAAGCCGGCCGCCATGCCTGATATTGCCCCTTGTTTATTCATCTTCTTCTGGAAGATGCCTAATACTATGGCCGGGAAGAAGGAAGCCGCCGCAAGGCCGAAGGCGAAGGCAACAACTTGTGCCACATAGGCCGGTGGATTCATGCCGACATATCCCGCAATCAGCACCGCGACAAAGATAGATAGTCGTGCAGACAACAATTCCTGCTTCTCGGTAATCGAGGGCATGAAGGTGCGCTTGAGCATGTCGTGTGCCACCGAAGTCGAGATTACCAGTAATAACCCGGCCGCTGTGGACAGGGCGGCAGCCAGGGCTCCGGCGGTAACCAGCGCGACTACCCAGTTTGGCAGGCCGGCAATTTCTGGGTTGGCCATCACCATAATGTCTGCACTTACCGTTAGCTCGTTACGTTCAGCATCGCCGAGGTATTGAATTTTGCCGTCATTGTTTTTGTCATCGAAGCTGATCAGCTTGGTAGTTTCCCATTTGCCAAACCAGTCTGGCATAGCGCTATATTCTGCATTGCTAACGGAATTGATTAGATTGGTTCGAGCAAACGCCGCTACAGTCGGTGCTGTGGTATACAGTATTGCGATAAAAATCATGGCATACCCAGCCGATCTGCGTGCATCGCGTACGTTCGGTACGGTAAAAAAGCGAATGATAACGTGGGGCAGACCAGCCGTTCCGAACATAAGGGCGGCGGTTATAAAAAAGACGTCTTGCGTGCTGCGCTGTCCTTCGGTGTAAGTAGCAAAGCCCAGTTCTTGGCTGAGGCCGTCGAGTCGATCGAGTAAATAACCACTACCGTCTACTAATTCCGAGCCGAAGCCAATTTGGGGTATTACCTGTCCGGTCATCATGATGGAGATAAAGATGGCAGGGACCATGAAAGCAAAGATGAGTACACAGTATTGAGCGACCTGAGTATAAGTGATTCCCTTCATGCCACCGAGCACGGCATAAAAGAAAACAATCGCCATACCGATGATCACGCCGGTGGTAACGTCTACTTCGAGAAATCGAGAGAACACGATGCCTGCGCCCTGCATCTGCCCACACACATAAATAAACGAAATGACGATGGCGCAGAATACAGCCACCAGCCTTGCGCTCTGGGAGTAGTAACGATCACCGATAAAGTCGGGGACGGTGAACTTGCCAAATTTGCGTAGATAAGGTGCGAGCAGTAGTGCGAGCAGTACATAGCCCCCGGTCCAGCCCATTAAGTAAAATGTGCCATCCCGGCCGAGGAAAGAAATCAGTCCAGTCATGCTGATGAAAGAAGCGGCTGACATCCAGTCGGCGGCTGTGGCCATGCCATTCGCAACAGGGTGAACACCACCTCCTGCCACGTAAAATTCTTTGGTGGATCCGGCGCGCGACCAGATAGCAATGCCTATGTAGAGGCCAAAGGACAGGAATACAAACACATAAGTCCACATCTGAACGCTCATTATATTTCTCCCTCGGTATCCTGTGCATCGTTCCTGGAAGCTTGCTTGTATTGACTATCCAGCTTGTCCATTGCGCGTATGTAAATAAGGATGAGAGCGATGAAAGTCAGGATAGAGCCTTGCTGGGCGATCCAGAAGCCGAGTTTAAAACCTTTGAGGCGAATATTGTCCAAGACATCTACGAGCAGGATTCCACAAACAAAGGAAATCAAAAACCAGACGCTCAGCAGCGAAAGAACTAATTTTATATTGGCTTTCCAGTAGGAGTTGGCACTGGTATTAGACATGTCTAACCTCTTTTTTTTGTTATTAACTGCGTCCGTTCTCGCGGACTCCGAAAAATTCAATTATTCATTGGCGTCGAGCAACGCTCCCGAAAGGGTGCTTATGACGAGGAGCACGAAGAGCAGCAGGCTCAGAGTGCTCGGGCGATTCCAGTCTTTTGTCTAGCTGTAAGTGCTCGGTATGGCCTAGTCTCTGATTGAAATCAACAGTCAAATAAAGGAGCGGTAGCCGGCGCGCAGACATATATACAATTGTATAAAATATAATGAATGCGGTATAAACACAAGTGTTTTATGGCGTCTACTTACTAACACGAAGCTGTCTTTACTGACGATAAGGCAGGTAGTCATCAAACCCGCCAGCGAAGATCGAAGTTGGCTAGTCACTTCCCCAAATAGATATTTAGGAAATAGGTATTCATTTGTATAAAAGTCTTGCAAGTATGTATTCAACTGTATAAATTGTGAATCATGCAAGGTGGATACGGTCTTTTATTCCGTGTATTTGCTAAGGCAATGTTCATCCGGTGCAAAATTAGGCCATCGCTGGTAGTCGGAGCGGTCAAGATAAATCACTTTCAAGGGAAAGCAGATGTTTAGAAAAAATAAAATAAGCAGGGTTCTATCGCCGGCGATAGCGTTGGCTTTATTGGCTCCCGCAGGATTCGTGCCCATGGCAATGGCACAACAGAGCGCGGACGAAGTCGAACAAATCGTTGTCACTGGTAGTCGTGGCCGAGAACGCACTGTGTCAGATTCGCCAGTGCCCATTGATGTCTTCAGTGCAGAAGACATAAGCCAGATTTCATTAACGGATACTAATGACATCCTCCAGACGCTAGTACCTTCCTTTAACGTTTCCAAAACAAATTTTTCTGGCGGAGCTTACATTCGTCCGGCGACGTTGCGAGGCCTGCAGAGTGACAAGACCCTGGTGTTGGTCAACTCGAAGCGGCGTCATCGCTCCGCTCTCGTGGACTTGGACGGCGCAGGTGCCCAAGCCGCGGACATGGCGACAATCCCATCAATTGCTCTCGGCAGCATAGAAGTTTTACGCGATGGAGCGGCGGCCCAGTATGGTTCCGATGCCATCGCCGGTGTAATCAACTTTATACTCAAGGAAAACAGAGAAGGCGGTTCTATTACTGTTGACATGGGCGAGTATGGTGAGGGAGATGGCCAGTCAGTCAATGTACAGGGAAATATAGGGCTACCGCTTGGTGATAACGGATTCCTAAGCATTTCAGGTGAATATACCGATGTGGAGTCGACTATACGGGCGAAAGAGTATTGTGAGTCTTGGTGGTGCGCGAATCGAAACGATCCAAAATACCCAGCTTTTAATGCAAGAAATAATTCATCGTCCGCATACGAAGAGACTGCGGTATTCAGAACGGCTTATGAGAGTGGCGATCCTACCTTCGGCGACACAGGTCGCTATTCCCAACCCTGGGGTCAGCCAGCCTCTGAATCTCTGCGCCTATTTTTCAATGCGGGCTATGAAGTGAACGCCAGCAGCGAACTGTATGCTTTTGGTAATTGGTCTGAAAGCGAGTCCAATGCTAACTTTTTTCACCGTCGTCCTGTCATCGGTCTCTTTAAAGAATCTCGTTTGGCTGATGGATCTACATATAGCCCGAGGGCGCTTTTTCCTGCCGGCTTTACACCTCAATTGTTCGGCGATGTGGATGATCAATCACTGGTTGCTGGGTGGCGGGGTGAATTGGATAACGGTCTGACTTATGATTTTAGTTTCCGAACAGGAGAAAGCGAAATCGAATACAATCTGTTCAATACGCTGAACGCCTCGATGGGAGTTGAATCTCCCACTCAATTCCATTTGGGTAATCTGGTTAACGAAGAAACCCAGTATCAGGCAGACTTCACCTACGAATTTGATTCCGGCACTGTGCTCGCCTTCGGAGCCAGCTTTTTGGATGAAGAGTATAGTATTTTGGGAGGCGAGCCAGATTCTCACCAGGCAGGTACATACGGAGTCGCAGATCCTCATGGTTTCTGTAATGGCGATACTGCCACTGCCGCGGGTGCGGCTGTGATTACCAACGGCTCCACGCTGAATTGCGCCAATAGCTCCGATCCGGTTTATTACGTAGGGCAAGTAGGCGCAAACGGCTTCCCTGGTTTTCCGCCCGAGTTTTCGAAAAGCTATGGACGACAAGCGACATCGCTTTATGCAGACCTCAGCCAAGATGTGACTGACACCCTGTTCGTACAGGGCGCAGTACGTGCCGAGGACTATGATGATTTTGGTTCGGAAGTAACTTGGAAACTGGCAGCTATACTGGATGTGACTGATAATTTTGCTATTCGCGGCTCGCTCGGCACCTCATTGCGTGCTCCGAGCCCAGGTCAGCAAGGTACGACTAATATCTCTGTGCGATTGCCAAATGGTGTTCCACAACTCCGTGGACTTTTCCCGGCTGATTCTGCAGTTGCAAGAGCTGTGGGTGCCCAGCCGCTCAAACCTGAAAAGGCAAACAACATCACGCTTGGTTTTACCGCGGATATTGCCAACGTCAACTTGACGGTTGATTTCTACAGCATAGATATTGCAGACCGCGTGTTTATTAACGAAGACGCAAATTCCGTGTCTACAGATTCAGGCGCGGGTGGGGCGTATGACAGATATCTAGCACTTGTGGCGGCTGGGGTAGCCAATGCGGAACAGTTCGGTCAGGTGAACTATTTTGGTAATGCTTTTGATACCACCACCGAAGGTGTGGATGTTGTAGCAACATCGCCTATTGATTGGGGTAACAATGGCGTGACTAATCTGAGCCTTGCTATGAATTACACCAAGAACGATTTTGACAGCTCAGTCAGTCAGGTCAGCACTTTTTTGACGGCCGAGGAGCAGGCAGATTTTGGGAATCTGCGGCCAGAATTCCGTGGCGTGTTCACCGCTCGCCACGAGCTGGATCGTCTGTCGGTGATCGGTCGGCTTAGCTATTATGGCGACTACGAAAAAGCCACCACTGGAGGCAAATTGTTTCAGGAATTCGGTGGCGTCTTGTACACCGATCTTGAGCTACAATTCCAACTCAACGATACAGTTAGGTTGTCAGGTGGCGCCAGGAACCTGTTTGATGAATATCCCGATGTAGGAAAAACGGAAACTAGCTTCGTTTGCTGCGGTAACTTATACGGTTTTCAAAACAACCTTGACTGGCAGGGTCGGTATTTCTACGCTCGCGCAGCAATGAGCTTCTAGTACTTTCTGTGCGTTGAATCGCATGATCAAAGAAGATCGACGCAGGGACCACCAAAAATGGTCCCTGCTTTTTTTTGGCCAATATTTGAGCATTGTGAGGCGGTCTACAAGTGAGGAGGGCGGCCGGCAGAAATACTTCATCTGACCAAAAGGCCCAGAAAGCCATTGCCTTCGGCATCCATAAATAGTATTTTATACAAACGAATAAACTTGGTTGTAAAGTGGTTTGAAACGGCGTTCATTGGTTTCACACAGAGGTTGACCTTTCGCATGGCTGTCGCTCATCGCACTGTCATACTCGGTTGATACTTGATACCGTCAAAAACCACTGGTATCGAATTCACCGTATTTCAATTGGAACTTTTATGCTTAGCGACTTTAGTACACCCTATTTAGGTAAAGGTAAGGGGACAATCATGATTAGAAATCGCGCGATTTGGATCTTAACGACACTCTCACTGTGGCCTGCGTTAGCAGTATCAGCTGAGGAAGAGATCACCTATTCAAACCAGGTGTCGAGAATCATTCAAGACAACTGCCAAATCTGTCACCAACCTGGTGGTATTGGTCCAATGTCCTTCACCAACTATGATGAAGTTCGGCCATGGGCTCCGCTTATTCGCCTGAAAGTCGCAGAGCGAGAAATGCCGCCCTATCAGTACGACCACGATATCGGAATTCAAGAGCTGAAAAATGACTGGCGAATGTCTGATGAGGACATTAATACCATCGTTGCTTGGGTTGATGCGGGATCTCCCATTGGTAACCTCGAAGAATTACCGCCAGTTAAGGAATTCCCGGTCCCTGGTGAATTTCACTTTGCAAAAGAGTTAGGCCCTCCTGACCACATCATCAAGTCCGAGAAATGGGACGTTCCAGCGAGCGGTCAGGATTACTGGTGGGAGCCTAGGGTACCTACTGGAATTGCCGAAAACCGCTGCATTAAAGCAGTAGAGACAATACCGTCGGCAGCCGCGAGCGGATCAACACACCATGGCGTGACCACACTCCTGACTCTAGACGAAGACGGTGAATGGGAATGGAACAGTCTTCTATCCGAATTTGCTATGGGCAAGCTCGGTGAAAAAATTCCAAAAGGAGCTTGTAGAGTAGCACCCGCAAATTCTATGGTTGAATGGAGCATTCATTACTACCCCGATGGCAATGCAGTAGCCGACGATCAGGTAACAGTTGGTATCTGGTACTACGATGAAGAAGATAACTTCGACGAAGAAACAGCCTATTTTCAAGATGTAGATAACTATTATCTTAGTAAGAACGGTGAGTCTGATGATTACCTCATCCCCCCCCACGGCAAGTTGATGACTCAAGGGTTTCACTCCTTTGATCATCCGGTTCGTCTTGATAGCTGGCAGCCTCACATGCACCTGCGCGGTGTGGCTATGTCTATGGAAATTTTCTATCCTGAAACAGGGCGTACCGAACTTCTCAGCAAGGTGTCCAACTGGAGTGCTGGTTGGAATCATAGTCATACCTATGAAGAGGGATTTCAACCACTCGTTCCAGTAGGTGCTATCATAATCTTGACTGGTTGGCATGACAACACAGCCGATAATCCCTGGAATCCTGATCCGGACCAGTGGGTTACTTCCGGTCAGCGTACCGGTGATGAGATGTCTCATGCTTGGATTGCCGTTACTCATCTGGACGAGGAGGGTTATCAAGAACTGCAGGCAGAGCGTAAAGATCGCGAAGCAAGAACTGTAGCCACATTAGGAAAGGTGGAGCTCAATGATTAAAATCAGGCTCCTAGCTGCCCAAGCACTAGCCATTTTTCTGATGACGTCGATTTCTGCTTCTCTTTATGCCCAGCTACCAAATCATCTGCGTGAATATCCGCTGGCCGACCGCAAAGCTAGTGGAGACTTAGTCGCTCCTATATTCAACGGTTGGACTCCTAATGAGGACGGCTCAGTCACGATGCTGTTCGGTTTCGCTAACCGAAATCGAGAAGAGGTAGTAGATATTCCATTGGGTCCGAACAACTACATAGAACCCGCACAGTTCGACGGCGCGCAGCCAACGCATTTCCCAGTTCACAATCGGGGTGGTTTTATCGGCATAAATGAAAGAGGCGCAT
>MEHZ011339288.1_pt1 | contig 11919 bp, 10 predicted proteins | sample 897221 | NCBI WGS metagenome assembly MEHZ01 (sample SAMN05514161, study PRJNA337945) | marine metagenome | isolation source: marine surface water | place: Arctic Ocean | collected 2007-12-13 | reverse complement strand
CCAGTTATAAGCCCATAAAGGTATTCTGCAGCACCAGTACCTATGAGGTTAAAGCGGCTAAAACCTGGCAGATCCAACACTCCACAATTATCCCGAACGTTCTCCGCCTCTTGTTTGATCCTTACAGCCCACGGCCCTTCACGTTCCCAGGTGTGCGTGGAGTCCAAAGACGTGTCATCACCCGGATGGGCAAACCAATTGGCCCGTTCCCATCCATTGTACGCCCCCATAACCCCACCTGCCGCGCTCACCTTATCATGTACGGGTGATAGCTTCTTATCACGCGCAGCGGGCCATTCGTGATGTGGGAAATGCATGGCATATTCGTGACCATAAACTTCTATCGCCTTACGATCACAGTAATCTTGATCAGTATAATCAGTGAACCTACGTGGATCGATGGCCCACATATCCCACTCAGTTTCGCCCTCAGTGATCCATTCCGCCAGCACCTTGCCAGCACCACCGCCCTGTGTGATACCAAAGGTAAAAACACAGCCTTCGTATGCGTTTTTTACGCCTGGCATTGGACCTACCAAGGGCAGGCCATCAGGCGCATAAGGAATTGGGCCATTTATCACCCGACCAACCCCTTGCGAGCCCAAAATTGGAACACGGGCCATGGCATCCTCAATATACCACTCCAACCGCTCCAGATCGTCAGGATAGAGCTGGAAGCTGAAATCCTCTGGCATAGGGTCTTCAGGGGTGATCCAATGGGCCTTACAATTGCGTTCATATGGGCCAAGGTTCAGTCCATTTTTATCTTGTCGCAGGTAATAGGATGAATCCACATCCCGGAGCAGCGGCACTTTTCGACTATTGGCCTCGGTCCATTCTTTAAGTTCTGGAATTTCTTCAGTTAGAAAGTATTGGTGGCTCATTACCGTCATGGGGACAGTCCGGCCACCATAGGGTTTAAACCATTCACCGACACGCTGCGCATAATATCCTGCGCAATTGACTACTTTTTCACAACGAATATCACCCTTATCAGTGTGTACAATCCATTCATCACCGACCTGCGTAACACCCGTAGCAGGGCAAAAACGCTCAATTCTTGCACCCATCCCACGCGCGCCTTTGGCCAAGGCTTGAGTGAGCTGTGAAGGATCAATATCCCCGTCATCTGGATCCCACAGGCCCCCAGCAAGATCGTGGGTCTCTAGGAAGGGATAGGCATCCTTCATATCAGACACAGACATCATCTCAATATCCAAGCCCTGGTACCGACCCATCGTGCGTGCACGTTCGAACTCGAGCATTCGATTTTTGTCATGCGCCAAGCGGATAGAACCAGTTACATGGTAGTTCATCGGATAATCCACCTCATCCGCCAAATCAGCATAAAGACCTAATGAATAACGCTGCATGTTCATCACCGCCCAACTGGTACTGAAAGATGGACAGTTGCCCGCCGCATGCCAAGTGGATCCAGCAGTCAGCTCGTTTTTTTCAAGTAAAACGCAATCACTCCAGCCCGCTTTGGCCAAATGGTACAACGTGGATACACCAACAACGCCCCCCCCTATAATAACTACACGTGCCGTAGTTGGAAAATCACTCATCGTAGTCTCCTTCAATTGATGATCAGACGGGCTGCAAGCCCACCAAATAGAATTGCAGTTAATTTGTTCAAAAAGCCAACGTGGGACCTTAAGATATTTGCAAAATATCCAGATGCCACCGCTAAGAATATGACAAACAAAAAGCCATTTACCAAGAAAATAGCTCCAAGAATTAGAATTTGCATCCAAATTGGGCCGTTTGCTGGATCTGTAAACTGTGGAATGAACGCAAAGATAAACAGAGCAGTTTTAGGGTTCAACACATTGGTTATAAGGCCGCGTCGCAAAGCCTGTCCCACACTGGGTGCCGCAGGTCCACACCCTAGCGCACTATCACTCCGCCAAGCCTGTATAGCCATCCAAACAAGATATATTGCCCCGCCGAGGCGAATAGTGTCGTAAGCTGCAGGATGGGCCAAAAGCAGTGCGGATACCCCTACGGCCGCCGCCACAACGTGCACCACAATGCCAAGGTTAACACCCAAAGCTGCTGCCACGCCAATCCGAGGTCCACCAGCAATCCCACTAGCAGAAATAAAGACAAAATCCGCGCCAGGCGTAATGTTCAAGATCAGCCCCGTGAGAACAAACCCTAAAAGCAGAGCTGGCTCAAAGCCAGTGATTACATCCCAAATCATAATGTATCCATCCTCATCATCCAGACGGCACAGAGGCACTGACTAGCAGTACACCATAAATTATAAAACATATGGCCAGACAGCGACGTAGAGTTACGTTGAACACTTTGGCCATGGCAGATTTACCAAGGGCGGCGCCAAGTGCCGTATAACCAGTATAGGACAGGGCCGTGAGACATAGAGCTGTGGGCATGATCACGAACATCTGCTCCCAGATCGGCAGGTTAGGCTGCACAAATTGACTGAAGGCCGCCAAATATCCCACAACGGATTTAGCATTGATCGTGGCAATAGCTAAAGCCCGCTGATAAATTGATCCCGCAGCGGGTCTCAATTTGGGTAGAGTGGTCGCCACCATCCAGCCACGCACCCCCAGAAAAATTAAGAACGCTGCGCCAATAAACTTTGCCACCATAAATCCTGTCGCCGAAGCCACCAGGAGCGCCGTAATGCCAAAGGCGGATAGCAGCAAGAACACAGTGGCTTGGGTCAAAATAGCCAACACGCCCCAGAGGCCTTGGCGAAGGCCAAAGCTCATACCATTGCTCATGCAATTGACAGCATTTGGCCCAGGTGTAACGACAAAAACAGCCCAGAAACTTGCAAATATGATCCAACCCTGCAGCGACATTAATACACCGGTGGGGCGATGACCCAGATCACTTTACAAGGTTCATCAGCAGGATTTTCCCAGCGAAAAAGCTCCCCATTGATGCGAAAACTATCTCCAGGGAGTAGATCAAACTCCGTCTCCCCAATCCAAAGCTTTAATTGGCCAGACAAAATATAACCTACCTCTTGTGTGGGGCGCGACACAGCTGGAAATAGCCTTGCACCAGGCTCAAACGTAGAATGCAGCATCTCAAAGTCATCAGTAAGGTCTGGTGACAGCAACTCTTCTACCAGACCAGCCTCACGGCTACCAATGGGCCGCCGGCTATCTTTGCGCACCACGAAACCCACCTCATTTACTGGCGCGGGGCCAGCGCCAAACAAGGATGATACGGAGATATCTAAGGCTTTGGCCAAATCACGAAGATCATTAACTCCAGGTTCTGACTTGTCGCGTTCAACTTGGCTCAACCAACCGACGGAACGACCAAGGATATCAGACAGCTCCACGAGAGTTAGATCTCGCGCCTTGCGTAAAGCGCGGATATCAGCGCCAAGGGTGACTATGTCTGATTTTTCTTCATACATTTTCAATATTATCTTTCTTTTTTTACGATAATCAATGTTCGTGAAAAAAATCAAGAAAATTTCATATTTGCCTTAGCACGAAAATACAGAAGCGAGGACTTTAGCCAAAGCGTCTGCATCGGCTTGTCTAAACGCATCTGGTTGATCACTATCGATATCTAACACTGCCAACAATGCACCAGACTTATCCCACACCGGCAACACTAGCTCTGAACGGGTTGAACTAGCGCAAGCAATATGGCCCACAAATGATTCAACATCTGATACTAATTGCGCTTTACCCAGTCGCGCCGCAGCACCACACACGCCACGTGAAAAAGGAATTTGCAAACAACCATGCCCACCCTGATATGGACCGATTTTCAACATCTGCGGCGATGTCACTCGGTAAAATCCAGTCCAGTCAAAACGGTCGTCGCTGTGGTGCAACTCGCATGCAACTGTGGCCATTAGCGCGATCAAATCGTCTTCGCCCTCCGTCAGGCTGGCGATAGCTTTTGTCAGACCAGTGTAATCCACTCGAGTCATTTTATTGCCCATATTCCCGCTCAATGGCAATTGCCGTACCCTCACCACCACCGATGCAAATCGCTGCCACCCCACGCTTGAGATCATGGCGCTCCAACGCATTGAGCAACGTCACGATGATCCGCGAACCAGAAGCGCCAATCGGATGGCCCAATGCACAGGCCCCACCATAGACATTTACAATACCCGGGCTCAGGTCCATCTCATGCATAAAAGCCATTGGAACCACAGCAAAAGCCTCATTTACCTCCCAAAGATCAACATCCGAGACACTCCAGCCCACCAGATCCAACAGTTTGCGCGCGGCAGGCACCGGCGCTGTGGTGAACCAACCCGGCGCCTGGGCATGGGACGCATGACCCATAATCCTAGCCCGCACTGTGAGGCCACGTGCGTCAACAGCAGTTTGGCTGGCTAGAACCACGGCCGCCGCACCATCAGAAATCGATGACGAATTAGCAGCCGTTACCGTACCGCTATCACTAAAAGCAGGTTTTAGATGTGGGATTTTTTCAGGCTGCGCGTTGCCCGGCTGTTCATCTAACACAATTTGGGCTGTACCTTTGCGCGTGGTGAAGGAGACTGGGGTGATCTCAGCGGCAAAGGCACCGCTAGATTGAGCTGCCAATGCACGCTCTAAAGAACGCAGTGCATAGGCGTCTTGTGCCTCACGTGTGAATTGGAAATGCGTGGCACAATCTTCCGCGAATGCACCCATCAAGCGCCCCTCATCATAGGCATCTTCCAGACCATCAAGAAACATACTGTCATGAACTGGACCATGGCCAAGCCGCGCTCCACCACGCATTTTTGGTAGCAAATATGGTGCTTGAGTCATGCTTTCCATGCCGCCCACAACCATAACTTGATCGCGCCCCAAGGCGAGCTGATCATAGCCCATCATTGTAGTTTTCATACCAGATCCACACATTTTGTTGACTGTAGTAGCAGGTACTTTCTCACCAAGACCCGCTGCAAACCCAGCTTGTCGCGCCGGAGCTTGGCCTTGACCTGCGGGCAAAACACAGCCCATCAAAAGCTCATCCACTTGCTCAGGTGCCACTTGCGCTACCTCAAGCGCTGCAGCAATCGCCACGCCGCCCAGCTGACTAGCTGGAACATCAGCAAAGACGCCCTGAAGTCCACCCATCGGTGTTCTAGCAGTTCCAAGAATATAAACTGTTTCCATCAAAAGCCCCAATTCAAAATTGTTTCATAACTTATGCATTGCTCTCCCCCCTCGGCACAAGAGCGGCTATCGTATAGGTTGTTATTTCAAAATCCTAACGCAAGCCCTCGCCACTGCTGGCAAAATCGCTATGGTTAGAAAAATTTTTATTTATTGAGGTAATTGATCCTATGCGTGACTTTCATCTTCCAGGCCGCTCAGCAGTTTTTGCAACTAACGGTATGTGTGCAACGTCTCATCCTTTAGCCACCGCAACTGCATTAGAAATATTAAAATCTGGTGGAAACGCTGTAGATGCAGCTATTGCAGGCGCAGTTTTGCTGGGTATTTGTGAGCCACAGATGACCGGCTTAGGCGGTGATATGTTTGCACTCATCCAAAAAAATCCAAGTGCAGATGTTGTATCACTTAATGGATCAGGACGCGCACCAAAAGCTGCAAATGCTGCGGGATTACGGTCTCAAGGGCTGAGCGCGGTACCAATCCATAGCTCAGATGCAATCACAGTCCCAGGCGCTGTTGACGGATTTTGTCGTATGTCCAAGGATTTTGGTAGCTTGGGCTTGGGCGAAGTCTTGGCTCCTGCTACTCATTATGCGCGTGCAGGTGTACCAGTGGCCCCCAAAGCGGCCTTCGACTGGGAGGAAAGCGCAGCTTTGCTACAGGGTACAGCACGTGATAAATACCTTATTTCTGGTGCTGCCCCCAAAGTCGGCCAAATCTTTGCTTCTCCAACCCAAGCTGACGCTCTGGACTTGATCGCCTCCGACGGCCGTGATGGTTTTTACTCTGGAGCTGTTGCTGAAGATATGGTTGCCAGCCTTCAAGCAGCAGGCGGCAGCCATACTATGGAAGACTTTTTAGCCACCAACGCTACCTACGGCACCCCCTTGCGCAGCAGCTACCAAGGGGTTGAGATGTTGGAGCACCCAGCCAATGGCCAGGGCGCCACAGCCCTGTTGATGCTCAATATGATGGCACATTTTGATATCGCAAGTATGGATCCTTTTGGTGCAGAACGAGCACACATTGAGGCAGAGATCGCAAAGCTTGCTTATGACGCACGCAATCGTTTTATTGCAGACGCAGATTATACCACTCGCATGGCGCACATGCTGGCCCCAGAAACCGCAGCAAGCCTAGCCAATTTGATTGACCCTGCACGCGCTATGTCGGATCCATCAGCTTTGTCCGAAGCCGTTCACAAAGATACAATCTATATTACCGTCGTAGATAAGAACAGGATGGCCGTATCGCTGATTTACTCTATCTTTCATTCTTTCGGCTCTGGAATCGCTTCGGATAAGTATGGAATACTATTTCAAAACCGCGGCGCAGGCTTTACGTTGGAGCAGGGACATCCAAATGAGCTAGCGGGTGGCAAGCGCCCAATGCACACCATAATCCCTGGAATGCTAGCAGAAGACGGAAGAATTAGTATGCCTTTCGGCGTTATGGGTGGTGCGTATCAACCCAACGGCCATGCGCGCTTCCTTTCGAATATGGTTGATTTTGGAATGGACAATCAAACAGCCATAGACGCACCCAGATGTTTTTCAGACAACGGCCTGATGAAGGTGGAGCGCGGTTACGCTTTGGAGGTTCGCCAGAGCCTTTCAGACCTAGGTCACAAAGTTGAGGTCCCAGAAAACCCAATTGGTGGAGCACAAGCAATCTTGATTGGCACCGATGGCGTTTTGAAAGGGGCATCCGACCCAAGAAAAGACGGATGTGCTTTAGGGTATTGAGCCTAGTTTAACTGAAACTGCAGCGGATAGGCACCATTTTCGAAAGGGCCAAATATATCTTCGATATCGGGATGATCCACAGGGTCACCCGATATATCGGCTATTAAATTTTGCTCGGAGACATACGCAATATAGTAGCTCTGATCGTTTTCAGCTAACAAGTGATAAAATGGCTGATCTTTCACGGGACGCGCTTCTTCCGGAATTGCCCCATACCATTCATCTGTATTTGAGAATTCTGGATCCACATCAAAAATTACACCCCGAAAGGGGTGCTTTTTATGGCATACAACTTGCCCGAGATGATATTTAGCTTCAGCCTGCACGTCGCACCCTTTTCTCCGAACCTTCTCTTACTTGAATTATGCCTGAAATGTCTATGCTTTCAAGCCAATTTGATTGAGTGACAGTTCTTGATCATTATTTATAAAACACAAGTGACGTTTTACAGCATCACTTTGTTGCCAAATTCAATTCAAATCATTATATATAGAGTGAAAAACTACAGTATAATAAAATAGAGCGAGTGGCACCATGAGCAGTATCCTTCGCGCTTTGATCTTAGTGACTTTGCTTGCCGGGTGTTCTTTGCCCAGTGGCAACGTGAACGCACCCAGAAACTTGGACAATGCCTGTTCAATTTTGGATCAAAGGCGCAGTTTCTTCCCGGCCTTTATGGCTGCAAAACGGAAATATGGTGTGCCAGTTTCAGTGCAAATGGCTATTATTTGGCAGGAAAGTAAATTCAAATCTAAAGCTAAAACACCCCGAAGATATAGGTTTGGACTTATCCCTGTAGGCCGTCAAAGTTCAGCCTATGGTTATGCGCAAGTGCTGGACGGCACTTGGAAGGAATATAAAGCCACAGCCGGACGCTGGACTGCCAGCAGGACAAATATTCGAGATTCTGCGGACTTCATGGGGTGGTATATGACGCAAAGCCGTCGGAAACTTGGTATCTCCATGTCAGATACGCGCAACCAATATTTAGCTTACCATGAGGGCCGCACAGGTTATCGCCGCGGGTCTTATAAATCGAAACGTTGGTTGCTTAGGGTTGCAAAAAATTTAGAAAATCGAGCCAAAATGTATAACGGTCAATTGCGGCGTTGTCGTAAAACTTAACTAAAAATATAGATTAGTTTGCCCGCTTTTGCATTTCTGCTTGGATGTTGAATAGGATACTTGGCATCTTTTGATCTTGGGTCCAATCGCTCAAAGCAATCTGAGTTTTATTGCCTGAGTTATCATCTACAATCCACTGGCGCAGCTGCATAGGATCGTCAGTGAATACCAGTTGAATATATCCATATTCAGCACGGTCAGGGTCTTGCAGTGTGATGATGGTGCGTGGCCCATCGTTTGTGTGCGCCATAACCATATCACGTCTCGCTAAATCAACAGTCCTCTCAAGAACCAAACTCAATGGTGTGTGACGCAAAGGAAAACGTATCGGCTCAGCATTAGCCTTTGGATCGAAAACCGCAACCTGTCCACCACCCACCATCACCAACGCCAGATTAGGAGGGTCATATTCAAACCGAATACGGCCCGGCCGCTTGATATACATCCGACCGGTCGACTGGCTGCCATCGTCATTACTTTGAATAAAAGCAGCTTCAGCAGTCGTCATTGTATTGAAATAAGATGAGACAGCATCCAAGCTTAATTTTTCAGCCGACGCCGGCGTTACCATCAGAAATAATAGCGTAAAAATTTTCTTCATGCCAATAACCTAACTCAAAATTATAATGCACAGAAGACCTAGACCTGTCACAAACGCGTTAGAATGAGACTTTTGACCAGCATTGACTAGTTTTGCTCTGGTAACAGAATCTCACGCTTGCCAACATGGTTGGCCGCACTGACTAAACCGTTGTCTTCCATTTGCTCGACCAAACGCGCCGCCTTGTTGTAACCAATGGCCAACTTGCGTTGGATATAGCTGGTAGAGCACTTGCGGTCCTTGGCCACTATCTGCACAGCAGTATCATAGAGCGCATCTTCCATATCAGTATTACCACCGAGACCCAAAACGGCATCGATGTCACTCTCTTTATCGTCCGTTGGACCTTCAACCACGCCAGAAAGGTACGTTGGTGGTCCAAAGGTTTTGAGGTGATTAACCACGTCCTCAACCTCTTCATCAGAACAAAACGGACCGTGAACGCGAGTGATCTTACCACCACCAGCCATGTAAAGCATATCGCCCATCCCCAAAAGCTGCTCTGCACCCATTTCACCCAAGATAGTCCGACTGTCGACTTTTGATGTAACCTGAAATGAAATCCGCGTCGGAAAATTAGCCTTGATCGTGCCCGTGATAACATCAACTGACGGGCGCTGCGTAGCCATGATGATGTGAATACCAGAGGCACGCGCCATCTGCGCCAAACGCTGAATACAGGCTTCAATTTCCTTACCCGCCACCATCATCAAATCAGCCATCTCGTCGACGATCACCACGATATAAGGCAAAGTTTCTGGTTCAAATTTTTCTGTCTCAAACAGGGGTTCACCTGTGCCGTCATCAAATCCAGTTTGTACAGTTCGACTGAACATTTCAGCCTTAGACAAGGCGTCTTTAACCCGACTGTTGTATCCATCAATATTCCGCACGCCCATTTTTGACATTTTCCGATAGCGCTCTTCCATCTCGCCAACAGTCCATTTCAATGCCACCACAGCCTTCTTAGGGTCTGTCACAACAGGGCTAAGCAAATGCGGAATACCATCATAAACGCTTAGCTCCAGCATCTTGGGATCAATCATAATCATCCGACACTCATCAGGCGTCAAACGATAGAGCAAAGAAAGGATCATCGTATTAATAGCTACTGATTTCCCCGACCCAGTAGTCCCAGCAATCAGTAAGTGAGGCATCTTTGCCAGATTGGCCACAACCGGCTCACCTCCAATATCTTTACCCAAGGCCAACGGTAATTTCATATTGGCATCACCAAAATCACGAGCTGATATTATTTCACGCAGCGCGCACATTTCTCGGTGTTCATTAGGTAATTCAATCCCAATAACTGAGCGACCAGGAACCGTACTTACCCGCGCCGAAAGGGCCGACATGGAGCGCGCTATATCATCCGATAATCCGATTACCCGACTGGCTTTCAAACCTGGGGCAGGTTCTAATTCATACATGGTAACAACAGGGCCCGGGCGCACACTAACAATCTCGCCCTTTACTCCATAGTCATCCAAAACACTTTCCAACATCCGCGCATTACTTTCCAATGCATCATCACTCAACACATGTCTTTCGATAGAGGACGGGCTCATCAACAAACTCAGTGGAGGTTTTTCATAAGCCTTTTCTGATGGGGCCGGCTCAAATTCTAGTTTAGGCTGAGCTTCTGCAATGGCCTGAGAAGAGGGTTGGATTGGCCGTTTGATAGCATGCTGCACAACCTGTTTTGGCTGCGCTGTCAGCGGCGGCTCTGCAGTAAACGCTGGAATGACTATCTCCGGGTTAGAAATATACTTATCGTCCAGCGTATCAGCATCGTCATCCATAAAAGGCGCTTCTGGAACGGGGTATTGTAGAACCATTGGAGCAGGCCCCATAGGACGCCCCGGTTTTACAGTAACAATCGGAGTTGCTCCCTGCCTTGTCATCGCAACCTTTGGCTCACGGGATCTGATGGCATCAGCAATCTTACTGCGAATGCGATCTTGTAATGGATCTTCAAAAAATTCTTGGTCATCTGACTGCAATTGCGGCTTTAATATCGGCTCAGGCGTACGTTTTAACATATTAGGAACGCGAGAAAGTAGTGACTTAGATACTGCCGGCTGGACAGGCAAAGGCAATGAAGCCGAGGCCAGGGGAACCATGGGATCGGCTCGAACTACCGAAGCAACCCTAGCAGCCTCGCTACTAGAAACAGAGTTGAAGTTTGGCTCACGATATAGTTGAACAAGGTCTTTCTGACGAGTTCCGATGCCCCGCACACCGCGCAACAGACCACTCGACATCGGAGAGACCACAAATGAAACTAGTCGACCACCGATCAGACTGATAAAACGAAGGCTAGTTTTTATTTCTCCAAATACTAGGCCAGTCACATAGCCACCAAAAAGCAATACGAAAGCACCTAAAATTACGGCGACAATATTTGCCCCCAATGCAGCCGATCCCGGCAAAACCTGTAGCAGCATAAACAAAACTGTATCGCCAAACAATCCGCCCATTGAAAAGCTATGCGCCCAACCAGAAACCGGAGTCAGGGTTGCAGCATACAGCGAACACAGCGCCCAGAAAATTGGTGCGTAAATTATGCGCATCAACATACGGTCGGCGCCTGCATGTGTTACCAAACGTAACCCCCACGCAAGAAATGCAACCGGTATACCCCAGCCTCCAAGTCCCATAATTTTAATCAAGGGTGACGAAATCGCAGCACCAATTTGGCCAGCCCAATTTTCAATCTCGCGCCCACTCGAGGCGGTCCAGGTAAAATCCTCTGGGGAGTAGCTCATTAGCCCCAGCGCAAATAAAACACCCACCGCTAAAATAACCAAGCCAAAAGCCTCAACACCTCGCCTTTCTAGAAAAGCTTGGGTCGATGCGTCCAAAAACGGATCACGTCCGCGGGTTGGATAAGCCATGTATACCTCAACATCATTTATACAGACAGTCACGCATTGTAGTTAATCCGCGCTGCATTTCTTCTTTTGGAGCCACCAAAGCGACTCGGACGTAGCCAGACCCAGGATTCTGCTCGTTTGCGACTTGCCCCAGATATGATCCTGGTAGCACACGCACCCCTGTTTCGGTCCAAAGTTTTATTGTTGCAGCTTCGTCATCTTCGACTGGCATCCACAAAAAAAACCCGGCTTCTGGCGATTTATAAGAATTAAAACCAGCAAAAATGTGGTCCGCCACCTCAAATTTACTGCAATAGAGTTGCCGGTTGGCAACCACATGATCATCATCTGCCCACACCTTAGCAGAAACATGCTGGATAGGTCCAGCGATTGGACAGCCCGCATAGGCTCGCAGTTGTTTGATCCGTGTTATATTTCTGGGGCCG
>MEHZ011664352.1_pt1 | contig 11924 bp, 8 predicted proteins | sample 897221 | NCBI WGS metagenome assembly MEHZ01 (sample SAMN05514161, study PRJNA337945) | marine metagenome | isolation source: marine surface water | place: Arctic Ocean | collected 2007-12-13 | reverse complement strand
AAGTGCCGCCTCTTCAGGTTCAACACAATTTGGGTTGTATGCTGAATATGGATATTATGTAAAATATAAAGCATCATTATCAAATAATGCCATTTCCAATGTTACTCTTACATATACTGGGTCTCAAAATACAGGAGAGTATTTTGATTTACAACCAAACCAGGAGGCAATATTTGTTGCAGTCCCTGGTACTGTAACTACTAATTTAGGTGGAAATGCTTCATCAAACTTTGACCTCGTTGTTACTGCGTTTAGTGCAAGAGCAAGAAACCAACAAACCCCATTCGCTGACCCCGCAGGTATATTTTCTACTAGAGTAAATGATGTGTATATTAACTATTCATCCTCTCTTACTCAATCTTTAGATGGTTTATATGTTTTTAACCAAATCCCACAAAATGATGTTCAAGTAACAGCTTCAATGTTTTTAAATGCATGGACAGGTAGTGATGATGGTGCAAAGTTTGGAGCAACGGATTATGGAACTGACATATATGGTGAAGGTGAAGAAGGTGATGGACCAACTTGGCCTACTGCTTCTATGAGAATATATACAGGTAGTTATCCAAATAGTGTACCTAACATAACATCAGACTTTGTAACTGAATCATTATTTTTAGATGAAAATATTCATGTTAATGGTTTAGCTGTTACTATGAGTTATTTAATACCATCGGAATCAATCCAAATAAAAGATTGTTTATCATTATCTTTAGCTGTAACTTCATCACAACCTCTATCTGAAATAGACAATTCACTTATTGTTAGTGAATATAGATTAGAATTTAATACACCTACAGCTAGTAGAGAGGGAGATGGTAGAGTACCTACATTTATTGAAAACGCATTTGAAGGTACATTAGGATTTAGTAATACACCAGATTGTCAGCCTTTATTAAATAATACATTTGCATATAGAACAAATGGTCAAATACAAGAAATAGATTATTCTACTAACATAACTAACCCAATTAACTTTCAAAGCATACTTAGTGGTTCAGCTGAAAAATCTTCAGTACCTGAGTCTAATTATTCATCCTTTGGGTGGATACAAAATAGATACTTAGGTAGTAGAACATCGGCTAATGATATAAATACTATTGATGGTTTACAAGGTGGTTATGGTAAGGTGCCTGTAATTGATTATAAAAGAGCATATATTGCTTATTGTGATCAAATTATAGATCCATACCCAGTATTAAATAATAATACTCAATTTAACCTTAAATATTTAATTAATGGTCAAGGAGATGCATTAAATCCCTTATTATCCCCTTATACTGCACTTGATGTAGAAGGAGTATGGGATGAAGGAGGTTTAGGAAACGTATCAATATCACAAATATCAGGTTCATCACAATATGACCAATTAAATGGGTTTAAGACAACCTCTTTAGTGGCAAAACAACCACTACCAATATTATATTCTCAAACATCATCTAATGGTTATGCGGATTCTATCCCATTAGAGGGAAATCCTAATTTTGTTAGTAGCTTTGAACAAGAGTTTATGCAATATTCAATGAGACTCCAAGGTAGTGTTTTTGATGTAAATAAAGTAAACCAACAAAATCCATCATATCTTAACTTATTTGCTGGTATTACAGGTTCTGGTGCTGACAAACCGTTAGATACCTCTAGGTTACAAGCAACATTTCTTAATAGATTTGGACAATTTGTAAGAGAATATGATGGGGTTTTAGTTGAAGGGGCGGTTCCACCTTCTATTATTATAAATGGTGATCCAATAGGTGCAGCAGGAGATGTTTTTCCATTGTCACCTGCACAATGGACAGGTTCAAAATGGTTTGTAGAACCAGGTGCAGATCCTTCAACCCTAGACTATAATAATACTGCAACTACTAATCCATATTATGGTGCCCCAGGAGAAATATTTTTTACTTTAGACCCAGTAGCTAGTGCTAGTGCGGCTGGAAATACTGCACTTTCAGATGATTATAAAGTTACATTAAATTATAAACAAACACAAACCCTTCCTAACCAATTTAGAACATTTGTAGGATATTCCTCATTTTGGGGTGGTGCTGGATCTGAATATGGTAGTAATAGAGTAGGTGAGATTAAACTTTCTTTTGAAGTAACAAGCCAAGCCAATAATAATTCAAGTGATTCTAATACTGGGTGGTCAAGGCGAAGATTTAAATTTACACAACCACCAACTTTAAGTATATACTTTGGTCAAATAACTTCAACAAACGAAGTTAGTATAACAGGACAACCTTTAGTACTAAATGTATCAGCAATATCATCAGATGAAGGCTTCTTTGGTGGGGGTGGTTGGGGGTCTTCTTTTCAATATTATAGAACTGGTATATTTTGGCCACTTATTCAAAATGCAATTACAAGTGCAGGTAGACCTCTTTCTCAAGTAGCCTATGTAGAATGGAATTTTCAAGCAGAATCTGACTGCGTTATACAGACAGGGAAAAGATATAGATGGAAAGCAGAACCAACGTCTTTAGTTCAAAATCAAAGTGTAATTAATAATGATGGTAGAAAAAATTATTTCAACCCAGATAGAGTACCAGTAAAGGGAAGTGGATTAAGTGGAGGAGGTAATGCAACACCAATAAAACTCCAAATTCCAGTTAAAGGTCCTTTTGTTAATATGGCTATAACCTCCCCTTCAGCAGAAGATAATACAGAGGATAATGCTATAAACGGACCTTATTGGGAATTTTCTCAATCTTTATCATCAAACGATTACTCATATGCTTTTACAAGCTCAACAGTAACATCAAATCCACCTTTTAATGGTAATTTTAATGATGTAGAACAACAACTACCTAATTTCTCTTTTGATAGTACTAATTATAGTAGTGTTGAGAACGTATTTGTAGCATTTTCATCATCATTAGGTGAATCCCTGGCATCTGATGTAAATCAAATTAACACCCTTAGTGTTGGTAGTAAAGGATTTATTCAAATAGCAAACCCAACAAATAACTCACAGTTCTTTACGGGTTCTATTAATGGAACTATATTACTTTCAGGTACTGGTATAACAAGATATTATAGAGTTCCGGTAGACAATACACAAAATGTTTTCTTAAATCAAATAGAAGACGAGGCTAGTCTAAGTATGAATTTTACAAAGGGTAACGCAACATTACAACCTGTAAGAAACACATTATTATTAAAAGATGAAAATGGTAATATATCATACAATGATAGTTATTATATAGGGTACTTGCCTTATAAACCAGGTCCTAGTACAGCATTTCCTGGTGGGGAAGAACCAACAGATACAGCTTGGCCTCGTCCAAATTTAGAATGGAGAGTAGACCCTAATGACGAAATTCGTTTTGTAAATACTGAAGGTCAAACATATAAAATAATTGAGGTAATATCTCCATCTAGAAACCTTACTGAAACTGGGGTAAATAAATTAAAAATAATACTTGACCGAGATATTTCTAATGGTGTTAATATTCAATTTTTCTTAATAAGAAGAAATGTATATTCTCCTAACACAGTCATAGTAAATGATTTATTCCCTTATGGTTCATTACCACAATTAACTAAATGGGTAGATTCTAAAAACACCGAAGTTTTTAACACAGGTAGTACAATTACAGGAATGGATTGGACAAGTAATTTCCCAGCGACTCAATCATACACTGAGAATGCTTCAGGTAGTTATATATCATATACACCACCTTTAAGAAAACAAGATAACACACCTTCAGGTTTCTTATTCCCAGAATATCCGATAGCTAAATTGGAAATTTCACCGGATGAAGTACTTCGTGACCTAAGGGATAAAAAACTAATAGAGTAACATATTTATAACATATAATAATAAACACAAATGGGATATTTAAATAATTCAGTAATAACAGTTGATGCTATCTTAACAACAAAAGGTAGAGAATTGTTAGCAGCTAACGATGGTTCTTTTAGAATTACACAATTTGCATTAGCAGATGATGAAATAGATTATACACTTTATAATCCAACACATGCCTCTGGTTCTGCATTCTATGGTGAAGCTATAGATGGAATGCCTCTATTAGAAGCATTTCCTCTTGAATCACAAATAATGAAGTATAAGTTAACAACATTACCAAGAGGTACTTCAAAACTCCCAGTATTAAATGTAGGATACTCAGCTATTACCTTACAACAAGGTGCTACTTTAGCTATTACTCCTCAAACGTTAAATTACTTAGGTAATGATCAAGTATTTGAAACTGCAGGGTATTCAGCTACAATAGCTGATATTAGATTGTTAAATACATTTGAAGCAACAGGTATTAATACTGTAGCTGCTACAAATGCTAATATTAATTCTACAACAACTATTGGTACAAACGTTTCCTCAACAATTACAGGTACACAGATGTCATTAAGAGCAACAACTGTTAATACATTGTTCGGGTCTAATTCAACTTTAGTTAGTACATTAACAATAGTAGGATTAGATAGTGGGGCAAGAATAACAGTTCCAATTACAATAACTAAGTCAACAACATAATATATAAAACATGGGATTTAAAAGATTAGAAGCAGATGATTTTGTAGTAAGTGCACAGGCGCAAACTGCAACCTGTTGGACAAATAACGCACCTACTTTAACCACATACTTTACTCAATCAAACCAGGTAAATGGGGCATCAGGAGTTTATTATACAACGGTATTCAACGAAAACCCAACGGGTTCAAATTCACAAGCTCAATTTGAAATAGCCTATGGTAATGCACTTGGAGGTGGTTCTTTAGCTTATAATGAAAATGCTGCTCCTGGTGTTTCACCAGCTTCAACAATTTATGGTCAGTATAGAACATTAGTATTAGAAGATGAAAATTCTTCATTCATATTTGGAGGAGTTACTGGAAGTTCAATTTATGCTTTAAGTATAGAAAGAGCAAGATACAAACAATCATTATTCCCAGGTTCTATGAATCTAGTAGTAGGAGGACGTGTTGGTAATCCAGCATCAACAAATACCTTACAATTAACTGATAACTCAAACATGGTAAATATACCTACATATTATGGTACAACCAGAGCATATGAGGTAATTAGTGGTTCAAACGGATATGCTTATGATTCAGGTTCAGGAGGAAATGGGTATACACTAGCAAATGGTTCATATGGTTTATTCTTACCAGATATTGGGACAATCCTTCTAAATGGTGACGCTTTAGATTTAAATAGTAACGAGGGGATAAACTTAAACACTGATACAGATTCAAATTCACCTGGTAATAACCCAGCAAGGTTATTTCAAGCTTTTTTAACTGGATCACAATTCGGATTAAATTCTGAAGAAACAATCACTTCAGATTTTATATTTGTTAGAACTAGAAACAGTGAATTTAACTATTCAGAAAATCCATCATATATTTCAGGATCAACTGGTGAAGTTATTTATGATTATTTCATAAACAACCCACAAACATATATTACAACAGTAGGTATGTATAATGATAGTAATGAATTATTAGCAGTAGCAAAATTATCAAAACCTCTTAACAAAGATTTTACAAAAGAATCTTTAATTAGAGTTAAACTAGATTTCTAAAAATGGATGGCGGCGTACAAAACATTAAACTCACAAGATATAATTATCTCACCATTAGAGATAACTAAGGGCTTTACTTTTGAAGGAAACGCCCTGACTGCATCTGATGTGGGTATTGATCGTTTTTTAGGAAATAAATTTTCTAGCACTGTAACAGGATATGTAACAGAAATAACCGAATCTAGTGTATACTATTCGGCACAACAATTATATTATGCTAATTACATCTCTAGTAGTAATGGAGAAGTACAAATAGCTAATACACAATCTATAAACATTGATGGTACTACTACAGGTAGAATAGCATCAAATGCCTTTAATAATTACGAACAAACAGATTTATCACCAGAAAAATATTGGCCTACTAGTTCTTACTCTACATATACTAACGATGGGGGTAACTATGGTGAATCTAAATATGGTGAAAGTAATTATGGTTTAGTAGTATATGAACCATTTATTGGAGTACTTTCTGTACCCAAAGCAATGTTTGGTGATTATATTCAACCAAATTCATTAAAAATTACTACTGATAGTGGGAGTTATTTTGATGATGGTGAGGGTAGACTCCAAATGAATGTCCCAACCAGTTATAAAACAATAGTAGTAGGTAACGTCATATACGAACATGGTATGATAATATTTACTGGAGGTGATAGAAAAACTGGAACAGGAAACTTTTCTGAATATGGAGATTCAGAATATGGTGCTGGGTTTTATGGTGGAAGAACTGTGGGAAATAACGATGTTGAAAATTTTGTAAATACTGTTAATATAACTATGTCATTTTCATCCTCTTTTTCTATTTATGAGACGCAATACAAATGTACGTTAGGAGAAAGTGAATTTAATTATACATTAAATCCTACAACAATAACCGGATCAAGTAATGATGGATCCGTATATCCTTATGTAACAGGGTCATATTTTTCCCCATATGTTACCACTGTAGGATTATATAATAATAATAATGATTTAGTAGCTATTGGCAAATTAGCACAACCGCTTCCAACCTCTAGAACTACTGACACAACAATTTTAGTAAATATTGACAGACAATAAAACTTTATATATTTATAACAAAATATTAAACCTTAATACCAATGGCAAATACTTTATCCAATAACGGAATACAAACCGGGCAAACAATTGAAGCACTACAGGTCTCACAATCCGTAGATGCCTTTACAGGAGCTGAAGCTTATGATATAAAACTATCAGGATCCTTAACACTTACAGGTTCTCTGTTTACAACAGGATCTGTAATATTCAAACAAGTAGAAGAAAATAAAACCGATACAGCATACGGTATTGTATTAATTGACCCAGATGGTTTGCTATACTCAGGAAGTAGTAGCGGATTATCAGGAGATAAAGGTGCAGACGGTGCTCAAGGTTCAACTGGGTTTGGTGATAAAGGTGAAAAAGGTGCAACAGGACAAAATGGTGAAAAAGGTGCTCAAGGTGCTTTAGGTAGTCTTGGCGATAAAGGTGATATAGGTGATAAAGGTGAAACTGGAACACAAGGTACTAATGGTGAAAAAGGTGATACAGGTACACAAGGAACCGATGGTGAAAAAGGCCAAATAGGTGATAAAGGTGCTCAAGGTGCTCAAGGTTCAACTGGTACATTTGGTGAGAAAGGTGAAACTGGAACACAAGGATCAGATGGTACTGGTGAAAAAGGTGAAGCTGGAGTAGGTGATAAAGGAGCCCAAGGTGAAACAGGTACAGGAGATTCAGGAGAAAAAGGTGAAAAAGGCCAAAATGGTGGAAGTGGAGAAAAAGGTCAAACAGGTACACAAGGTACTAATGGCGACAAAGGTGAAATAGGAGAAAAAGGAGAATTCGGTACTCAAGGTGAAAATGGAGAAAAAGGCCAAATAGGAGATAAAGGTGAATTCGGTGAGAAAGGTCAATTAGGTGCCCAAGGAACAGATGGTGAAAAGGGCCAAATAGGTGAAAAAGGAGAATTCGGTACTCAAGGTGAAACTGGTGCTCAAGGAACAGATGGAGAGAAAGGCACAATAGGTGATAAAGGAGAGTTTGGTACACAAGGTGAAACTGGTGAAAAAGGAGAACTTGGTACTCAAGGTGAAACTGGTGAAAAAGGTCAAATAGGTGATAAAGGTGAATTCGGAGATAAAGGAGTACAAGGTACAACTGGAACAGGCGAAAAAGGTGCTGATGGTTCAGGTGGTGGAATTAGCTACAATAATGAAATATCATTCCAAGCAGCTCAAAATGGATCTAATTATGAATTACATCTAACATCAACAGGTAATTTATATGCCGGGTTAAGTTGGATTAGATCAGGTACAACATTAACAGTAACTTCTACAGCACATGGTTTATCAACTGGTGATTGTGTTCTTATTAGAAATATGAGTGAGGATTATACTTATGCTACAGTCCAATCTAACTTCTTTAACCAAGCTAATACATTTGTATTATTTGTAGACAATTCAGGATTGACAAGTGGTACAGATGGTGCTTATATACCCGCTCCTAAAGCAACAGTTACAAACTCAAGTGGTGATGTTACAGCAATATCATTAACAGCCCCATCAGTAGGTAATATCAGAGTTAATGCAATTCAATTATATGCAAATGAACAATTATCAAACTTAACACTAACTGTACCTAGTAGTTTAAATAATGGAAATGGGTTTAGTGATAAACAACAAATTATACCAGTAGTAGGGTCAGCAATAGGTGTATCTGGAACAGGAACATCATCAGGTATAACACCTGCATTCGGTTATAACTTAGGTACTAACATAAACAGAATAAATGTAGCAGGAATTGGCAACGGTACACCAATAATATTAAGTGTTAAATTATAGTAAATAAAAAAAAAATAAAAATATGGCTAAGCCTACATTAGAATTTGCTTCGATAGATTTATCAAGTGCTAAAATATATACAACAAGTTCTGCCCTTGCATCTGCATTTATTAGAGTTGGTGTAACTTATACAGCAGGGTCTGATCAAGCAACAGTAGTTGGAGATAAGGTAGGATATTTAGGATCAGGTTCAATAGAACCTGGAATGATGTTAAGATCTCCAGGTGAATATACAGACCCTACAAGAATAACAGCATATAATCCAGGTACAAAAGTTGTAACTTTAGAATCAACATCAGCAGCTTCAAATGTAGATGAATATACATTTATTACCCCTCCAGCAGGATGGATTTATGTAGCTACATCATCATTTGCTAAAACAGGAGGTAGTAATGTTAACCCACCTCAAGATTTTAGATCAATAACAGGTAGTGAAGATGCAGAATATGTAGCAGGAGATTTAAAATGGGGTATTATTGGACAACTTGAAGCAACTTCAAGTGCAGGAACAGGGCTAATAGGAAAATATGCTCAATATGAGATAACTAGAGTATTAACTAGAGATAATGATCTTACAATTAGTTTTTATGCATCCGCAAGTGCAGCTATATCAGCATTTGAAGAACCTACAGGATATTCTTTAACATATAACCAATCATTCTTAATGCTTTCACAATTAAAAGGAAGTTTTATGTCTATAGCTGGTGCAAATGATTTAGCTGGTGGTGGACAAGGATTAGGATTAGCGGCATATAATAATGTAGTAGGATCTACAATCGCAGCATTAACATCAGGATCATCAGGAGCAGGTGGTTTCCCATTTTCCGGTTCAGCAGAAATTACAGGTTCATTAGCAGTAACAGGTAGTTCAGAATTTACAATTCCAGTAGGGAATGAAGCTAATAATTTCTTTATAAAATCAGGATCTGCAGCAAACGATCCAAGAGTGTTTAACGTAAACGGTGAAGGAACAATACAATTCTTTGCTCAAGATAATGCTTATATACCAACCGCTATATTAGGTGGTTTATACTTTACTTCAGCATCTGCTTACATAGGAATTGAATAAAAAACATTAATTTAAAAAATAGGTTTCATATTTATAAATGAGAACAATCTCAAAACTTAACAAACAAATAAAAAACAAGTAGTCAATGGCAACATGGAAAAAAGTAGTCGTATCCGGATCCGCGATATCGGCATTACAAAACGATGCTAACTATCTAGTAGATGGACAAGCAGGAGCAGAACTTACAGGTTCTTTTACTGGTTCATTTAAAGGAGATGGTAGTGGATTAACAGGGGTAGTAGGCTCCAATACTAACGCTTTAACCAATGGAGCAGGAATCCAAACATTTAGTTATGATGGTTTAGTTAACGGAGTAACAGTAGATGTAGATGTAACCGCATTAGATGGTAATGGTCTTTCAACTTCAGGTAACGAGCTTGTAGTTCAAGCTGAAGATACAACTATTGCAGTAGGTGCAAGTGGTATTAAAGTAGTTGAAGCTAACTTATCTGGAATCCCAAACAGTGCACTTACAAATGATAGTGTAACTATCGGTTCTACAAGTGTAGATTTAGGTGGAACAGCACAAACAATCGCAGGTTTAACTGCTTCAGGTTCATTCAGTGGTTCATTCGAAGGTAACTTTGTTGGAACAACTAACTTACCAGATTTAACATCAGGTAATGGTTTAACAGGTGGTCCTTACGATGGAGCAGTAGCAGCAACATTTGCAGTACAAGCAGATGGTACAACTTTATCAGTAGGTGCTTCAGGAGTAAAAGTAGCAGATGCTGGAATTACAGCAACTCAAATTGCAACTTCAGTAGCAGGAGCAGGTTTAGCAGGTGGTGCGGGAACAGCATTATCAGTAAACGTAGATGATTCTTCAATTGAAATTTCTACAGATACTTTAAATGTTAAAGCATTAGGTATTACGGATGCAATGTTAGCAGGTTCAATTACTAATGCTAAATTAGTAAATGATAGTGTAATATTAGGTACTACAGAAGTAGATTTAGGTACAACAGCAGCTTCAATTGTAGGTTTAACTAGTTTAGAAGCAACTTCAATTACTGGTTCATTCAAAGGAGATGGTTCAGAAATAACTGGAATCGCTTCAACATTAAGTACTGCAGGGGAATCTGGAACTGGAACAGTAGCATTAAAAACACAAACATTAAGTATTTTAGCTGGAGAAGGTATCAATACCGTAGCTTCAGGTCAAGGTATTACTGTTAGTGGAGAAGATGCAAGTTCATCTAACAAAGGTATTGCTTCATTCTCAGATAGTAACTTTTCAGTTACAGCTGGAGATGTAACTTTTGCTAATGATATTTCAATCACACAAGATTTAGTAGTTGGAAGAAACTTAACAGTAGTAGGAACAGCAAGTTTCCAAAACGTTGAAGATTTAGACGTTAAGGATAGATTCATTAGAATGGCTTCTGGTTCAAACGCTCAAGGAGATGGTGGTATTGCAGTTCAACAAACAGGTCCTACAGATGCTGAAGCATTTGGTTGGGATTCAGGTGTTGCTCGTTGGGGTGTAACAGGTTCATTCGATGCATCACAAAACGTGATGGTACCAGACGCATTTATGGCATCTGTAATTGAAGGAGCAGCTAATGATCCAACTGCAGTAGTAGCTAAATATACTAAAAAGGGTAACCTTTTCGTAGCAGCTAATCAAGACATCTACATATACTCATAATTACTTAAGTAAAAAATGAGTTTTAAAGTAGGATACATAGAAACAGGAATGGTAGATCTCAAAAGGGATCTACCATCCTTATCTATAGAAGAATTGCATTTCTTACTTACCTTTATAGGTGAATCTGAATTTAGAGGTAAAGATATGCAACGGATAGTTACATTGACTCAAAAACTAGACACAATGTACCAAAAGCAAATTGTAATAAGCCAAGAACAAGGCCAAATAGATTTACAAAACTTTTCAAGAAAAAATAAAAAAAACTAAAAAGAGGTTATTATGGAAGAGTTATATACATTAGAAGGTTTAACCCTTAGGGAAATAAAAGCACTAAGAACAGGATTAAACTTCGTACAAATTACAGGGATGGATGCTTTTTTTATGGGTACTCTACAAATAAAGATTGCAACACAAATTAAAGAAATAGAATCACACGAATTAGAAAAATCAGATGATATCGCCCCTCCTGTATTAGAATAAAATTTTAATATTTATAATCATATATTATAACTTATGGCGCAGTGGAAGGAAATCATCCTTAGTGGATCAGATGCAATTTTAAATTCTTTAACATCGGATAATGATGTTCTTATTAGTGGGTCAACCCACTTATCACAATCTATATATGATACTGATGAAACTACAGGTACTTTAGGGCAAGTCCTAAGTTCTACTGTATCCGGCTCACAATGGGTAGATGCAGATTCAGGCCCACAAGGAGATAAAGGTACAGAAGGAGATAAGGGAGAAACTGGAACACAAGGTGAAACTGGTGAAAAAGGTACATTTGGTACACAAGGACAAACTGG
>MEHZ011482380.1_pt1 | contig 11924 bp, 12 predicted proteins | sample 897221 | NCBI WGS metagenome assembly MEHZ01 (sample SAMN05514161, study PRJNA337945) | marine metagenome | isolation source: marine surface water | place: Arctic Ocean | collected 2007-12-13 | reverse complement strand
GTGGGCGTTGAGGGACTTGAACCCCCGACCCTCTCGGTGTAAACGAGATGCTCTAGCCAACTGAGCTAAACGCCCTGAGGGGGACAAGGCTAGCGGGGGAATCGCCCCGGTCACACCTCTTTTGCGAGACTGCGCCGGGTCTGCGTTGGGTCCTTTGGATCGGGCCAGAGAGCAGCATCATGTCGCTAGGGGAGCCAGTCATGCCTTGCACGTAATGTGACGCTACGGGCGGCGCCATGCACCACATGCACGTCGAGTGCTTTCACTGTTGATTCGGCTCCTGAGTTCGTCAGTATGTGGGCCTTTGGCGCCCGAACTTCTACCGAGGTCACCTCGCCATGATTATCGCAGAAGTCTTCGAGCTGTTTTGTTTCGGCCTTGACCGCCAGGTTCCTAGTGTTGATGCGCTTTGCGCCGTTGTTCTATGAGCTCCACCGGGCGGAGCGATACCTAGACGAGTGTGGCCAGGCCGCGTTACACCCGCTCGAAAGCCAATTAGGCTGGCAGTGATGACCGCTGTCGCCACCCGACCAATGCTCAAGGGCTGGTCCCACCTGGTTGCAGCCGTGGCGGCAAGCGCACTTTGCCCGATCCTGATCGTCTTGTCACCTGACGGGACCCGCATTCCGGCGACCATCTTTAGCGCCGGCGTTATTGCGCTCTTCACAGTGTCGGGACTCTTTCACCGAGTCCAATGGGGCCCTCGAGCGCACAAGATCATGCAGGGGCTCGATCACTCCATGATCTTCGTGGTGATCGCCGCCACCTACACGCCCATAGCCGCTGTTGCGTTGCCGGACCCGCAAGGTCGACTCATCCTTACATTTGTCTGGGCCGGTGCTATCGGGGGAGTGGTCCTTCATTTCGCCTGGCCTAGCGCACCTCGACCTATTGTCGTAGCTCCTTACCTGATCGTCGGCTGGGTGGCTGTCGTCGTTGTCGTCGACGTATGGCGAGCGCTCGGTGTGGCTGGCTTCATCCTGCTCGTAGCCGGGGGACTGCTGCATAGCATCGGTGCGGTGGTCTACGCCCGTAAGCGCCCCGACCCGTGGCCCACCGTGTTCGGGTTCCACGAACTGTTCCACCTGTTCGTGATTGGCGGCATCGCCTGTCACTACGTGGTCGTCGCCTTCTTCGCCCTGCGCTGAAGACGCACCGGACGATTCGGCATCGTTAGCCCTCCGGGCCAGCTTCTTTCGTGGCTGCCAGTTCAGCTGCTGATGAGTGCGTGTTGTACCGGAGGTTGTACGCAGGTTTGGTGGCCAGCATGCAGGGTTCGTTAGCTGCGACGGATACCAGCGGTTAGCAGAGCGAGGGCAACAACAGCGGCGCTCACCGAGATCGCTACCGGGCCTTTGATGCCATAGGCCTGGTAGAGCAGCCCGCTCATCACGATGCCAATACCACGCGCTGCAGTGCCGAGGGCGCTGTTCGCAGCGAGTGCCCGCCCACGAGCCTGCGGCATGGCCTCGCTCACGATCGAGAACGACGTCACGATCGAGAACTCGAAGCCCAGGAAGAAGACCAGCAGCCCGACGGCGCCGATCAGCAAGGACGAACCCGCCTGGGTCATGACCAGCAAGCCCACGACCGCCAAGGCCAAAGCAATACGAGTCGACTGAATCGGACCAGCCCGGTCGGCAATGGCTGCAGAACTCGACGAGGCCGTGAACTCGGCTGCGCCGAACGCCATGGCCACCAATCCAATACCGCCTGTCGAGACACCAAGTGCTTCGTTCAGCCAGGTGCCAGCGATGACGATGGTGGTTAAGCCAGTCATCGCTATAGCTGCCGACGCCCCAATCAGGATCCAGGCATCGGGCGTCAGGGGCTGGCGAACCACGGCCGCGGTCGCATCATCGAGTGGAACTGATGTGTCGGTGTCGGTGCCCACGACAAAGGCCATGATGGCAAGTAGTACAGCCAATACGAAGAACGGAGCTCGCCAACCGAAGAGATTGATCAATACCGCAATGGACGGCGCTCCAATCAGCAGAGCGAATGCCCACGACGTCTCAAAAAGTCCGATGGTGAGAGCCCGGCGTTCGAAGGGAACCCGACGGCTCAAGAACGCATGGCCGCTCACCGTAAATGCCGAGACACCGATGATGAGCACGACATAGGAGACGGCGAAGATCCAAAAGTTGCCAACCATCGCACCCAGCGAGGACACCGCGACCATGCCAAGCGAACCGGCCATGATCTTGCGTTCGCGTCCTCCGTCGAGTTGACGACCGAGCAGCAGTGTCGACAGCCCTGCCGTTTCGCCTACGCCAAGCACCGTTGTGAGCTTTGCCGTGGTCGTGCCAAATGCACCAGCCAAGGTCGGCAGGAAGAAGGGCATCCACCGCAGTGCCGTGTTCAAGACCGCCTTGGCAGCCGTGAGTCGAACGAGCTGAGCTCGGCCAACCTCATGCCCGGCGCCGACCCGGTGCAGGCGTTGGTTGCTCATAGCAACTGCGAGAACAAGTCGATCGACCGAGACTATCGGTGAGCAGCGTGACCTCGCCATCGAGACTCATCTAACGTGCAGCTCCTTGGCTCCTTCACCGACTCCTGAACATATCGCGAACCTCACACTCGAAAGCAAGGCGGCTATCACCGCCGGATACGACATCTGGACCGTGCCAGGTATCGAGTCGCTCGGCATTCCGCCTCTGCGGATGACCGACGGCCCTAACGGCGCGCGTGGCGCCAAGAACACGCTGGGGTCCGGCGACGTTCGCGCTGTGTGTGTGCCAACCGGAACTGCGCTCGCTGCTTCCTTCGACGAAGAACTCCTTGGTCGCATCGGCGATCTGCTTGGTCGCGAGACTCGCCAGAAACGAGCCCGGGTACTGTTGGCGCCGACCATCAACCTGATCCGTTCGCCGCTCTATGGTCGTACTTTCGAGACCTATGGCGAAGATCCGTGGTTGTCGGGCAAGCTGGCCGCGGCCTTCGTCAGCGGTGTGCAGGCACAGGGAGTCGCCACGACACCGAAGCACCTGATCGGTAACGAGGCCGAATATCAGCGAACGACGATCAACTCGGTCATCGACGAACGGACCTTGCGCGAGGTGTACCTGTTGCCGTTCGAGTTCGCTATCCGTCACGGCAACGCCCTGGGCGTGATGACTTCATACAACCGGGTCAACGGCACCTATTGCAGCGAGGACTCAACGCTACTCAACGGCATCCTTCGCGACGAATGGGGCTTCGAGGGTTTCGTGGTGAGCGACTGGTTCGCCGCCGGTACAACTGTGGGCGCGCTCGAAGGCGGCCTCGATGTGCAGATGCCGGGCCCCGACCGTTTCTTCGGCGCCCCGGTGGCCAAAGCCATTACCAACGGCGAGGTCGACGAAGCACACCTGGACGCAATCGTGGACCGTCGCATCCACGTGCACCGGGTGCTCGACGCCTGGGACAACGATGTCGACGAACCTGAACGCAGCGTCGAGCATCTGCCAGACCGTCAGCTCGCGCACGAAGCTGCGGTGGCAGCGATGGTGCTGCTTGAGAATGACGGCATGTTGCCGGTCGATCCCAGCGTCAGCTCGATCGCTGTGATCGGCCCCAACGCGGTGACGGCGCACATCATGGGCGGCGGTTCATCACAGCTACCTGCCCATCGGCGCATCCCACCGGCCGACATGTTTCGCGAGCGATTCGGTGACCGTGTCACCGTCGAACAAGGCTGCATCATCGACAAGAACGCACCGCCGGTTCGCCCCGACGCTGGCTTCGACGTCGACATCCATTTGAGCAACAACTGGAGCGGACCAGCAGCCGTCCAGCTGCAACAGAAGTCGGGCCGCACGTTCTACTTCGGGGCGCCCCATGCCGCTGTTGGAACCGAATCGTTCACCGCCCGCATGACGGGCACAGTGACACCCACCATTACGGGTGAACACACCTTCAGCCTGATCCAGGTTGGGCCCGCCCGAGTCATAATCGATGGTCAGGTCATCATCGACGGCATCGACGCGACACCCGCACGAGGCGAAGCATTCTTCGGCCTTGGCAGCGTCGAGATGCAGGCCACTGTCGCCCTAACCGCAGGCACACCCGTCGAGGTCGTGATCGAGTTCGTTGGGGGAGCCGGGAATGGAATCAAGGGCCTCATCGTGGGCCACAAGCCGCCGCCTCCTACCGACCTGATCGAACGCGCTGTGGCCGCTGCTGGGGCTGCGGAGGTTGCCATCGTCATCGTCGGCACCAGCAACGAATGGGAGACCGAAGGCAACGACCGTGCATCCATGGACTTGCCCGGCGATCAGGTTGAACTGATTCGTGCCGTGTCGGCTGCCAACCCCCAGACGTGCGTCGTCGTCAACGCCGGTTCACCTGTCGACCTGAGCTGGACCGACCAGCCCGCAGCGACCGTGTTCGGCTGGCTGGGTGGACAAGAGATGGCATCTGCACTTGTCGACGTTCTCTTTGGAGACGCAGAACCGGGCGGCCGCCTACCCGTCACCATGCCACTCACAATCGAGCACACACCGTCATACGGAACGTTTCCCGGCGAGTCGAACAACTCGATTTACACCGAAGGAACCCTGGTTGGTTACCGCTGGTATGACACCCGCAAGCTCGCTGTTCAGTACCCATTTGGCTACGGACAGTCCTACACCACGTTCGAGTGGTCCGAACCGTCCATCACATCGACAGGGCCAGCCTCGTGCCGGGTCGGGCTCACCGTTACGAACACGGGTGACCGTGCCGGAAGCGACGTGGTGCAGCTTTACGTTTCGCCGCCACCATCGAAATTCACCCGACCCAAGAATCAGCTCGCAGGGGTCGCCAAAGTGCATTTGGGCGCAGGCGAGTCGCAGCAGGTCACGATCGATCTCAGCCCACGAAGCTTCGCACTGTGGGATCCTGCGAATCAAGACCATGTCGAAGCCCACAAGCGATTGGCCGGATCTGGCGCTGGCGTTGGCCTTAGCGGGGGAAGTAGCGATGCGACCGAAGCCGGCTGGTACGTCGAGGCTGGGGACTATGAGCTGAATCTTGCCCGCTCGGTTGCCGACGTCGTTGCTTGCGAAACGTTCACGATGCGCGACCCCTTAGGCCCACTCACCAATGAACAATCTCTGCCTTAGATCTGTTGTCGTAGAGATGGTGCCTCGTTTCTCGTGCCCCCAGTCGCTTGAGAGCACATCGATCCATTTGTCGTGCCTGTCGCTTCGATAGGTGACCTTGATTTCGTCGAAGCCGACGCCGGGTTCTTCGGCTTGCTCCGCGGCTATTTGCTGCTCGGGTTAGTGATCGGTGTCGCTGGGTTGGCGGTCCGGCTATTTCGAGCGGTTCGAGAACGCCGCCGCCAGATCGAGATGATGCGAGCCATGGGCTCGATGAGCTCAGGTGTACGCCGCTGGTTCATGACCAAAGCAACGTTCGTCTCGCTGATGGACATCGTCACCGGCGTAGGCCTGGGTGTGCTGACCGGCTACCTGACGACGACCCGCTCGACAGCGTTCGGTGGAGCGGTCTTGCCATTCGCAGCGCGCTGAGGCGTCATTGCGTTCATCACCATCGAGCCGTTCATGGCAGCGTCACTCACCGCGATAGTGCCGGCCCGGCGCGCCGCACTATCGCACAACCAAAGCCCTCCGCCTGGATGATTGACCACTTAAGACAGGTGCCAGGCACATGTCCCAAGAGGCCACATCGCTGTTTGGTTACTTCAAGAACTCTGGTTCACGAGCAACGAGTTCGTCCCAGAATGGCTGGAACTGGAACCAGCCGGACAGATCCTGTCCCTGTATGTCCCAGCCTTGCTGTGCGATCTCATCGGAGACTTCGATCGGCGTACCGGCAGACATGGCCAGCAGCTGTGACTGCATACAACGTTCGAGCGAGACGAACCACCAGACAGCAGCATCGACTGAACCGCCAGTGGTGATGTGGCCGTGATTCTGATGAATCATGACTTTCTTGTCACCAAGAGCTGCAGCCATTTGTGCCGAGGTCTCAGTATCGACGACCGGCGTGCCGCTTCCGACCTTGCAGTACGCAACATCGTTGTAGAACATCGTGTGATCTTGCGAGATCATCTTTAGCGGAGTTCCCAAAGACGAGAACGTGCGGCCGAACATCGAGTGGCTGTGGGCCGCTGCGATCACGTCGGGGCGAGCCTTGTGCAGCTCGCTGTGAATAGCGAATGCTGCGGTGTTCACAGGACGTTCGCCGATGACAACATCGCCGTGATGGTCGACACAAATTAGGTCGCTGACCGTCATGAGTTTGAAGTTGTGACCAAACGGGTTCACCCAGAAACGGTCAGTGAACTCGGGGTCACGCACGGTCACATGCCCGGCAACACCCTCGGCCAGGTTCAAGCGGCCCATAGTGCGCAAACCTGCGGCTAGGCGTTGCTTGCGGTGGAGGCGTTCCGCCTCGAAGTCCATGTCTTCAGCCACATGGGGCTTCAACTCTTCCATCGTCTCATCGATTGTGTTCGCCATGGCAGGCTCCTAAGAGTTCTCGTCCTACGTGATGCTAGTCGGGGTGCCCGATCTCAAGCCACCTGGGGTTCTACAGTCATGTTGTGCAAATCCTGCAGATCGACCCCAACGATATTGAAGCGTTGCCCCAAGAGTTACGCGATCTATTCCCTGGTGTCGTCAACGATCTGCGCGAAGGGGTCATCGAGGCAGTCCCCGATGCAGTGCTGAATCAGCTCCCGGCCTCAGTTATCGACCGTATCCCCGCGGAATTACTGGCCAGCGGCGTCGACACGACATCTGTCATTGTTCTGGCTGTAATTGCCGCCATTGCGCTACTCGGGTTCTTCTACGGCATGGCCAAAGCCGCAGCCAAGGCCGCCATGTTCTTCCTGGTCGTCGGTGCGGTCGCCGGCTTCTTGCTCTACACCCAGCTCTAGTGTCGTGTTTGGTTGCTTCGCTTCCGGCGTTGGCGCCCTGCACGACATAGCCAGGCTGCGGCGTTCCGCTGAAGTTCGCATGGCCAATGTAGGCAGCTCCTCCGGTACACAACGCAACGTGCGTGGAGCCCAGCACTCTGTCGCTTGGAGGGTCCTCATCTGTGTCAAGCCTCAAGGGTGAGCCCCGACAGCATCTGTAGTAATGACCAAATGCGACACGTTTGTTCCCGTGCGGCCTGGTGGCACCTGTCACGTAGGCGACACGCATGTAATTCGTTACGCTAATCGTATAAGTCAATAGCGGCCGAGCTCTATCCCCCCCCTGAGCTCGCTGCTAGAACGCCCCGCCACTTCCCCCAGGCGGGGCGTTTGGACTTTTCCCCGATGTGCATGCTCGCGCCGAGCAGAGTGCTGAAGAAAGCCGGTGTCGCGCATCGGGGCCAGAAGCACGGCTCGTAAGGCCGCAGCGGGCAGTCATGAATAGTCGTTGAGACCTGCGGTATGTGATTTCCCATACCTGCTGGGGGAGCGTTCCCTAATCACACCAGGGTGCCGATCCGAGACACCCGCCGCCAGCTATCCTTGTTACGTGCTCCGCATCGGTTCGACATTGCTACGAATGTTTCTCGTGGTGACCCTGTTGGCGGTCACGGTGGTGTCTGCGGGCGCTGTCGTGGGCCCCCAGATCGGGTCGTTGACCGACGCTGTTCATGGCGAAGCTGGCTTCGAGATATCACTGGCAGGCCTGGACACGCGAAGCCTGTTGTACGACAAGGACGGCAACGAGATCTTCCGCTTTGTCGACGATGGCTCAAACCGAGAGTTGCTGGCGCTCGAAGACATGCCTGACCAGCTGATCACCTCGGTCGTGACCATCGAGGACGCCCAGTTCTTCACCCACCCCGGTATCAACTTGCGCGCGACGTTCCGCGCTCTTGTTGAGAACGTCGGCGCCGGCGGCATCTCCCAGGGTGGTTCGACCATTTCACAGCAACTCGTCAAGAACCGGGTGCTGACCGAAGTCGAACGAACCGAACGCTCGATTCCCATCAAGGTCCGCGAAGCTGTCCTGTCGTGGCGGATGGAAAATGGTCTGAGCAAGGCAGAAATCCTCGAGGCCTACCTGAACTCGGTGTACTTCGGAGCCGGCGCCTATGGCGTACAGGCCGCCGCCGAGGTCTACTTCGACAAGGACGCCACCGACCTGGACTGGCCAGAAACTGCGCTGCTCGCGGCATTGATCTCGAGCCCGGGCGAATACGACCCGTTTATTAACCCGGCAGCAGCCCAGCGTCAGCGTCAGATTGTGTTCAATCGTTTGGTCGAAGTCGGCGCTATCGACGAAGAAGAAGCCCGCTTCTATAACCGGGTCCCGCTGCCTAGCGAACGCAACTTGCTCGAAGCCCAGTTGCCCGAGGACTACTACGTCGCCGAAGTCCGTCGCCGCTTTATCGACGGCAACCTGCCGGCGAACCTGGTTCCCGAGGTCATCGCCCTGGTCGGCGAAACCCAAGAGGGCCGCATCAATGCGTTGTTCCGCGGCGGCCTCCGCATCTTCACGACCTACGACTCGGTCGCCCAGGCCGAAGCCGAAAACGCTCGTGACACCTACGTCCCCGTCGACTTCGCAATCCTGCCGGGCAACACCGACGAAGAGAACGAGACTCGCTTCACTATGGCGATCGCGGCCATCGAGCCTGGCTCCGGGGCCGTGCGTGCGTTGGTTGGTGGCCCTCGATTCGAAGAGGCCAAGTTCAATCTGGCCACCCAAGGTGACCGTCAGCCAGGTTCGTCGTTCAAAACCTTCGTACTGATTGCTGCGCTCGAAGCCGGCTTCGTTCCGGATGACAGCATCTCGGGTGTTGGTCCGTGTTCATTCGACAATCCAGGGTCGGTTGACCCGATTTACACGGTGAACAACTTCGGTAACTCCAGTGGAAGCGTCGACACCCTGGTCAACCAGGTAACCAGGTCGTCTAACTGTGGCTTCGTGCGACTCGGCCAAGCCGTAGGTATCCCCAATGTGATCGAGACGGCGAACCGGCTTGGGCTCGAACTCGATCCGGTTCTCGACAACAACAAGAGCCTGCCGCTCGGAGCCACCGAAGTCCGCCCGCTCGAAGTCGCAAGTGCCTATGCCACCATTGCTAACGGCGGCGTGCGCCACGAGCCGTATTACATCGACCGCATCGAGGACGCTTCCGGCACCGTGCTCTACCAGCACCAGGCGCAAGGCGCCCGTGTACTTGGCGAAGACATTGCCTGTCTCGCTACCCAGGTCCTCGAGCAGAACGTAATCCGCGGCACGGGCACACGGGCACAGATCCCGGACCAGCCTGCTGGCGGTAAGACGGGCACGACCGAAAACTTCAGCGATGCATGGTTCGTCGGGTTCACTCCTCAATTGGCGACCTCGGTGTGGATGGGCAACCCCCAAGAACGTGTCGAGATGCGCGACGTTGGCGGACGCAATGTGACGGGCGGTTCGTTCCCGGCGCAAGCATGGGGTCAGTTCATGACGGCCTACCACGAAGACCTCGACACGGCGGCCTTCCCCGTTTGTCCATCAACTCGTGCCGGGCGCCTAATCAGCGACGACGGTGACCTGACCACAGAGAATCCTTGTGCGACGTACCCGGGTTATTCGCCAACCGACACGAACAACGACGGCACGATCGACCAATGCATCATCAACCCCGGCTCGGCTGGGTTCGTGCGCTGCGGGGTAGTCGACGATGGCGACGGTGGTCTGCTCGAAGAATACTGCCGCCCTAGCACTGGTCAGAGCAGCAGCTTCGGCGTGAACTGCGGCCCTGGGACAGGGCCAATCGACATCAACGACGACGGCTTCGCCGACACCTGCGCTGCTACTCAACAACAACAGAACGGGTTGTGTGATCAGGGCTACGATCCTCGAGACACCACCGGCGATGGCGTCGCTGACACATGTTACGAAGTAACCGGCACGTCGCCGCCGCCACGCAACGGCAGTTCCGATGCCTGCCCTGCCGGGTTTCCTTATGGCACAGACACGAACAACGACGGCGCCATCGACACCTGCTACGCCAATCCTCCGCCATGAGCAGGGACGCTCTACACTGCGGCGATGACCCTTGCGCAGTTGTTGGTTGTCCAGGATCACGATTCGGCGATTGACCGGTTGACGCACAGTCTCACGATTCTTCCCGAGTTCTCCGTGCTGACCATGCTCGACGACGAGCAGTCATATCTTGAGACTGAACGTGCGGGGGTAGCTGAGCAGCGCCATGAGATTGAGCGTGAGGAGAAGCGTTTCGAAGACGAGGCTGCGATCGTGACGTCACGTATTAACAAAGAGAACCTGCGGCTTTACGACGGCAGTGTCACTGCACACAAGGAACTGCAGACCATTCAAGACGAACTGGTCACGCTGAATCGGCGCCGCGCCGAGATCGAAGATCATGTGCTCGAAGCCATGGAACACGGCGAACCGCTTGACACATCACTTGGCGCCCTTGATGACAACCTGATCTCTGTTGAGCAGCGGCGAGAGCAAGCGACCGAGTCCTTGGAAGCTTCCCAAACCGCTATCCGGGGCGAGGCCGAGTCTCAGCACGCGCAGCGATCTGAAGCAATGGCCAAGGTCGACCCTGAGCTCGTCTCGATCTACGAGCAGTCACGCTCTGACTGCGGCGGCGTGGGTATCTGTCGGCTTATCGACAAGACATGCCAGGGCTGTCACCTGACGTTGCCCTCGGTCGAATACGACCGAGTACGCAAAGAGTCCGAGGGTACGATCGTCCGTTGCGGCGAATGTAACCGCATCCTGGTTCGCTGAACGCACCGGATATCAACAGATGTTTCTCTGGTTTCTTGCGCTTTCGTTCGCGCTAGTGCTCGTGGTTTTTGACTCGGCGGCTCTTGACTATCGACTGATCATGGGCGGTTCCCTGTTGCCATGGCTGGACTTGCTGTGGGGGCCACCGTGGGTCATGCATTCGGTCCTGTTCCCGGTGCTCATGATGGTTGCCGTCATGCTCATCGGCTGGGGCCGGCGCCTGTTTCAACGCCGCTGGCTGGGCCTGGCGATCGGTGTCTTCGTGCACCAGGTCCTGGCCGCGACCTGGACCAGCAAGGACCTGTTTTGGTGGCCCACGTTCGGCCTCAACATCGGCGAAAGCCGGCCCAGCGTGCCGTCTGCAACACTGGCCATCGCGCTCGAAGTCATCGGAGCTGTTGTCTTTGTGTGGCTCTACCGCTTCCTCGGCCTGAATGACCCCAAACGACGCGAGCTCTTCCGCACCAGCGGGCGAGTTGACCGTGCGATGCTGCGCTAACAGACAGGATTACTCATGCTCATTCTCTTACGACATGGCCGCACCAAGGCCAATGCCGGCGGGCTGCTCCAGGGCCGCATCGATCTTGAACTCGATGACCTCGGCCAGCAGCAGGCTCAGGCTGCAGCGGCGGCTATTGGCAAGGCCGACCGGGTGATCGCAAGCCCCCTGGTCCGAGCCCAGCAGACGGCTGCGGCTTTTGGCCAGCCGGTCGAAACCGACGAGCGTTTCATCGAATTGGATTATGGTGACTGGGAAGCCAAGCCAGTCAAGGATGTACCGGTCGAGACGTGGAACGAGTGGCGTAGCGATCTTGACTTTCGCCCACCGAACGGCGAAACCCTCAACGAATTGGGCAGCCGAGTCCGTGGTGCCCTCGCCGATCTGGCGGCAGAAGCAGTGCATCAAAACATCGTTGTGGTTAGCCATGTGTCGCCAATCAAGGCGTCAGTGGCCTGGGCGCTCGGTACCGGTGATGAGACCACATGGCGACTGTTCTTAGGGCAGGCATCGATCTGTCGGGTGGCCACCACTCTGGATTCTGCGCGACTCATTGAATTCAACGTGACCGCCCATCTGGACGGCCTCATCTAGTTGAACGAGCTCACTCGGCTCGTTTGGTCTCTTCGAGTTCTCGCTTCAGACGTGAGACCATGGCCGTCAGGCCTGCTTCACGCGTTGCTCCCTGACGGGTCTGCTCTTCGGCTGCGGCAGATACTTCCCGTACCCGAGTGTCGGCG
>MEHZ011391078.1_pt1 | contig 11935 bp, 8 predicted proteins | sample 897221 | NCBI WGS metagenome assembly MEHZ01 (sample SAMN05514161, study PRJNA337945) | marine metagenome | isolation source: marine surface water | place: Arctic Ocean | collected 2007-12-13 | reverse complement strand
GAGGACTTCTTTGGTAAGGACGTCAGCCGGTGCCAGCTTGACCATAGTGAAAATCTCCCAGTAAAAATGATTTATTTGTGTTTGAAGAAGTTATAACCCGACGGTTCTCGTTCGTCATGCCCCGACCAAATGATGGTGTTGCGGAAGAAAGCTCACTGGCCACGTCCGCGCATCGGTGGCATCATTGGTCACGTCCCAAACACTCGGATCGCCGGGGCGATCCCCCAGGAGCAAGTGCATGACGACAACCGCGCCCGACCGCCTTGCCCTCCGGCGGCCCGATGACTGGCACGTCCATCTGCGCGACGGGGCAATGCTCAAATCCGTGGTCAATCACACCGCCCGACAGTTTGCCCGCGCCATCGTCATGCCCAACCTCGCCCCGCCCGTGACCACGGTTGATGCAGCCGAGGCCTATCGCGGACGCATCATGGATGCCCTTGATCCGGAGCTCGACTTCACCCCATTGATGACCTGCTATCTGACCGATGATGCGGATCCGGCGGAGATCGAGACCGGCTTTGTCGACGGCGTGTTTACCGCCTGCAAGCTCTACCCGGCCAATGCCACCACCAATTCCAGTCACGGCGTCACCGATGTCGCCAATATCCGTGCGGTGCTTGAGACCATGGAATGGCTCGGCATGCCGTTGCTGCTCCATGGTGAGGTGACCGACCCGGAGATCGACATCTTCGACCGGGAAGCCGTCTTCATCGATCGCGTATTGACCGGCCTTATCGCCGATTTTCCAAAGCTGAAAATCGTCTTCGAACACATCACCACAAGTGACGCGGTGGCCTTTGTGGAGGCCGGGGGTGAGAACCTTGCGGCGACGATCACCCCGCACCATCTCGACTTCAACCGGAACGCCCTCTTCGTCGGTGGTATCCGGCCACATTTCTACTGCCTGCCGGTCGCCAAGCGGGAAACCCACCGACTGGCCTTGCGCAAAGCGGCCACATCGGGCTCGTCAAAATTCTTCCTCGGTACAGATTCTGCACCGCACCCGCTCGGAGACAAGGAAACCGCATGCGGTTGTGCCGGTATCTTCAACGCGCCTTATGCATTGGAAAGCTACGCCTGTACCTTTGAGGCCGAAGGTGCCCTGGACCAGCTGCAGGGCTTTGCCTCCGAGCACGGACCGAACTTCTATGGTCTGCCCCTGAACACCGACTTCATCACCCTCGAGCGCCAGCCTGCAACGGTGCCCGACACGCTGGACGTGGGGGATACGACCCTCGTCCCTTTCCATGCCGGGGAAACGCTAGCGTGGCGCATCACGGAATAGCCACGCACCACTGACCACACTGGAGAGACCGATATACCCCAGAACCTGACCACCCTTATTCATCAGCTCGACGATTTGCCCGTTCATAAAACGGATTTCGGCGAGATCAAGGTTCTTGGCGGAGAACAGGTTATGGGCTTCTGGGCGCGGCTCAACGCCGGCAGTCATATTCCCGCCCATTCGCACCCCAACGAGCAGATCACCTGGCTGATGAAAGGCCGGTTCGATTACAAATTCGGCACCGGTGAAGACGCCAGCTGCGAAGCCGGGTCCCTGGTGCTCATCCCCGGCGGAGTCGAGCACGAGGTCTGGTATCGCGAAGAATGCGAAATCGTGGAGTTCTTCTCGCCCCCGCGCACGGACATGTTCCCGGGCCTGGAGAATAATCCTTACGGGCTGGTCGAAGAGTAAGGGACGGGCAACCCTCTTCTTCAACACTCCCACCAAGGCCGCTGTGGCCTCCGGAAACCTCATGCTGAGCCTGTCGAATTATGAGGTGGCGCCCTCGCCCTTCGTCAGGCTCAGGACGACCGGCCAACCTGCCGCGCGACAAAATGCGACGTGAGATCGCTAGCGTCGTCGGGCCTGGACCTTGATGCCTATGATGGTCTCTTCACCCAGGGACCGCGCCGCCTCGATCCGCTGCAGACCTTCGACGAGGATCAGCCGCTTGCCGTCATCACGCACCATGATCGGGGTCTTCTGCCCGTCTTGGAGCATGCTTTCGGCGATTTCAGCCACCTTCTCCGCATCGACAGTCTTGCGACGGGCCGTGGGGATATAAATATCGTCGATTGTGAGGCAGAGATCTTTCATGGTCGGCGCTTCCCTGGACGATGTCGCGCCCCATGACGGCGCGCGTGCACCCGATTATCATCGTTTCAGTCCACCCGCGCAAACAAGGAAAACGCCATGCAGCCGCCCCGGAAAATTGTCGATATCTCCATGACCCTCGATGACGTGATCATCGTCGACCCGGCGGCCATGCGCCCGAAGATTACGATGATGGAGCACGGCGATAATCTCGACCGCTGGCGCAAGCTTTATCCCGGTCTCGACACAGACGACCTTCCCGGCGGCGTGGCTTCAGCCTACGAGACGATCACCCTGGCGACCCATAACGGCACCCATGTGGACGCCCCCAAGCATTATCACCCGGTCGACAAGAACGGCGACCCGATGAAGGGGATCGACGAGATGCCGCTCGACTGGTTCATGCGTCCGGGGGTGAAGTTCGATTTTCGGCATTTCGATGACGGCTATCTGGTCACCGAGGCCGATATCGAGGCCGAGCTCGCGCGCATCGACCACGTGTTGCAGCCCTATGACATCGTACTGATGAACACGTCGGCTGCGGACGCCTATGGTAGCGACCACTATATCGACAGCGGCTGCGGCATGGGCCGCGAAGCCACGCTGTACCTCACCTCACGAGGCGTGCGCGTCTGCGGCACCGACGCCTGGACCTGGGACGCGCCCTTTCTCCACACGGCAAAGCTCTGGGAGCAGACCAAGGATCCTTCGATCATCTGGGAAGGCCATTACGCCGGGATCGAGGAGCCCTATTGTCAGATCGAGAAACTCCAGAACCTGGAGGAATTGCCGGATAAGGGATTCCTGGTTGCCTGCTTCCCCTGCAAGATCAGAGGCGGCACTGCGGGCTGGACACGGGCGGTGGCGTTGTTTGACTGAGAATTGTCACTCCGTCGAAGGCGAGTGCAAATCTCAAACAACCTCGTGCTGAGCCTGTCGAAGCATGAGGTTGCGCCCTCGCCCTTCGTCAAGTTCAGGGTGAGGACGACCAGCCAACCATCTGTCTAAGGAAATGAATCCCGACAGAGCGCCGACGCCTTTAACGCGGCAGTTCGGTGCTTCCCATCAGGAATTTATCAACCGCATGGGCGGCCTGACGGCCTTCGCGGATCGCCCAGACAACCAGAGACTGGCCACGACGCATGTCACCGGCGCTGAACACTTTGTCCCGGCTGGTGGCGTAAGCGTCCGTGTCGGCCTTCACATTGCCGCGTCCGTCGAGTTCGAGATTAAGCTCGCTCAGCATGCCTTCGGTGACCGGATGCACGAACCCCATGGCGAGCAAAACAAGATCGGCCTTGAGTTCAAACTCCGTCCCCGGAATAGGCTGGAACTTCTCATCGACCTGCTGGCAGTTGATATGGGTCACGCGACCATCCGCACCACCGATGCTCGTGGTCGTGACAGAGAAGTCGCGCTCCGCGCCCTCATCCTGACTAGACGACGTGCGCATCTTGAGCGGCCAGTGGGGCCAGGTCAGGACCTTGTCTTCCTTTTCCGGCGGCTCAGGCATGATTTCAAGCTGGACCACCGACAGGGCCCCCTGACGGATCGAGGTGCCGATGCAATCTGACCCGGTATCCCCGCCGCCGATAACCACCACGTGCTTCTCGGAAGCCACGATGGGTTCGACATCTCCTTGATTGCTACCCGCAACCCGACGGTTTTGCTGAGGTAGGAAATTCATAGCGAAGTGAACACCGACGAACTCGCGCCCCTCAATGGGAAGGTCACGGGGCATCTCGGAACCGCCACAAAGCAGAACCGCATCGTGGTTGGCTTCCATCTCCGCAGCGGTCATATCGACCCCGATGTGGACACCGCAATGGAGCTCCACACCTTCGGAGATCATCTGATCCATGCGCCGGTCGATCAGGTGCTTCTCCATCTTGAAGTCGGGGATGCCAAGGCGAAGCAAGCCACCCGGGGTCTCGTTCTTCTCATAGAGATGCACTTCATGGCCTACCCGGGCGAGCTGCTGAGCTGCGGCCATGCCGGCCGGACCGGACCCGACGACGGCGATCTTCTTGCCGGTTTTGGTCTCGGCAATCTGGGGCTGGATCCAGCCTTCATCCCAGGCGCGGTCAACGATAGCGCATTCGATGGTCTTGATGGTGACCGGGTTGTCATCGATGTTGAGCGTGCAGGCTGCCTCGCACGGTGCGGGGCAGACACGACCGGTGAATTCCGGGAAATTGTTTGTCGAATGCAGATTGCGCGAGGCTTCTTCCCAGTCGGAATTGTAGACGAGGTCGTTCCAGTCCGGGATCTGGTTGTTGACCGGACAGCCGCTGTGACAGAAGGGAATGCCGCAATCCATGCAACGCGCCGCCTGGCGTTCCAGGTCGCGTTCTTCCAGCGGAATCACAAACTCCTTGTAGTTCCGAATACGGTCGCTTGCCGGCTTATAGGTGCGGTCGTGCCGCTCTATTTCGATAAATCCTGTAACCTTGCCCATTAGCCCCTCCGCATGCCGATATTCATGTCACCGGTCTGCTCAACTTTTACTTCCTGAAGCGCCCGACGGTATTCGACCGGCATGACCTTCACGAATTTCGGGAGATACACGCTCCAACTGTCCAGAATATGCTGCGCCCGCGTCGAGGCGGTGTAGCGCGCATGGTTCTCGATCAGCTGGCGCAGACGTTCGGCGTCAAACCGCGTCATGTCCGAACGCACATCGACCATCCCGTGGGATTCGATGTCAGAGCGATGCAGTTTCTCCATTTCTTCTTCTTCGTCCTCAATCGGCTCCAGATCGACCATCGCCAGATTGCAGCGGCCTTCAAAGTCGCCCGCCTCGTCGAGCACATAGGCGATCCCGCCGGACATGCCCGCGGCGAAGTTGCGACCGGTCTCACCCAGCACCACAACGATCCCACCGGTCATGTACTCACAACCGTGGTCCCCGGCCCCTTCGACAACCGCGATGGCGCCAGAATTCCGGACCGCAAAGCGTTCCCCGGCGATGCCCCGGAAATAGCACTCACCAGTCACCGCGCCATAAAGCACCGTGTTGCCGACAATCATGCTTTTATCCGGGTCGATGCCGCTCTTCGGGTTCGGCCGCACGATCAGCTTACCGCCCGAGAGCCCCTTGCCCACATAGTCATTGGCCTCGCCCACGAGATCGAGGGTCACACCCCGTGCGACCCAGGCGCCGAAGCTCTGCCCCGCAACCCCGTTTAAAGTTATCCAGATAGTGTCTTCTGCCAGCCCGGCATGCCCGTATTTACGTGCGATTTCACCCGACAGCATGGCGCCGGCGGTGCGATCGGTGTTGCGGATCGGAAGTTCAGCCTTCACCGGCGTGCCATCTTCGAGGGCCGGCTTGGCCAGCTCGATCAGCTTGCGATCCAGGATATCCTTGATCGGATGGTCCTGATCGGTGGTGCGATGAATATTCACATGGTCGGCTTCTGCGGGCTTGAAGAACAGCTTGGTGAAGTCCAACCCCTGAGCCTTCCAGTGCTTGATCGCGGATTGCGTGTCGAGCATATCGGTCTGGCCGATCATTTCATTCACGGTCCGGAAGCCCATCTCGGCCATCAGGCCACGCACTTCCTCGGCGACGAAGAAGAAGAAATTGACCACGTGCTCTGGTGCGCCGGTGAATTTCTTGCGCAGCTGCGGATCCTGGGTCGCGATGCCGACCGGGCAGGTGTTGAGATGACATTTGCGCATCATGATGCAACCGGTCGCTATCAGCGGGGCTGTGGCAAAGCCGAACTCATCGGCTCCCAGCAACGCGCCAATGACCACATCCCGGCCCGTCCGCAAACCACCATCGACCTGCACAGATATACGGCCGCGCAGATCGTTCATCACAAGCGTCTGCTGGGTCTCGGCGAGGCCGATCTCCCAGGGCGAACCGGCATGTTTGATGGACGTCAGCGGCGAGGCACCCGTGCCACCCTCAAAACCGGAAATAGTCACGTGGTCCGCGCGGGCCTTGGAGACACCGGCCGCAACAGTCCCGACGCCAATCTCGGAGACCAGCTTCACGCTGATATCGGCCGCCGAATTGACGTTCTTGAGATCGAAGATCAGCTGAGCCAGATCCTCGATCGAGTAAATATCATGATGGGGTGGCGGTGAAATTAGCCCAACCCCGGGGGTCGAATGACGCACTTTGGCGATCACCGCATCGACCTTGTGACCGGGTAGCTGGCCGCCCTCACCGGGCTTGGCGCCTTGGGCCATCTTAATCTGAATCATGTCTGAATTGACTAGATATTCCGCCGTCACACCAAACCGCCCTGAGGCCACCTGCTTGATGGCCGAGCGCATGGAATCACCGTTCTTCATCGGCGTGAAGCGATCGATTTCCTCGCCGCCCTCACCGGTGTTCGACTTGCCGCCGATCCGGTTCATGGCAATCGCCAGGGTGGTGTGGGCTTCCCGGCTGATCGACCCGAAAGACATCGCTCCCGTCGCGAAACGCTTGACGATATCTTCGGCTGACTCCACCTCGTCGAGGGATACCGGAGCACGCCCTGCCTCCTCGGCATCCTTCAGACGGAACAGACCGCGCAGGGTCATCAGGTCCTGGTCTTGCTTGTTGATCGCCGCCGCATAGGACCGGTACTTGTCCGGCAGCTCTCCGCGCACTGCGTGCTGCAGATCGGCGACCGTATCCGGCGACCAGTTGTGCTTCTCGCCGCGAATACGGAAGGCGTATTCGCCCCCCACATCGAGCGCGCTTTCATAGATCGGGTTGAGCCCGAACGCGTCCGCGTGACGCTGCATGGTTTCCCGGGCGACCTCGGCCAGCCCGACACCTTCGACGGCAGTATGGGTGCCGGTGAAATACTTCTCCACGAAGGACGTCTTCAGCCCGACCGCATCGAAAATCTGCGCCCCGCAATAGGACTGATAGGTTGAGATGCCCATCTTCGACATCACCTTCAGCAGACCCTTATCGATGGCCTTGATATAGCGGCGGATGACCTGCTCATTGCTGAGGTCCTCATCCACCTTCTCGCGCAGATCAGCCAGGGTCTCGAAGGCCAGCCACGGGTTGATAGCTTCCGCGCCAAACCCGGCGAGGGTCGCAAAGTGATGGATTTCGCGGGCCTCTCCGGTCTCAACGACTAGGCCCACAGACGTGCGCAGACCTTTGCGAATGAGGTGGTGATGCACGGCTGACGTCGCGAGCAGCGAGGGAATGCCGATGCGTTCCGGCCCGACCAGCCGGTCCGACAGAATGATGATGTTGTAGCCCTGTCCCACGGCTTCTTCGGCGCGGGCGCACAAATTGTCGATCGCCTGCTCCATATAATCCACGCCCCGGCTCACCCCGTAGGTGATGTCGAGGGTCTGGGTCTGGAACTGGTTGTCGGCGATATCCCCGATGGCGCGGATTTTCTCAAGCCCCGCATTGGTGATGATCGGCTGGCGCACTTCAAGGCGCTTCAGGCTGGAAGTCCCCTCCAGATCAAGCAGATTGGGACGCGGCCCAATGAACGAGACCAGGGACATGACGATCTCTTCGCGGATCGGATCGATCGGCGGGTTCGTCACCTGGGCAAACAGCTGCTTGAAATACGACGCCAACGGCTTTGACCGGGACGACAGGGCCGAGAGCGGCGTGTCGGTGCCCATGGCGCCGGTAGCTTCCTGACCCGTATGAGCCATGGGGAGCATCAGGAATTTCAGATCTTCCTGGGAATAGCCAAACGCCTGCTGCCGTTCGAGCAGCGGCACCGGAGAGACCGCAGGGGCGCGCCCGACCTCGGGAAGGTCCTTCACCCGGATCTGGGTGTTGGCGAGCCACTCCTGATAGGGATGGCTGTTGGCGAGCTCGGTCTTGATCTCCTCATCAGAGATGGCCTTGCCCTTCTCCAGATCGATCAGCAGCATCTTGCCCGGCTGCAGGCGCCACTTGCGGGCGATATTCTCTTCGGGAATGTCGAGCACGCCCATTTCGGAGGCCAGCAGGACAAACCCGTCCTTGGTCTCCAGATAGCGCGCCGGGCGCAGACCGTTTCGATCCAGCGTCGCACCCACCACCTTGCCGTCCGTAAAAGCGATGGCGGCCGGACCATCCCAGGGTTCCATCAGGGCGGCGTTGTACTCGTAGAACGCGCGGAAGGTCTCATCCATCAGCGGATTGCCGGCCCAGGCTTCCGGGATCAGCATCATCATCGCATGGGGCAGCGTGTAGCCGCCCTGGTAGAGCAGCTCGAGCGCGTTATCAAAACATGCCGAATCCGACTGCCCATCAAGGGAGATTGGCCACAGCTTCTGCATGTCGTCGCCAAACACCGGCGAGGACATGGTCGCCTGACGGGCCGCCATCCAGTTGTTGTTGCCGCGCAACGTGTTGATTTCGCCATTGTGGCAAATCATCCGATACGGATGGGCCAGGGGCCAGGACGGGAACGTGTTGGTGGAGAACCGCTGATGCACCAGCGCCACGGCGGAGATGACCCGCTCGTCCTGCAAATCCTTGAAATAGGTGACCACGCCGTCGGCGAGCACCAACCCCTTATAGACGATGGTCCGGGACGAGACCGACACCGGGTAATAGCCAATGGCGGCCTCCGGGTGCTCACGACGCAGATAGTTGGACGCCACCTTGCGGGCCACGAACAGCTTGCGCTCGAACGCGTCATCATCGGCGATACCCGGGCCCCGGGCGATAAACGCCTGGCGATGGGACGGCTCGGTCGGCTTTACGCTTTCACCCAAGATCGAGGATTCCACCGGCACGTCGCGCCAGCCGAGAATGCTCAGACCTTCCTGCTTTGCAGCCATCTCGTAAGCCGCTTCAACAGTGGCGTGATGGGCGGCATCGCGCGGCAGCATCAGCTGGGCCACGCCGTAATGGTTCGGGGCGGGCAGATCGAAGCCAAGCTTCTCGACTTCGGCCGCAAAAAATTCATGGGGCAGCTGGATCAGAATCCCGGCGCCATCCCCGGCCTTCGGATCCGCGCCAACAGCGCCCCGATGCTCGAGATTGCAGAGAATCTTCAGCCCGTCCTCAACGATCTTGCGGCTGCGCTCATTGCGGATCGAGCAGATCATGCCAATGCCGCAGGCGTCATGCTCGTTGGCCGGGTTATAAAGCCCCTGGGCCGAACGCTGGCCGGCATAAAGGCCGTTACTTTCCCCATCATGGATAGCCGGTTTGGACACAGCTGATCCGGCTGCGGCACCTGAAAGCGGCAATATTTTTTTCTCGTTGGCCATGATCAGCTTCACTTTCCGAATATCTCAAGCGCCACCAACGACACGCGCGGTGCAGCACTTTTTTTACAAACTAACTGACGTCCCAGTCGTACTTACGTCCCTGTTCGTCCAAAATTCCACACTGAGCCCCGGTTTTCCGGGTGTTAGGGTCAAGACGCCAAAATTCCGCGCGGCCATCGACCGGCGAATGTCTGTAACCCGCAATGTGGTTTTCGAACGGACGGATATTACCGAAACCAGTCCACATTCCCAGTCGTCGAGAGTAAATAAATCTCTTGTTTTTCGAATTCAAGTCCGCGAGGGAAAACGGTCGGTGTTTGGGGTGTTTTTGGGTGTTTACGCTTGGTTCAAAGGACCTGAGACAACAACAATCTGGCTGCTTACTTCATATACAATCTTCAATCACCCCCGCTTCCACGCGCGCAATTCCACCGCCGTCACGCCGGTCTTCAGCTTTTCCATCATCTCGGCTTCCGCCGCCTCGCGCTTGATCGAGGCTTCGATAGTTGCGGTCACCATGGCTTTGGGGATCACCACCACGCCGTCGCCGTCGCCCAGAACCAGGTCGCCCGGGGCTATGATCACGTCACCGAAGGCCAGGGTCTCGTTGATTTTGAAGTCGCCATTCAAGTCTTTCAGGGTGCCGCGCATGCACAGGCCTCTGGCGAAGACCGGCCAGCCTTTTTGGGCTAGCGCCGCGCCGTCGCGCACGCAGCCGTCGATGACCAGGCCTCCGAGCTGGCGGGCCTTGGCCGACGTGGCCATCACCTCGCCGAAATAGCCACCTTCATAGCCGCCGCTCACATCCGCCACAATCACGTCACCGGGCTGGGCCTCGTCGATGGCGAAATGGATCGCCAGATTATCCAGCGGCGGGCCCTTCACCGGGAAGGCAGGCCCGCAGATGGTCATGCCCGGGGCGATTGCCTTGATCGCGGACGGCAGCGAGCCGATGCGCCCGGCGGCCTCGTGCAAAGTGGAAGAATCGATCTGAGCGGCGGCGGCCAGCAATTCAGGTGTCAGTGCGTCGGCTGAATTATGCGCTTCGGTATTTTGCTGTGCGGCCATTTCGGCGTGTCCCCTTAAAATGATAACGTTGGGGCCGAGTTTAGACGCCGCACGCGTGTTCGTCATTGGGGGGAAGTTGATGTTGGGGTTTACCGAAATTCGTCATACCCGAGAAAACCAATCCTCTCCGCCCTTTAGGGGGGAGAGTGTGGTGAGCGGAGCGAACCGGGTGAGGTGGGCGTCAATGGCCCGCACGATCCATCCCGGAAGCGTCCTGCCCTCCCCCACCTCACCCCGGCCCTCTCCTCCTGGGAGGAGAGGGTGTTGGATCGGAGCCGTATCATGACCGGTGTGCTTTCCGGCCTGCGGGTCGTTGAGGGGTCGGCCTTTGTCGCGGCGCCCACTTGCGGGATGACACTCGCCCAGCTCGGCGCCGACGTGATCCGCTTCGACATGATCGGCGGCGGCATCGATTACAAGCGCTGGCCGGTGACCGCCGAGGGCAACTCGATCTACTGGGCCGGGCTGAACAAGGGCAAGCGCTCCATTGCGGTGGATTTCCGCAAACCTGAGGGACAGGAAATCCTCTCCAGCCTGATCACCCAGCCCGGCGAAGATCGGGGCATACTTCTGACGAACTTCCCTATGAAAGGCTGGCTCTCCTATGAGGCGCTGCAGGCCAAACGCGCGGATTTGATCGCGCTGAATATTCTGGGCAACCCGGATGGCTCCGTCGCGGTGGATTACACGGTCAACGCGGCGGTGGGCTTTCCCTATGTGACCGGGCCCGATGCGGAGACCCACCCGGTGAACCATGTCTTCCCAGGCTGGGACGTTTCCACTGGCTATGCGGCGGCCACCGGGCTGCTGGGGGCCGAGCGCCACCGGCGGCTGACGGGGGAAGGCCAGTATGTCTCGCTGTCTCTGGCGGACATGGCTTTCGCGACCGTGGGCAATCTTGGTTATATCGGCGAGATCCAAATCAACGGCACCGAGCGGCCCCATATCGATAATGATGTCTATGGCAGCTACGGGCGGGATTTTGCTACCAAAGACGGTCGCCAGGTGATGATCATCGCCGTGTCGGTCCCCCAGTGGAAGAAGCTGGTCGAAGCAACAGGCACCCAGGCCGAGATGGTCGCCCTGGAGGCCGAAACAGGGCTCGATTTCACCCGGGAGGAAGACCGCTACGCTTCGCGAGACGCCATCGCCGGGCCGCTGGGCGGCTGGTGCGCGGCGCACACGCTGGAGGAAATCCGCACGGTGTTCGACGCCCGTAATGTGTGTTGGGGACCCTACCAGACCTTCGGCCAGATGGTCGCCGACGATCCCCGCGCCTCCACGGCGAACCCGTTGTTTGCAGAAATCGACCAACCCGGGATCGGCACCTATCTGGCGCCGGGCTCCCCTCACAAGTTCGGTGCCTTCGAACGTGAACACCTCCGCGCGCCGGTGCTCGGCGAACACACGAATGAAATCCTGTCCGGAGAGCTGGGCCTGAGCGATGGCGAGATCGGCAAGCTCCACGATGCCGGGGTGATCGCGGGGATGGATACATGAACCTCGCTGTAACCTCCCTCTCCTCCCGGGAGGAGAGGGTCAGGGTGAGGTGGGGGTGCGCACAGCCCATCC
>MEHZ011565644.1_pt1 | contig 11939 bp, 14 predicted proteins | sample 897221 | NCBI WGS metagenome assembly MEHZ01 (sample SAMN05514161, study PRJNA337945) | marine metagenome | isolation source: marine surface water | place: Arctic Ocean | collected 2007-12-13 | reverse complement strand
GGCACCCGGAAACGTCAGGGCGCCTTCAACGTACCCCTGCATGTGCGCCCACCGGATCTGGTGGCCGTCGATCTCGGCCGTTTCAGCAACGAGCTTAAAGGGAAACGAATTGCGGGCCGCGTGATTAAAGGCCGCCTGGTTCCCTATCATAACCGCAGCCAGATCGAGCGCGGCGCGCTGCGCGGCAAAAAGCTTGAACTGGTCTGGGTCGATGACGCCGCGGATGCCTTCTTCCTGCATATTCAGGGGTCGGGGCGAATTCGGCTGCGCGACGGCTCTGTCCTGCGTGTCGGCTATGCCGGCACCAACGGCCAGCCCTATACCGCCATCGGCCGCGCGCTGATTGCGCGGGGCGAGATTCCGCGCGAACGCATGTCGATGCAGGCAATCCGAAAATGGATGGGCGCGAACCCGGCCGATGGCGCAAAGCTTATGCGGACGAACAAATCCTATATATTCTTCCGCGAACTGACAGGCGCCGGACCGATCGGTGCGCAGGGCGTCGCGCTGACGCCCGAACGCAGCATCGCCGTCGACCGGGGGATTTTGCCACTTGGCCTGCCGGTCTGGATGGACACCGTGCTGCCCGATGCGGCAGCGACCCCCTATCGCCGACTGATGGTCGCGCAGGATACCGGCGGCGCAATCAAGGGTGCTGTTCGAGCAGACATATTCTGGGGGCCGGGAACACGGGCAGCAAAGATGGCCGGCAGCATGAAATCGCCCGGGAGGGTCTGGTTTCTACAACCGCGCAATGCGGCGCCCGGCAGCTAAGAACCACTGATGAACGTCTTCGCCGCTGCGCTGGTGCCGCTGTTCCTGTCGGCGATTTGCACCGCCACCGCGATGGCGGACGAAATAAGCATCCGCACGTTTCAGGTCATCCTGTCACATGAAGAACCGGATCGGCGTCAGGTTGGGGCGCTGCGGTTCCGCGGTGGGCTGGACCTTCACTCCAAAAACGGTCGTTTCGGCGGGCTGTCGGGGCTGGACATATCACCGGACGGCCGCCACCTGATCGCTATCACGGACTGCGGAACATGGTTCACGGGACGCCTGACCTACGATAGCGCCGGACAACTTAGCGGCATATCCAACACGCACATGCAGCCGGTTATCAGCACCGACGGCAACCCGCTCTCCGGCCGGGCATCAACGGATTCAGAATCGATTGCCCGGTTGATTGACGGCTCACTGATCATCGGCTTCGAGCAACGCCATCGGCTAAGTCGTTTCACTGCGCCCGGCGCACCGGCAAAACCTATCGGCTCACCGCAAGCGCTCGGCACCTCACCCCGGAATGGCGGGGCCGAGGCTGTCACCCGACTTTGGGGGAACGATCTGTTGGTCCTGTCCGAACGGCTGGAGGCAGGCCCCGGCATCGCCGCCGGCTGGGTCGGCACCGAGCGGACATGGGGCGCGGTGGGTCTGCGAAAGACCGGTCTTTTCCACCCGGTCGGCGCCGCAACCCGTGGTGACGGCACCGTCTTCCTGCTCGAGCGCCGCTTTACGGCCATCGGCGGGATCGCCGCCCGTATCAGCAGGGTTCCCCCGGGGACAATCGCGCCGGGCGGAGTTTTTGAAGGGTCGGAACTGGGGGAGCTATCGGCGCCGCTGGTGGCCGATAACTTCGAAGGGATTGCGGTGCGCCGTGGTACACCGGGCGAAACCCTGATCTACATCATCTCCAACAATAATTTTCACAGCCTCCAGCGCACGCTTCTGCTGATGTTCTCTCTTGCGGAGTAGAATGGGTCCGGCCATTTTGAGCGGATGACCTTGTTCAACGCAAAATCATGACCGCCGCCGCCCCGCCCGTCACCCCGCCCGTGACCCCACGGGTCGGCCTGTTCGCTACCTGCCTGGTCGATCTATATCGGCCGTCAGTCGGCTTTGCAGCTGCCAGTCTGCTGGAGCAGGCAGGTTGCGAGGTGTCCGTCCCGCGCGCGCAGGTCTGTTGCGGCCAGCCCGCCTATAACGCCGGCGATCGCGCAAATGCCGCGGCCATTGCACGCCAGACCATTAATCTGTTCGAGGGGTTCGATTACATCGTCGCGCCCTCGGGGTCCTGTGCAGGCATGCTGCGCCGTCATTACCCGGACCTGCTTTCCGATGACCCCCAATATGCCACCCGGGCCCAATCGGTCGCCGATAAAACCTGGGAACTGATCGTTTACCTGACCGATGTCAGGGGCTGGACGGATATCGACGCAAGCTGGCCCGCCAGTGTAACCTATCACGATGCCTGTTCAGGGCTGCGGGAGCTCGGCATCAAGGACCAGCCCCGCCAGCTTCTGGAAAAAGTAGAAGGTCTGGAACTGCGCGAGCTGGAGGCCGCTGATGTCTGTTGCGGGTTTGGCGGCACGTTCTGCATCAAATATCCTGAGGTCTCCGGCGCGATGGTTGACAAAAAGGTCGATGAAATCGTCGCGACGGGTGCCGCCACCGTAGTGTCCGGCGACCTCGGCTGTCTGATGAATATCGCGGGCCGGTTATCGCGGCGGGGAGAGGCTGTTGAGGCACGGCATATGGCCGAGATTCTTGCAGGCCAGCTCATTGGCCCCGCGATCGGCCGTGCTGCGGATAGCGACGGCGGGAAGGCCTGACCGTGGCGCACCAGAACAGTCTCGATTTTTCAAAAAATGCCGCACGGGCGCAGGCAGATGCCGATCTGCAGTCGGCGCTAGCGAAACTGCAACACGATACGCGTCTCGCCCGTCCGATTATCACCGGGCGGCTGCCCGAATTTGAAGATTTACGGGACCGCGCCGTCGCGATCAAGGACCACACGCTGGCCAATCTCGATCACTATCTTGAAACCTTCGAAGCCAACGTCACCAACGCGGGCGGACACGTGCACTGGTGCAATGATGCCGGTGGCGCACGCGAAGCGATCCTGCAGATCTGCCGCGACAGCGACGCGAAAATCGTCGGCAAGGGAAAGTCGATGGTGTCGGAAGAGATCGCGCTGAACAATTACCTGATCGCGCACGGGCTTGAGGTCGTGGAGACCGATCTCGGCGAATACATTCTGCAGCTTCGCGGAGAAACACCAAGCCATGTTGTGATGCCGGCGATCCATCTGAAAAAAGAACAAATCGCCGAGACGTTCCGCGACCATCACACAACGCTCGACCCCGACCGGCCGCTGGACATGCCGAGCGACATGACCGAGGAAGCGCGCACCAAACTGCGCGAAAAATTTCTTGCCGCCGATGTCGGTATTACCGGCGCCAACATGCTGATCGCCGAAACCGGTTCCATCGTGGTTGTCACCAACGAGGGCAATGGCGATCTGACACAGACGCTTCCGCGGGTGCACATCGTTATCGCGGCAATCGAGAAAGTGGTGCCGAGGGTCGAGGACGCGCTGTCGATCCTACGTATTCTCGCACGGTCGGCAACCGGCCAAGAGATCACCTGTTATACCACCTTCGCAACCGGCCCGAAACGCCCGGACGATCTGGACGGGCCGGAGGAGTTGCATCTCATCCTGCTCGATAACGGGCGCACGAAGCTGCTCGAAGGCGCGTTCCGCGACGTGCTGCGCTGTATTCGCTGTGGCGCCTGCCAATCGGCCTGCCCGGTCTATGGCGCGGTCGGCGGGCACGCCTATGGCGGGGTCTATGGCGGACCCATCGGTGCCGTGCTGACACCAGCGCTAGACGGCATCGACAAGGCCTGGCCGTTGCCGGAAGCGTCGTCGTTCTGCGGCAATTGCGAGGCTGTGTGCCCGATGCGCATTCCGCTGCCCGGCCTGATGCGACGATGGCGCGATATCGCCCATAACGAAAAACTGAACAAGGCCGGTACGCGCCGCGGGCTGGCACTATGGGCGTGGGCGGCGCGACGCCCCGCGCTCTACCGGCTCGGCGCCCGCATTGCATTGCGCCTGCTCAAGACATTTGGCGGGCGGCGCGGTTATCTGTGCTGCGTGCCGCTGGCTGGCGGCTGGACCACCACGCGCGACCTGCCGGCGCCCGAAGGCGGGACGTTTATCGATCTCTGGCAAAAAGAAAATCTGGGAAAGACACAGGATAATACCACGGGAAAGACGGGATCATGACCGCGCGGGACGATATCCTCGGGCGCATCCGCACGGCCCTTAACCGGCCCGAAGGCGCAGGGCCGCCACCGGCGCCCGAATATGCCAACCAGTCCCTGATACCCGCCCGCGCACAGGGAACACCGGCAGAGCTGACCGAGCGCTTTATCGCGATGGCGACCGAAGTAGATATTTCAATCGACCGGGTTGCGGGAGCTGGCGGGGTCGGCACCGCCATCGCCGCTTGGCTGAGCGCCGAGGGTCTGCCCGACCGTGCGGTCGTTTCTCCCCACCCGGTAATGGACGCGTATGGCCTAGATGATGCGCCCGGGCTGACGATCCACCGGGACACAACACGGGGCGACGACCTCGTCTCCATCACACCGACAATCGCCGGAATCGCCGAGACTGGCTCGATCATGGTCACGACCGGACCGGGCACGCCCTATACCCTTAATTTTCTGCCCGAAACCCATATCGCCATCGTCCATGTCGACCACATCGTCGGTGGATACGAAGACGCCTGGGCCCGGGTCCGGAGCAACGGAGAAATCGGTACCGCCCTGCCGCGTACGGTGACGATGATCACCGGCCCGTCGCGATCCTCGGATATAGAGCGCGAGGTCACGGTCGGCGTACACGGCCCAAAACGGCTACACATCGTGCTGGTTGGCGATATCGAAGGCGGGGCCGATGGCAAAAAAATCTGACCGGACCCCCGGTCATCCGACAAAGAGTTCCCCGGGCCGCCCCCCTCGCCGAACCCCCGATCGTGGCAAAAGTCGCGGTACAAGTCGTCCCACAGCAGACGAAGCAGCCCTGTTCCGGGCCGCCATGGCAGACGCCAAACCGATAGAGCGGCACACACCGCCCACCGAAGAAATTGCGCCGCCGGCCGCCCCGAAGCGTCAGCCCGCGCGGGCACCGGCAATTACCAGCCAGCCCGTTCCACCGGCACCACGCACAATGCCCAAACCGACACTCGAAGCAGGAAAAGTCGCTGACCTCGATCGGCGGACAATGGACAAGTTACGCAAGGGCCGGATGCGCCCCGAAGGTCGCCTGGACCTGCACGGCATGACCGCCGACCACGCACTCAGCTCGCTGAATTCATTTCTGGCCGACGCCCAGACAAACGGCAAAAGATGTGTCCTGGTGATTACCGGCAAGGGCTCGATGAAAGAGGGCGGCGGAATTATCCGGCGCGAACTGCCATCTTGGCTGAACGCCCGCGGCAACCGGTCCCGCTTGCTCGGATTCGCTGGTGCGCAACCCGCCGATGGCGGCGGCGGCGCATTCTACGTGCTGCTGAAACGGCGGCGTTAAGAAACCCTAAAGAATAAACTTCGACAGATCTGTATCCTTCGCAAGATCGGCGACGTTCTCCTGAACGTAATCCGCGTCGATCGTCAGCGTCTCGCCCGACCGGTCGGAAGCCGTGAACGAGACGTCTTCAAGCAGGCGTTCCATGACCGTCTGGAGACGTCGTGCGCCGATATTTTCAACCGAACGATTTACCTCGGTCGCCAGACGGGCAAGCGAATCGATCGCCTCTTCAGTAAACTCCAGCTTCATGCCTTCGGTCGCCAACAACGCCGTATACTGGCGGATCAAGTTCGCTTCGGGCTCGGTCAGAATGCGGCGCATATCTGCCTCGTCGAGCGCGCTGAGTTCGACCCGGATCGGCAACCGGCCCTGCAATTCAGGCAGCAGGTCGGAGGGCTTCGACAGATGAAATGCGCCCGAGGCGATGAACAGGACATGGTCGGTTTTGATCGTGCCGTGCTTGGTCGCCACTGTCGTACCTTCGATGAGCGGCAGCAGATCGCGCTGCACCCCCTCGCGGCTCACATCGGCGCCGCCACGGCTGTCGGAGCGCACGCAGATCTTGTCGATCTCGTCGAGAAAGACGATGCCGTTCTGTTCAACTGCGTCCAGCGAGATGCGGACCACGGCGTCATCATCAAGCAGCTTGTCGCTTTCCTCTGCGATCAGCAGATCATAGCTTTGCACGACGGTGAGCTTTTTGGGCTTCGTCTGGTTGCCGAAAGCCTTACCCATCATTTCGTTCAGATTGATCATGCCCATCTGGGCGCCCGGCATACCGGGGATTTCGAGCGCTGGCATGCCGCTGCCGGCATCCTGCACATCTATTTCGATTTCGCGGTCATCGAGCTCACCCTGACGCAGCATGGTCCGGAATTTCTGACGCGTATCCGCGCTCGCGCCTTCGCCGACCAGCGCATCGAGCACGCGCTCTTCGGCGGCAACTTCGGCCTTGGCGACAACCTCTTTGCGCATCCGTTCACGGGTCATATGGATCGCTATTTCGACCAGATCGCGGATGATCGATTCCACGTCGCGGCCGACATAACCGACCTCGGTAAACTTGGTGGCTTCGACCTTCATAAACGGCGCATCCGCAAGACGGGCGAGCCTACGGGCGATCTCGGTCTTGCCGACACCGGTCGGGCCGATCATCAGAATATTCTTGGGTAGAACTTCTTCGCGCAGATCGTCTTCCAGCTGCTGGCGGCGCCAACGGTTGCGCAGTGCAATCGCGACGGCGCGCTTGGCGTCATTCTGGCCGACGATGAAGCGGTCGAGTTCGGAAACGATTTCGCGGGGGGAAAAACTTGTCACGGGTTACAGACTTTCAACAACGACGTTTTCATTTGTGTAGATACAGATATCGGCGGCGATTTTCATGGCTCGACGCGCGATTTCCTCAGCCTCAAGGCCGTCCTGATCAAACAGGCCGCGGGCGGCGGCAAGCGCAAACGGCCCGCCGGACCCGATGCCGATGATGCCGTCTTCGGGTTCCAGAACGTCGCCCGTGCCGGTGAGTACCAATGAAATATCCTTGTCCGCCACCGCCATCATCGCTTCGAGACGCCTCAGATAGCGGTCGGTCCGCCAATCCTTTGCCAATTCGACGCAGGCGCGGGTGAGCTGTCCGGGATGCTGTTCGAGCTTGGCTTCAAGCCGCTCAAAAAGCGTGAAGGCATCCGCCGTCGCACCGGCGAACCCGCCGATCACACCGCCGTCGCCGAGCTGGCGCACCTTGCGCGCATTTGATTTCATCACCGTGTTGCCGAACGTCACCTGGCCGTCGCCTGCAACGACAACCTTGCCGTTTTTACGCACCGACAGAATGGTCGTGCCGTGCCATGTCGCAATATCGTTATCTGCCATAATTCTCCGGAAAGGCGCGGCTATCCGCGCCGGATAGGAAATGATCTATGTGACCCTAAGATGATGGTTCCCGACGCGTCGTCAAGGGTCAGTATCGGGGGCCAGTATCGGAGGCCGGTATGGAGGCCTATCAGGACCCCACCAGAATTCAAATGGCACCCCCGAAAGCTCCCACGGGTTTAGGCGGAGTCTAGCCGGACTTCAGCAGATGTCTACCGGACCAGAATCCTGAACCGGAACGGCGAATCCGACCGTCCCGCGACCAGTTCGCTCTCGCCGGTCATGAGCGGCGCGCTGAGCGGAAGGCCTTCGCCACCAAGAATTTGTCCGTTCAGGGCCGTGCCGTGATAGCTGCCACAATCACGTGCCACCAGGGCGCCGGCTTCCTCCTCGATCGAAAAATGCCGGCGCAACAGGTTGAACGGCCGGTCATCCTCTATCGCGAGATGGATATCGCCATCGGTATCCTTGCCCTCGCCGGTCGCCGCGCGCCCGTTCCGGAACGGCAGCTCACATCCGTTTACCTCTTCGGCGGCGAGGCGAATATCCAGATTTCCCGGCACAGGCCCGGATTGTTCAAATGGGAGGGGTTCAAATCGGGCGCTGTCAAACTTGTTGTTTTCAACCGCTTCGGCCTCGAGCGGGGCGGGTTTCGTCGATTGCAGGTCCGGCGCCGCGGCGGCTGCCGAGAGGAGACGTTTCAGGCTTAACCATATCGTCGCCCTGCTGCAGACGGACGCCGCCGGACCGGACGCGGTGCACGCCGTCCGCGCGATCGCCCATCCTGTAAATCCACTCGCCGTCGGAAAACAGCCGGTCACTCATGCCCGTCACGCCTACCCCGTTACCATGCCAAATTGGACTACAAACACCCGAATACCGTGATTCATCATGTTGTTCTATTTTTTAAGGATATCCGCGCGCGGGATCAATACCTGAAGCATTCCGTTCCCGAACAGTTGAACACTGGCGCCCGTGGCGCGTACCTGATAAAAACGCGCGATTCCGGCGCGGCACCCTAATACGCAAGGCAGTCACTGCGCTGCTTTTCTGCGATTTGGGGTATGCCTGCGCCCATTCAAAGATTGGGTAATCGCTCATGCGAAAAGCAAAAGTTGCCAGAAAGACCACCGAAACCGATATAGAGGTCGCGGTAAATCTCGACGGAACCGGCACATATGACGTTGAAACCGGGATCGGTTTTCTCGATCACATGCTGGAAATATTTTCGCGCCACAGCCTGATCGACCTGAAGTTGCGCGCGAAGGGCGACCTGCACATCGATTTTCATCACACAACCGAAGACACGGGTATCGCCATCGGCGAAGCCGTCCACCAGGCGCTCAGCGACCGCCGTGGCATCCGGCGCTATGCGTCCGCCATGATCCCGATGGACGAAACGCTGAGCCGGGTAGCGATCGACGTTTCCGATCGTCCCTACCTGATCTGGAAGGTCGACTTTTCCAAGCCGAAGCTGGGCGAGATGGACACGGAACTGTTCAAGGAATGGTTCCAGGCCTTTGCGCAGAACGCCCGGGTGACGCTGCATATCGAAAACATTTACGGCGAAAACAATCACCATATCGTTGAAAGCTGTTTCAAGGCGCTCGCGCGGGCATTGCGCGATGCGACCGAAACCGACCCCCGGGCGGCGGATTCGATTCCGTCGACCAAGGGCACGCTCGGCGGCTGAACGGTTGGAATGACATGCGGGTTTTCAGCATACACCTGCGACCGTCGGCGCTGACGCCCGACCGCGACGCCGTTCTGGTCAAGGAAGGGTTCTGCTGGCCGGCCTTTGTCTTCGGGCCGTTCTGGGCGCTCTGGCATAGGATGTGGTTTGCCGCCATCGGTCTGTTATCGGTGCTGATCGCGCTGGGCGTTGCCGAGGCATTGCTGCGACTCGATCCGATGACCTATAGCGCCGTTATGATCGGCGTCGCAGCGATCATCGGGTTCTGCGCGAATGACTGGCGACGAAACGCTTTGACTATGCGTGGCTGGAAAATGGCGGGCCTGTCCGCCGCGTTTGACCGTGATCTCGCGCTGAGGCGGTTTATCGACCTGCACCCGGACGCCCTGGACATGCAACCCACCGGACCGTCATCACACCCGGTGGGGTATTGACGGAAATCCCGAACCAGACCCGGCCAGAAGCCCGGCAGGACACCGTCGTCATCGATTACGGGTCGGGCAATCTGCGCTCTGCCGCAAAGGCGCTGGAACGCGCGGCGCGCGAGGCGAACATCGACACCGCTATCACTGTCACCGCCGACGCGGCGGCGCTGGACCGGGCCGACCGGATCGTCTTGCCCGGTGTCGGTGCGTTTGGCGATTGTGCCGCCGGGCTGCGCGCCCTGCCCGGCCTGATCGACGCGCTCGAACGCAATGTGCGGGAACGCGGCAAGCCCTTCCTGGGAATTTGCGTCGGGATGCAGCTTATGGCCGATCGCGGTATCGAACACGGTGCCCATGAAGGGCTCGGATGGATTCCCGGGGAAGTGCGCCCGCTGCAGCCGTCCGACCCCGGTCTCAAAATTCCGCATATGGGCTGGAATGTCATTGAACCCCACGCGAATGCGAAAACCCATCCGGTGCTCGCCGGCCTCACGGGTGGCCCCCATGCCTATTTTGTGCACAGTTACGCTATCGTCTGTGCGCATGAGACAGATGTGCTGGCATCTGCCGATTACGACGGCGCTTTTACCGTGGCCGTTGGCCGCAACAACATGATCGGAACGCAGTTCCATCCGGAGAAGAGCCAGGCTGCAGGCTTGCGTCTGCTCGGAAATTTCCTGAAATGGGACGGAAAGACACGTTGATGGTTGATGTAAAGACGGCCATAGAGCCGCTTGAAGAAGTCTTCGACGAAGACTTGGAAGACCTGTGCGATGCCGCCGAATCCGCAATTCTGGATGGCGGCGGGTTTGGCTGGTTGCGACCCCCGCCACGCGCGGTGCTGGGCCGCTATTTCCGGGGCGTTGTCCTGGTCCCGGAACGCCATTTATTCGTTGGCCGGCTGGACGGGCGCATCGTCGCTGCCGTCCAGCTTCAGGAACCGCCCCGAAACAACGAAGCACAGGCCCATGCAGCCCTGTTGACGACACTATTCGTCGCCCCCTGGGCCCGCGGGCACGGCATTTCGCCGCGGCTTGTCCAGGCGGTCGAAAAGCAGGCGGTCGAGCTCGGCTATCTGGTGCTCAACCTCGATCTCCGCGCAACCCAGGATGCCGCCATCCAGGTCTATAAAGGTCAGGGCTTCGAGCGCTGGGCGACCAACCCGGCCTATGCGCTGGTCGATGGCGAATTTGTCCCCGGACATTACTATTCGAAGAAATTGCGAAAGCTGCCTAAAGCGAAGACACCAAAGACTAGGAAAAACCCAGAGAAATGATACTGTTTCCGGCAATCGATCTGAAAGACGGCGCATGCGTCCGCCTCGTCCGGGGCGAGATGGAACAGGCGACAACCTTTAACGACAACCCCGCAGCGCAGGCACGCGACTTCGCCGCCGCAGGGTTCGAATGGATCCATATCGTTGATCTGAATGGCGCTTTTGCCGGTGCACCTGTGAACGATGCGCCAGTCGCCGAGATCATCGCTGCCATTGATGTGCCGGTTCAGCTCGGCGGCGGCATCCGCGACATGGACACCATCGATCACTGGCTGGGCGCCGGCGTGCAGCGGGTGATCCTCGGCACCGCCGCGATCAAAAACCCGGATCTGGTCCGCGCCGCCTGCGACAAGTATCCGGGGCGGATCGTCGTTGGCATTGATGCCCGCGGCGGACGTGTCGCTGTGGAGGGCTGGGCAGAAATATCCAATACCCGCGCGCTTGATCTTGCCATGCGGTTCGAAAACGACGGCGTCGCCGCCATCGTCTATACCGATATCGACCGCGACGGTGCGATGCAGGGCGTCAATATAGATGCGACGGTTGATCTCGCCTTTGCGCTGACAACGCCGGTGATTGCCTCGGGCGGGGTACGCGGAATTTCCGATATCGCCGATCTGAAAGCGCATGAAAGTGCCGGCATCGAGGGCGTGATTTCGGGCCGAGCGATTTATGACGGGCGGCTCAACGCCACTGAAGCGCTCGCGCTGTTAAAGGGATAGACCTCTCCCTATGCTCAAAGTCCGCATCATTCCCTGTCTCGACGTGAAGAACGGACGCACCGTCAAAGGTGTGAATTTCGTCGACCTTATCGACGCGGGCGACCCCGTAGAACAGGCGAAGGTCTATGACAGCCAAGGCGCGGACGAGCTGACGTTTCTCGACATCACGGCAACCCATGAAAACCGCGAGACCATTTTCGATGTCGTGAACCGCACCGCCGAACAATGCTTCATGCCACTGACCGTGGGCGGCGGAATCCGGCAAGTCGAAGATATCCGCAAGATGTTGCTTGCCGGCGCCGACAAGGTGTCGATCAACACGGCCGCGGTCCACCGGCCCGAATTCGTCGGCGAGGCAGCCGAAAAATTCGGCGCACAGTGCATCGTCGTTGCCATAGACGCAAAATCAACCGGGCCCGGCGAGTGGGAAATCTTCACCCATGGCGGGCGCGAACCGACCGGCATAGACGCTATCGAATGGGCCAAACGCATGGCGGATCTCGGCGCCGGTGAAATCCTGCTAACATCAATGGACCGTGACGGCACGCGGTCCGGGTTCGACATTGAATTAACCCGCACATTG
>MEHZ011505963.1_pt1 | contig 11947 bp, 8 predicted proteins | sample 897221 | NCBI WGS metagenome assembly MEHZ01 (sample SAMN05514161, study PRJNA337945) | marine metagenome | isolation source: marine surface water | place: Arctic Ocean | collected 2007-12-13 | reverse complement strand
GTTACCCGGTTTAGCAAAAACTAGATTAGTAAGAAGCTTAGGTACTATAATGGGTTTAAGTAGAAAAAGAATTCAATTTACTCCTGATTTAATGCCAACTGACATATTAGGTTCAGAGATATTAGAAGAATCGACAAAAGGTAAGAGAAGTTTTAAATTTATAGAAGGTCCAGTTTTTTCTCAATTTTTGTTAGCTGATGAAATAAACCGTGCTAGTCCAAGAACTCAGTCTGCTTTACTTCAAGCAATGCAAGAAAGAATAGTCACAGTGGCAGGTAAAAACTATGAATTACCTGAACCATTTCATGTATTAGCAACACAAAATCCTATAGAACAAGAAGGCACATACCCTTTACCTGAAGCACAATTAGATAGATTTTTAATGCAAATAAATATTACTTATGCTGATAAAAATGCAGAGAAACAAATGCTCATAGCGACTACAGGAACGGAAGAACTTGCCCCTAAAAAAATAATTTCTTCTAAGCAACTAATTGCGGCACAAAAGCTAATAAGGTCTATTCCAGTGGGAGACCAAGTAATAGAAGCAATTCTAAATTTAGTTACGAATGCTAGGCCAGAAACGTCAAAGTTAAAAACAGTAAAAAATAATTTGTCTTGGGGGCCTGGGCCTAGAGCTAGTCAATCAATGATGATGGCCTGTAGAGCAAGGGCAGTGATGCAAGGAAGACTTACTCCATCCATAGATGATGTTATAGCTTTAGCTGAACCAATCTTGAAACATAGAATGAATCTCAACTATTCTGCCAGAGCTGATGGTAACTCCTTAAGTAATATTATATCTGAACTAGTTAGAACTCTAAAATAACAAAGTATTGTAATAATGAGAATAAAAGCTGAAAAGTTAACACTTCAAATACCTAGTCTATTAATCAAGGCAAACAATATAGCTAATACTGTCTGGGAAGGAGTACATAACAGAAATAAAGCAGGTGTTGGTGAGAACTTTTGGCAATTTAGAAAATATGAATATGGAGACCCTGCACATTTAATAGACTGGAAGAAGTCTGCTAAATCTTATGATACATTTGTACAAGAAAAAGAATTAGCCACATTACAAAACATAGTAATTTGGAGAGATACTTCAGAATCAATGAGTTTTCATTCTGATAAAAATATTGATACAAAAATATATAGAGCCAATTTATTAATTTTAGCGCTGACTATACTTTTTTCAAAGTCTGGAGAAAATATAATTCTAAATGGCTTTAACTCAAAACTATTAAATGGAAAAGAGGCCATTAATTTTATTTCTAGTCAAATTGCAGAAAAAGTAAAAGATAAGTTTTTATCTGAACCTAATATAAATGAAATAAAAAATAATTCAGAGATAATATTAATCAGTGACTTTCTTAACGATAGTTCACATACAGAAGAAATTATAAAAAAATTATCTAGTAGAGGAATTAAAGGCAGTATAATTCAAATTTTAGATCCTGCAGAAAAAACATTTCCCTTTAAAGGCCGCATAAATTTTACAGGCCCAAAAGAAGAAGAAAGCATTCTTATAGGGAAAGCAGAATCTGTTAGAAATAGTTATAAAAGAGCAATAACTTCTCATTGTGACAAAATAAAAAGGGTGGCTTTATCATATTCATGGAAATATTACGCAGACACTACTGGTAGCTCTCCAGAATTGTCTTTATTAAATATATGCAATGTTTTATCTAATTATAATAGCTTACAGTTAGACACATAAAGATGTTCTTATTATCTTCATTATCTTTTGGGACCCCACTTGCATTATTAGGGTTGCTATCTTTGCCAGGTATATGGTTATTACTAAAGATATATCCTCCTGTTCCGAAAACTATTTTTTTTCCTGCTATAAGGTTTTTAAAAAAATTAGATAACAAACAAGAAACTGCTGGAAAGTCCCCTTTATGGTTATTACTATTTAGAATATTCTTAGTTACCATATTAGTACTTGCATTTTCTAACCCTATATATAACGCAAAACCTGATTTTTCTAGTAAAGACCCCCTTTTATTGATTATAGATAATGGATGGTCTTCCTCTTTAAATTGGGAGAAGAGAAAAGATCGATTAATACAACTTATTGAAAAAGCAGAACAAGAAAAACTACCTATAATTATAGCTCAATCAGCAAAAAAAAATGACATAGCTAATGACCAATTCCTTATATTAACTTCTAAGGAAGCTAAATCTGTAGTAGAAAATTTAACTCCTAACCCCTGGCCATCAAATTATGTGTCTATGCTTAAAAAAATAGATCTTTTACCTAAAAATAAAGAGTATAATATCATATGGATATGGGATGGAATTGATCATGAAAATAATGATAGCTCACAAATTCTAGCAAATAAATTGGAGAGTATAGGGCAGCTTACAGTCGTTAATTACTTTAATAATTCTTCAATAAAGATAATTAATTCCGTCAAAACAAAAACAAATAATAAATTAAGTATTGAAATATCTAGAAATATTGGATCATTAGAAGAGACAGTTTTCATTAGAGCAAATGGGACTAATGGTAAATTATTAAATAGAAAAGAAATAGTAATTAAAGAAAATGAAAGAATTACTGAAACTGAATTATTAATACCAAATGAATTAAGAAAAGAATTAACTTCTGTATCAATAGAAAATGTAACTAATGCAGGCGCTATTCATCTTTTTGACGAAAAATGGAGAAAAAAAACTGTAGGGATATATGGAGATAAAGAATCTTTTAGAACTCAACCTTTATTATCACCGGCTTATTATTTAGATAGAGCAATAAAATCTTTTAGTGTTGTAAGAATAGGTAACCTTGAGGAGCTAATAAATAATAAGACTTCAGTTATTATGCTTCCTGGAGTTGGAACCATTAGAAAAGAATTAAATATAAAACTAAAAGACTGGATAAAAAACGGAGGAATATTAATTAGGTTTGCTGGCCCAAACCTTGAAGCAGCAGATACAGACCTACTCCCAGTTGAACTAAGGTCTATGGATTCAAGATCAATTGGCGGCGCACTTAGCTGGTCTTCACCTGTAACAATTACAGAGTTTCCTAAAAACTCTCCTTTAAGTGGTATTGAGATTAATAGTGACATACTTATTAATAAACAAGTAATAGCCGAGCCTTCAGCAGAGCTAATAAATAAAACATGGGCCTCTTTAAAAGATGGTACTCCTTTAATTACAGGACAAGCTATTCAAAAGGGCTGGAATGTCTTTTTTCATATTACAGCCAACGCAGACTGGTCTAATTTACCATTAACAGGAACTTTTGTAGAAATACTTGATAGAATAATTAACTTGTCCTCTGGAGAACAAGACAACTCTAATGAATTACCCTTATCGCCTTATAAGTTGCTAGACGGCTTTGGTAGATTGGTGGAGCCTCCAAGCGAAGCATTGCCAACTAATTTTAGCTCAGAAGATTTGTCGCCAACTTCAGGACATGCACCAGGTTTTTATGGTAATAAATTATATATGCGCGCGCTTAATCTAGGGGAAAACATAAAAGCTGTGTCACCTCAAACAATTACTTTTCAAAAAAGTACTGTTTTTGAAAAATTTGAATCAGAAAACACTATAAATCTAAAAGCATTCTTATTAATCATATTATTATTTTTAATATTTATTGATTACTTTATTAGCTTAAATATAAGAGGAAAAATAAAGCTTAAGAAACTCATTAATATATATAAAGCTTGTTTTTTATTAATAGGATTTTATTTTACTTTTAATATAGCGAACTTAGAAGCAGCAGATAAAGCTTCAGCTTTACAAACGCATTTAGCGTATATAGTTACAGAAAATGAAAAAGTAGACGAGACTTCATACCTAGGGCTTTTAGAATTAACAAGAGTTTTAAGGGAACGCACCTCAATAGAAGCAGGACCTCCTATAGCTATAAACTTAAGCAAAAATGATATATCATTTTATCCAATAATATATTGGCCAGTTACTGAAGAAGATAACATTTTATCTGATACTATAATAAATAAAGTACAAAAATATATGAAAAATGGAGGTCTAATAGTTTTTGATACTAGAGACCTAAGTCCTACCAATATCATCTCTAAGAAAAAAAGCAAACAACATGAATCTTTAAAAATAATTTTAAAAGCTCTTGACTTACCTATCCTTATTAAGGTTCCAGAAAACCATGTAATTAGAAGATCCTTTTATCTTTTAAGTGAGCTGCCCGGTAGATATTCTGGTGGAGATGTATGGGTAGAAGCTACTGCTAAAAACTCTAAAGATGGGGTATCATCTGTTATAATTGGAGGAAATGACTGGGCATCAGCTTGGGCAAAAGACTCAAGTTACAAACCATTATATTCTGTAATACCCGGTGGTGAGAAACAAAGGGAGTTTTCATATCGCTTTGGTATAAACCTTGTTATGTATGCAATGACAGGAAATTATAAAGCAGACCAAGTGCATATAAAATCTATTTTAAATAGATTAAATAGCAAACCAAATCAAGCAAGAGAAGTTGAGTAACCAATGGTAAATAATATATTTTTATATCCTTATATTTCTTACAATTTATTTTACCTTTTATCTTTTTTAAGTTTGATAATGGTTTTTATGGGCTTTAAATATAAAGCATCAGGTAATGTTTTACGTACTATTTTAATTTGTATAGTATTAACATGCATAGCTAATCCAATTATGATTTCAGAAAATAGAGAAAATATTCCGGATACAGTTGCTTTAATTTTAGACTTAAGCCCTAGTCAAAACATTAATAATAGAAAAGAAATAGCACAAAAAACATACGATAAACTTAAAGAAAAATTACAAAAAATTGATAATTTAGACTTACGTTTCAAAACAGTTCAAGGTAAAAATGGTACCAATATCTTTGAGCCATTAAGCGCCATGGTAGCGGATATTCCTTCAGACAGAGTGGCTGGAGCAATAATTATAACTGATGGTCAAATTCAAGATGCTCCAAAGAACCTTGATGCTTATAATTTTAAGGCACCTATAAACTTTTTACTTTCAGGAGAACTAAATGAAAAAGATAGAAGGTTAATTATTGAATCTGCTCCTAGGTTTGGAATAGTAGGTGAAGAAATTATAATTAAAATTAGAGTAGAAGATACTTCCTCCGATGTTCCTAACGCTTTGGTTTCAATAAATATGAATAATGAAAGTAAACAATCACGTTCTATTACAATTGGCGAAACTGTTGTACTTACTTTACCTTTAGATAGAGCAGGAATTATCTCATTAAATATAGAAGTTGAACCTGGGTCAGAAGAATTAACACTACAAAACAATAAGTCTGTAATAGAAATAAATGCCATTAGAGAAAGACTTAAGGTCATGCTGGTATCTGGAGAGCCTAATATGGGCTTAAGAAGTTGGAGAAACCTATTAAACTCTGACCCTTCAGTTGACTTAGTGCATTTCACAATACTAAGACCCCCTAATAAACAAGATTTAACTCCTATTGGAGAGTTATCTTTAATACCTTTTCCAACTAGAGAATTATTTCAACTAAATTTAAATGATTTTGATCTAATTATATTTGATCAATACCATTTAAGAGGAATACTTCCTCAATATTATTTAAAGAATGTTGTTGAATATGTTGTTAATGGCGGAGCTTTATTGGATACAGCTGGCCCAGCTTATGCTGGCCCATATAGCTTATCACAATCACCATTGCAAAATATTTTACCTACTTCGCCTACAGGCGAAGTAATCTCTCAGGAATTTATACCTAGCATAACTAATGAAGGTTTAAGGCATCCTGTTACTGCTAATTTAAAAGATTCTTCTAATCAAACTGATTGGGGGCCATGGTATAGAATGGTAGAAGGGTTAACTGTATCCGGTGACGTTTTATTAGAAGGCCCTGGAAATAGACCTTTGTTAGTTTTAAACCGTATAGGGCAAGGTAGAGTGGCTCAGATTTTATCGGATCAATCTTGGGTATGGTCAAGGTCTGAAAACAATAAAGGTCCACAAGCAGACCTTTTAAGAAGGCTGGTGCACTGGCTAATGAAAGAACCCGAATTAGAAGAAAATGAATTATCAGCAAAGGTAGAAAATGATACAATTTTAATAACAAGAAACTCTTTAGTTTTAAACAATAAGCCTGTTTCTCTTATTTCTCCTAGTAATAAAAAAATAGAAATATCATTAGATGAAATAGGGAATGGTAAGCAAATTGGAAAAATATTATCACCAGAACAGGGGATCTGGAAACTGTCATCTGGAGGCTCTTCAACCTCAATAATAGTAGGTAACCCTAATTCTTCTGAATATTTAGATGTTAGAGCTACAGACCAAATTATAAAACCTATTGTAGATAACAATATGGGTTCTATTAACTGGATAAATACTCAAAATAATATTCCTTCTATTAAGTATATAGATTTAGCTCAAATTAAAGAAGTAAGTAAAAATATACAGCTTATTAAAAATGAAAAATATTTTATTAAAAATTTAAGACAAACTCCTATAACTCCATGGTATATAATACTTTTTCTAAGTATTATTCTAATATTCTCTGCTTGGTATAGAGAGTCTAGATAAAATTTAATAATGACTAAAACTTTACCTAATCTAGACATAGAAAAATCTTATAAAAAAAATATTAATGGGTTCATCTGTGGGATAGACGAAGTAGGAAGAGGTTGTTTAGCAGGCCCCGTGGTTGCTGCTGCAATTATTTTAAATTTTGATCAAATACCTGAAGGAATTAATGATTCAAAAATAATATCTAAAATTAAAAGAGAGAAGATAGCAAACAATATAAAAAAGTATGCCGTAGATATTAGTATTGGCGAGGCCACTAACCAAGAAATAGATGAAATCAATATTCTTAATGCAAGTTTATTAGCAATGAAACGAGCCTTTGAAAGTCTTAAAGAGAAAACTGAACTAGCATTAATAGATGGAATACACTCTCCAAATATTAATTGTAAAACAAAGAGCATTATTAAAGGTGATACTAAAAGTCTCTCTATTGCTGCTGCTTCTATTATTGCAAAGGTGCACAGAGACAGCTTAATGCATGGACTCGGATTAATTTATCCTAAATATAATTTTAAAAAAAATGTTGGCTATGGTACTAAAGAACATTATAAAATAATAAAATCTTATGGCATAACTAATTATCATAGAAAAACTTTTAAGTTATTTAAGTAAATAGTATATTATTTTTAAACTTAATAAAAAGAGAATCTCATGAGTGAAAAATATATACTAGGTGAATGCATCAAAGAAATGTCAAAACTAAAAGATCATTCGGTAGATATGATATTTGCGGACCCTCCTTACAATTTACAATTATCAAAACCTTTATTACGTCCAGACCAAACAGATGTTAAAGGAGTAAGTCATGATTGGGATAAATTTAATAGTTTTGAAGCATATGATCTGTTTACTATAAATTGGCTAACAGAAGCGCGAAGAATTTTAAAAAAAGATGGGACAATATGGGTTATTGGATCTTACCACAACATATACAGAGTTGGATCAGTAATTCAAAATCTAAACTTTTGGATTCTTAACGATATAATATGGAACAAATCAAATCCAATGCCTAATTTTAAGGGTAATAGATTTACAAATGCACACGAAACAATTATATGGGCTAGTCATAATCAAAAATCAAAATATACTTTTAACTATAAGGCTATGAAAGTATTAAATGACGATAAACAGATGAGATCTGATTGGTCCCTTCCAATTTGCTCAGGAAAAGAAAGAATTAAAAATTCAGGAAAAACTCTGCACCCCACACAAAAACCTGAATCTCTTTTACATAGAATTATTATTTCCTCTACAAAACCAGGAGATATTATATTAGACCCATTTTTTGGAACAGGCTCTACTGGAGCTGTTGCAAAACAACTTGGGCGAAGATTCATAGGCATTGAACAAAATAAAGAATATATGAAATTTGCTAAAAAAAGAATTAAATCAACTAAACAACTTACAAATGAAGAGCTTACCATTACTAAAAACATGAAAGCAGAAGTAAAAGTTCCATTTGGAAGCTTACTTGATAATGGAATGCTTAAAATAGGTGCTAAACTACACGATATTAATAAAAAGCATAAAGCTACTGTAAGAGCAGATGGAAGCTTGCTAGCAGATAGAGAATTTGAAGGATCAATTCATAAAGTTGGCGCTAAATTACAAGGGTATACAGCCTGTAATGGATGGGATTACTGGCATTATGAAGAAAATGGAAAATTAATATCAATAAATAAACTGAGAGAAAAAATTAGAAGCAATAAAAACAAAACACATTAAATAGTGTTTGCTACTTTTTTCATTAATGATGGTAATTGCGTAAAGGCTTCATCTAATTCTATCCATTCACCTTCTAAATCTATGTTCTCTATAATTTTTAATAAATATATATTTAAAATTAATTTAAAATGACTAAATGTATGCGTTATCACATTTATGGGTTTATTTAAATTATTACTCTTTATTAAGTTTTCAAATAATTTTTCATGTGATAAATTACCTTCTCCTTCTTTCCAGTCAGAAGAAGAAAAAGATAACATTCCTCCTAAAAGACCCTTATGAGGCCTCCTAATAAAAAAATATTTCTGGTCTATCTCTCTAGAAACAATATAACAATTGCCATACCTAATTTGTTTTTTTTTACTAACCTTGATTTCTTTTAACAGAGCCTCTTTATTTACTAAATATGTTTCACATATAGTTTTTAATGGACAAATTATGCAACTAGGACTTCTTGCTTTACATATTTTTGCACCTAAATCCATTAATGCTTCTGTAAAATCACCTGGCCTATCAAAAGGAATAATGTTTCTTATTAATAATTTAATCTCTGTTTTTTTTGCATTATGTTTATTATATATTCTTGAAATAACTCTCTCTATATTAACATCAACTGCTATTGCTACTTGGTTATAGGCAATTGAACATATTGCAGCAGCTGTATAATCTCCAATACCTGGCAACTTAATTAACTCCATTTCTTTTTTAGGAAACACGCTATTATATTGATTTACAATTATCCCTGCACATTTATGAATATTTCTTGCTCGTGAATAATAGCCTAACCCTGCCCAGTTTGATAATACTTCTTCTAATTTTCCCTCAGCTAAGGAATCAATATTTGGAAATCTATTTATAAACTTTTTAAAATATGGGATTACAGCATTAACAGTTGTTTGTTGAAGCATAATTTCACTAATCCATACTTTGTATGTATCTATTGATGATTTATTAGAATTTCGCCAAGGTAAACTTCTTTTTTCTTTATCAAACCATTTTAAAATTTTTTTATTTGTATCCAAAGCCTAGATATTCCATAATTTAATTATTAATATTTTATTATAACTTTATACGTTGATTATAAAACATGTACTCAAAAAAAAAATATACACCTCAAAGAATTAATGTTTTATCAAGAAGCATTACTAAAGATATTTTTAAAAAAAGAGGGTTTAAAGAACAAAAAGTTCTAACTAATTGGAAAGATATAGTTGGAGACGAGATAAGCTCTTACTCTATACCTGAATCTCTAACACAAAATAAAGTACTTATAGTTAAATGTAATAGCTCTAATGCGCTAGAGTTTCAATATACAATTCCTAAAATTATTAATAGAATTACATTAATGATGGGTTATAAAGCTGTTACGGATATAAAAATCAAGCAAGGAAGAGTTGAAAATGAAAATAAAGCTGTAACTATCAAAAAAAATACTTTATCTACTAAAGAAAACAAAGAATTAAATTCTATACTGAGCAAAGTTAAAAATGAAAAACTAAAGGAAAACCTTAGTAGATTTGCAAAATCATTTTTTTCTGAAGTAAAATAAACTAAAATTTTAGAGGAGTTTTAAAATGAAGAGTCTAATTAAAATTATATTTATAATGTGCTTAGCATTACCGTTTGCATCATTTTCAGATGAAACTTCTAAACCCCTTTCAGGAAGAGTCTTAGGCAATATAGATGCCAAAATTATTATAGAAGAGTATGCCTCTATGTCTTGTGGGCATTGTGCAAGTTTTCACAATAATGATTTAAAAGCTATAAAAAAAGAATTTATTGATAAAGGTACTGCAAAACTAATTTTTTATGATTTTCCTCTTGATAGAGGAGCAATGATAGCATCTATGATAACTCAATGCATGAATGATGATCAATTTTTTCCGGTACTAAGTAGGCTCTTTAAAAAACAAGCTGAATGGACACGATCTGACGATATTATGAAGACAATATCAAGCATATTAATACCCTTAGGATTAGAAGAATCAACTATTCTATCCTGCCTAGAAGAAACACCTCAAAACCAAGAAAGATGGAAATCATTACTTGCCGGTAGAAAGCATGCTATAGATATTAAAGGTGTAGAAGCAACTCCAACTTTTTTTGTTAATGGAAATAAAGTAGAAGGTAAATTTAACCTTAAAAACCTAAAGAAAATATTAAAATAATATTTTTACTAGAAAAGGCATACCTTGTTAATTAAAAATTTTAACCTGCAATATATAGAATATATATTGTTTTATGTGGCTTCTTAATGAAATTTACCCGATTAAAAATTACAGGCTTTAAATCCTTTGTCGATACTACTGTACTTGATATTAAGCCTGGACTTACTGGGCTAGTTGGGCCTAATGGGTGTGGAAAATCTAATATAGTAGAAGCAATGAAATGGAACATGGGAGAAGCAGGGCCTTCTAGACTTAGAGCTGGAGAAATGAACGATATTATTTTTGCAGGTACTAAAGGACGCCCGTCAAGAAATTCAGCTGAAGTTATATTAACTATAGAAAACAATAATGAAGAATTACTCCAAACATATACTAATGACGCTGAGATAGAAGTTTCCAGAAAAATAGAAAAAGATGTGGGTTCAACATATAGAATCAATAATAAAGAGGTAAGACAAAGGGATGTTCAGATTCTATATGCAGATATAGCTATTGGTTCGAGGTCCAATGCAATAGTTGACCAAGGTCAAGTAGGTAAAATTATTAATTCAAAACCTCAAGAAAGAAGACAAATTTTAGAAGAAGCTGCAGGAATTTCTGGGATACACGCAAGAAAACATGAAAGTGAGCTTAAGTTAAAATCTACAGAAAACAATCTTGAAAAATTAGAAGAGATTATTACGAATGACGTAAGTAGATTAAAAGAATTATCAAAACAATCCAATCAAGCAAAGCGTTATAAAAACATATCTGAAAATATTAGAAATCTAGAAGCAACAATTCTCTATCAACGCTGGAAAAACAACTTAGAAAAAATTGAAAGCAATAAAAAAAAATTAGAAAACTGTAATGAAAACGTAAATCAGATTACTAGAAAAATAGCTGGAAAATCATTGCAACAGCAAAAAATTGAAAACACTTTACCGTCATTAAGAGAAGAAAACCAAAAATATTCTAATATATTGAATAAACTAAAAGTTGAATATGACATTCTTATCAAAGAAGAGGAAACCCTCTCTTTAGAACAGAATAAGCAAAAAGATATTATTAAGCATTTAATAACTGAACTATTTAGCGAAGAGGAATTATATAAAGAATTAGATGTGCAACATAAAAAATTAACTAATAGTATAAACACAATAAACGTAAATACTACAGATACAAATATAAATAAACTTAAAGAAAAATTAGAAAATTTAAAGAAAGAAGAAGCCTATGACTCTGAAAAGCTAACAGAATCCGAAAGGGCTTTGACATACAATTCATCTCAAAGAGAAAACTTACAAAACGAAGTAAAAAAAATAAATGCACAAACAGGAGAAGCTAGAAATATCCTACAAAAAACTATAGATGAAATACAAAATTCAAATAATATAAATAAAGAAAATAATAAAAAAAATGTTTTTTTAAATGAAATAAACCTTCTAAAAGACAAATTAAGACATGAAGATAATAGTGAAGAGTCTGCTCTTAAGAAATTAGATATTATTAATAAAGAAATTAAAAAATTTAATGAAGAA
>MEHZ011237787.1_pt1 | contig 11957 bp, 9 predicted proteins | sample 897221 | NCBI WGS metagenome assembly MEHZ01 (sample SAMN05514161, study PRJNA337945) | marine metagenome | isolation source: marine surface water | place: Arctic Ocean | collected 2007-12-13 | reverse complement strand
ATCGGCATCGGCATCTGCATCGGCATCTGCATCGGCATCTGCATCTGCAGCGCCCGGGGGAACTCCTCGGCCAGGCCCGCTTCAGCACGACGCATCTGATTCCGACCAAACGGATCGAGTCGGGTACCGCTCAGCCGTTTTGCGGACCACAGCGCCACAAAAATCAGTCGCGATCGCGACGACGCCGGAGCAAAACTTCCTGAGCGATCGTTGCAACATGTGTGCCATCGAGGTTCAAAACGTCACCAGTGACGAGGCCACGACCACCGCTCAGGCCGTGTGAACGAGTGTCGAACCAGTGCCACTGATCGGCTCGGCACGGTCGATGGAACCAGACCGAGTGATCGAGGCTCGCGCCTTGGAACTTGAAGCGATCGCTCGCGTCATTGGCGAAGTCTGGGTGCGGCGATCGTGCCGCACGTGACGGCGCAGCATCAGAGAGGAACGCCATTGCGAGCGTGTGCTTGACCGGATCATCGCCGAGCAGCGCGCCGTCTTCGTCCAGGATTCGCAACCAGTAGCCGAGCCGCCGGGGCTCGCCATCCTGGCCCGGCAGATCAACGGCACGGCGATCGATCAGGTTGCCCCAGGAGTAGTTCTCGAGGGTCGGATCGTCAGGGAGCGCGAGCCCATCGGGCAACCGAGCAATCTGAGCATCAGCTTCGTCTTCATCGACCTGGAACGACACCGACACGTTGAGGATTGCCCCGCCGGATTGACGCGCAACGACCTGGCGGGTGCAGAACGATCGGCCGTCACGAAGCCGTTCCACCTCGAAACGAATCGGTTCGGTCGTCGACCCCGGGCGGATGAAGTAGGAGTGCAGCGAGTGCGGGCGGCAATCGGGTTCGACCGTTGCGATTGCTGCGGCGAGGGCCTGCGCGACGACTTGGCCGCCGAAGAGTCGGTTGCCCCACGGGTAGCGCGCCACGATCCCGACGTATGTGTCCGGGCCGTGTGGCTCCAAGTACAGCAGGTCGCCAAAGTCGACGTCTTTAATTTTCGGCGCACCATTCGACGGGTCACTCATGGCCCCATCATCGCTCAGACCACCCGAAATGGAGACAATCTCGCATCGCTAATGCAGCATTTCAGTCCACATTTCGGGCGAATGCACTGACGGATGGGTTCGGTCAGCGGGCCCTGAGTGGACCAGAGTGGAGGCGTGGCAACGATCGACACCGTGGACCTGGCAGACCAAGACGCACCCGAGGCGCTCGATCGGGCGCTCCGTAAAGACGGCTTCGTCCAGCTGGTCGGGCATGGTCTACCGACCGACGTCGCCAACTCGCTGTGGGCTGCGACGGAGGAGTTCTTCGCTCTCCCATTCGCAACCAAGGCGAAGTACGTGGTCGACGATGCCGCTGCGAATCGCGGATACCGCCAACGCGGCAGCGAGGCCCTTTCGTACTCACTCGGGGCGGCCAGCCCGCCCGACCTGTTCGAGTCGTTCAACTCGGGTCACGACGACCGCGCAGGTCGACATCGGTTGATCCAAGCAACACCCTGGCCGACTGAGGCACCGACGTTCGCCCAAGCAACCCGGAGATACCTCGATGCAATGGCCGACCTCGCCCGACGGCTCGATCAGATGATCGGCGACATCATCGGCATCGACGACCTGGCCGGTCGATCAACGGCCGGGCCCGACACGATGGCCTGCATCCGGTATGAACGGCTCGACGACGAGGCAGCACCAGCCCCTGGCCAAAAACGGATGGGCGCACACAGCGACTACACCACCTTCACGATCCTTCGGGCCGACCCGGTGCCCGGCCTCGAGATCCTCGGATCCGACGGCTGGAAGCCAATCGTCCCCGACGCCGATGCGTTACTGCTGAACGTCGGCGATTTGCTCGCAATGTGGACTGACGACGCCTGGCCATCCACGGTGCATCGAGTGCCCCTCCATGGCGACGGCACCGATCCGGTGCTCCGCCGATCAGTCGCGTACTTCCACTACCCCGACCTCGATGTTGCCATCGAACCTCTCCCGGTGTTCCGCCGACCTGACAGTACGTACCGATCCGTGACGGTTGCCGATCACCTCGGCGCCCGGCTGATTGGCCCGAAACGTCACGCACCATCGGCCGGCACGAGCACGCTGAGCGACAGAACGATCTGACTCACCCGTCTCACCCGTCTCACCCGTCTCGCCCTCCCGTCTCGCTATGCCGAGCGCGCGATTCATACGGTGACGGGATGGACGACCTGAACGACTTCCGCCAAAGGTGCATCGACTTCATGGAGTCGCAGCCAGCGCCAGCGGGCGCACCGACGTTCGAAGAGTCGTGCGCGTTCCACGCGGCAGCATCGGCGGCGGGCGTGGGCGCAGGAGTGCCGTACCCCGCAGAGTTCGGCGGGGCGGGATTGACCAATGCCCACGACAAGATCTGGCGCGAGGTCAAAGAGAATTACCCGATGATGGAAAGTGAGTTCGTCATCAGCCACGGCATGTGCCTGCCAATGATGAACGACCATGGCACCGACGAGCAGAAGCGCCAGTTCATGCCTGATCTGATCTCCGGCAAAACGCTGTGGTGCCAGATGTTCTCTGAGCCCGGCGCTGGCTCGGACGTCGCATCACTGCAGACCAAAGCCGAACTCGACGGCGACGAATGGATCATCAACGGCCAGAAGGTTTGGACCACCTTGGCGCACAAGTCGCAGTTTGGATTGTGTGTGGCACGAAACGACGCAGATCAAGTCAAGCATGCGGGCCTGTCGATGTTCATTCTCGACATGCAAGCACCCGGCGTCGAAATCCGTCCAATCAACCAGATCAACGGCGAGTCACATTTCAACGAGGTGTTCTTCACCGATCTGGCCATTCCTAAAAACTGGCTCCTTGGCGAACTGAACACCGGGTGGAAGCTTGCCACCGCGATGCTGATGTACGAACGTGTGGCGATCGGTGCGGGTGGCGGCGGCGGTATCAACCGACCGATGTACGACCAACTCCACAACTACGCGACGGCATCAGGAGCGATCAACAACCCAGTCGTCCGCGATCAGATGATGCAGGTGTATTCGATGGAGACCACCAAAGCACTCATCGCCATGCGCACCCGCGCCGAGATGAAGGCGGGCAACACGCCAGGCCCGGGCGGCTCGCTCGGAAAATTATACGGTTCGGTGATTGCCTGGCGGATGCGTGAGATAGCACTGCAAATTGCCGGCATGTCGTCGGTCGCGTGGGTCGACGATGATCCACACGGTGGTAGCGCGCAGAGCCTGACCCTGCGCAGTTTCGCTTCGGGCATCGCTGGCGGGACCGACGAGATTCAACGCAATATCATCGGCGATCGCGTCCTGGGCCTGCCACGTGAACCTGCTGTCGATAAAGGCGTGGCGTTTCGCGACCTCAAGGTCGGAACCCAAACCTGACGGTTCAGCCGCGCAGTTCGCGCTTGAGGATCTTGCCTGTGGCGTTACGCGGTAGTTCGTCGATGAAGCGAACGGACTGTGGCACCTTGAACCGAGCGAGGCGCTCACGGCAGAAGTTCAAAATCGCAGTCTCGTCCAAGACCGAACCGGCGGCGTCTGGCGACTTCACGATGACCGCTTGACCAACCTCACCCCACTTTTCGTCAGGCAGCCCAATCACCGCGACGTCGGCGATGCCTGCAAGATCGAACAGCGCCGACTCGACCTCCGACGGATAGACGTTCTCACCACCGGAGATGTACATGTCCTTCCATCGGTCAACGATGTACATGTAGCCGTCTTCATCCATCTGCGCCGCGTCACCGGTGTGGAGCCAGCCATTGGTAATCGCGTCGGCAGTTGCCTCGGGATTATTCCAGTAACCCGGTGTGATGTTCGGTCCCTTGCACCAGAGCTCACCGATCTCGCCCGGGGCCACATCGTTACCGTCCTCGCCGACGATACGAATCGCCGTGTTCATTCCCGGCAGGCCTGCGGAGCCGGCCTTCCTGACCGCCATCTCTTTAGAGATTGAGGTGACCATCGGACTCGTTTCGGTCATCCCAAACGCCTGGATGAGTGGGCAGCCAACTTTCTCCCACATCTGGAGCAGCGGGAGCGCCGAGGGTGCACCGCCGATAGCCGTGGTGACCACGCCGGAGAAGTCAGTGGTGGCGAACTTCTCGTGCTGGCCCATGAATAGGTAGTTCGCGGGCACGCCGAGAAAGTGGGTGATGCCGCGTTCCGGATCGTTGATCAGGTCGAGCGCCTCGCCCGGGTCAAAAGTGCGCATGATCAGCGTTGATCCACCGAAGTAGGCAGCAGGGTTGGTGTAGCAGTTGAGTCCGCCCGTGTGAAACAGCGGGAGGAAGCAGAAGTTGACCATCGAGCGGCCAAGATCGCTCAGCTCGGCAAGGTTGATCGAGTTCCAGAACGACATGCCATGCGTGATGATCGCGCCCTTCGGACGACCGGTGGTGCCCGAGGTGTACATGATCGTCAACGGATCGTCGTGGGTGAGTTCGGGCATCACCGGCAAAAGCGCGGGGTCGGCATCGATACGGTTTGCTGCCGCGGCCAGCGCGTCGTCGTAGTCGACGCTCCCCTCGGGATGCGATCCTGCCCCGCTGAACACGACGAGGTGTGGCACATTGGTCCGCTGGGTGAGTTCGGCAGCGGTGTCACCGAACTCGGGGTCAGCACAGAGCACTGTGGCCGCGGCATCGCTGACGATGTAGTCGAGTTCGTGAACGGTGAGTCGCCAGTTAACGGGCACGAAGACCGCGCCGAGCCGAGCACAGGCGAACTGCACTTCGATGAACTCGACACGGTTCATCGAAAACATCACCACGCGGTCACCCCGACCGACACCGAAGTCGTCACGCAACATCGCGGCTGACCGGCCAACTCGTTCGTCGGCCTCTCGCCAGTTACACGCCAACCCAGCCCCGTCACCAGTGGAGTCAATGTCGGCCCAGGCCGATCGGTCAGGGCTCACCATCGCGTGGTGAGCAACCCAGTCATACGCAGGAGCAATCGGCATGGGGACATGCTGCCAGAACGGAATCGGCCCGCTCAACACGTAGGCCTGTGACAGCGATCTTGGACTCACCCGTTGGCCACACAGGCAGCCCAAACAGGCAGCCGAAACAGGTCGGTGAAATAGGTCGGTGATCCAGAGTGATGTCGGTGTGAGAACTACACCAGTTCGGACTGAATTATCGACGGGGAAACGCTTCAAGTACGTGAGTGACGAGTATCGGGTACCGAAGTCATCGACGGACAGGTGCAGGCCAAGGCTGCGTAGTTCGCGAAGCGCTGAGTTGGCAGCGACAGCGTCTTGCATCAGAGTCGTCTCGGAGATCTCGAGCCAAAGTGAGTCGGCAGCGATCCCCGTCGAACCAAGCGCGTCCCGCACGGTCACGACGAAATCTGGATCAATGAGTTGCCGCGTCGCAACCTTGACCGAGAGGCCACAGTTCGCGAAACGCATAGCTCCTGCCCGCCGGTGCGCGAGTTGCGTGAGCGAATCACGCAGAATCGACACGCCAAGATCGACGATCGGTTCCATCGCTGAACACCACAAATTCGTCACCGCCGAAACGGGCCAACCGAGCAGTCCGCGCAGCACGCCGCGAAAACGCTTGGCAATCTCGCGCAGCATCTGATCGCTGATGCCGTGTCCGAGACTGTCGTTGACGACCTTGAAATTATCGAGGTCGGTCAGGTCGTCATGGGTTGCAGCATGCGTCAGCAAGGCCTTCGAATGCCGTTCTTGCGTGATGTGTTCGGTGATCGACACACGTGTACGTCCCCACACGCAACCGCCGTCCTTGTGCCTGTACCGCTGTTCAAGTGCGTAGGTATCGGAGATACCCAGCGCGTGGATCAGGGGTGTCCGTTTTGAGCCCACCACTCATCGAGGCGGGCGCGGACAGCGTCCTCGCCGATCAGACCCTCTTCAAGTCGAACTTCCATCAGAAAAACCATAGCTTGACCGACTTCGCGACCCGGCTTGATACCGAGATACTCAATCACCGAGTTGCCATCCATCTCAGGACGGAGCGCAGCAAGCTCTTCGGCTTCGGCCAGCTCGTCGATGCGTTCTTCGAGTTCGTCCATCCGGCGTGAGAGGCGCGCTGCCTTCTTGGCGTTGCGCGTCGTGCAATCGCAGCGCGTCAGGACATTCAGTTCCTGCAGCAACGGGCCAGCGTCGCGAACGTAGCGGCGAACAGCAGAGTCCGACCATCCCATCGAATACGTGTGGAAGCGAAGGTGAAGGGCCACAAGTTCGGTGATCGCCTTGACGTCATCATTGGAATACCGCAGCGCGCTCAGACGCTTCTTCGTCATCCGGGCGCCAACAGCATCGTGATGGTGAAACGTTGTCCCCTTACCCTCGAGATAGCCGCGTGTCTTGGGCTTGCCGATGTCGTGGAACAACGCTGCGAGGCGCGTGAGGCGAAAGTCGAACTGGGGTCGATCACCGGATTCGATTGCTGGGTGCTCGTGCAGCGGTCGGACATTCTCGACAACCGCCAACGAATGCGTCAACACGTCTTTGTGCCGATGAATCGGATCGTGTTCAAGCTGCATCGCCGGCAATTCGGGCAGAAACTCATCGGCCAGACCGTTCTCGATCAGAAACCACAGGCCAGCAGTCGGATGGTCAACGACCATCAACTTGTCGAGCTCGTCGCGAATCCGCTCAGCCGACACGATCTCCAAGCGATTTGACATCTCCTTGACCGCAGCCACGAGTTCATCTGTCGGCTGCAGCTGATATCTCGCAATGAACCGGGCAGCACGCAGCATCCGCAACGGGTCGTCGCTGAAACTCACCTCAGGGCCGAGGGGCGTACGTAAGGTTTTCGTAGCGAGGTCTCGCGCACCATGGAAGGGATCAACCAAGGTCGGCATGGCCGCTCCAGCACCAGAGTTGTCGCCGGTCAGTTCCAACGCCATTGCATTGACGGTGAAGTCGCGCCGCGCCAAGTCGGCTTCAATCTCGTCGGCGAACACGACCTGCGGTTTGCGAGAATCGTCGGTGTAGGCCTCGGCCCGGAACGTGGTGATCTCGTACGGCCGTGTTGCACCGGTTTCCGGATTGACCTTGTGTGCGCCAATCGTGCCGAACTTCTCGCCCTGCGTCCAGATTGCATCGGCCCAGCCCTCAAGGCAGGCCTTGATCTCGGGCGGCCGTGCATCGGTCGTCAGATCGAGGTCGAAATCGGTCTTTCCGCTGTCAACGAGGAGGTCGCGCACGGTGCCCCCGACCAGGTAGAGACGGTGACCGGCTGCATGAAAACGCTCGGCAAGCGGTGACAGCTCGCGCAAGACGGGTTCGAATCGTTCTGGCACCACGACTGATCACGATATTGGATGACCGCTCACTTCTATCATCTGCCGCCAATCTTGCCGGGCGGTTCTCTTTCAGACTGCTGGTCGAGAAGCACCAGCCGAGCAGGCATCGGGCAAGTAACGTTGGCCTCGTGACGACGGCGACGGCGCGAGACACGGTGCGCGGGCGCCTCGACACCTGGCCCTACGAACCCGACGTCGCCCACCTGGTACTTCTCGACCACCACATGGTGCCTACCCGCACCGACGTCGGGGCCTGGGTCGCCGAGGCGCGTCAAGCACCCGAACCGACGCGCGCGATGCGAACGGGCGCGATGTTCCCCGAGGCTGCCGGCGTATTCGCTGACGTTGGCTTCACGACAATCGACACGCTGGCCCTTCTCGACATCCGTCTTTTGACGCGCAGTGATCGCGGTCGTCCAGGCCAACGGCGGAACGTCCGTACAACAACACGGCGGAACGTCCGTACAACAACACGGCGGATGCGCTCGAGTGACCTCCCGGCGGTCGCCGAACTTGACCGGACAGCATTTGGCGATCCGTGGGGCAACGACGTCCGTTCGCTCGGCGACATCACCACGGCCACCCCACGGCATCAGGCGCGCGTTGTCGAGGGTCCCGACGGCCTCGAAGCCTTCGCTATCAGCGGCCAATCCGGCCGTTACGGATACCTGCAGCGCCTCGCGGTCCATCCGGGTGCGCGTCGACGCGGCCATGCACGACACCTCGTCGAGGGTGCTCTGCACTGGATGGAACGGCGCGGCGCCTCAACCGCGCTCGTCAACACTGGCGTCAACAACGACGCTGCGCTCGACCTCTACCGCTCACTCGGATTTACCCGGCGCGCCGAAACACTGCAGATTCTCGAACACATTTTCACGTGATGGGCCTCCGACACACACCAACTGGCTTCCTCGTCGCAGCCTCCTTACTCTTCGCGAGCACCGCATTCACTGCGAGAGTTGCAAGCGGTGCTCCCACGCCCCCCGAACAGGCCGCCCGGCAGCGCAGCGGCCTGCAGGTTGAGCTCGTCGAGCAAGATTTCACGTTCCGCCCTGGCGCCTCAATTCGCCTCGTCTACCGAATCACCGGCGACCTCGATGCAGGCGGCATCACACCCCCAACAACAACAACGACAACAACAACGACAACAACAACGACAACAACGACAACGAGTCCGGCGACCACGGTCCCGATCGGCCCAGCAGCACCAGCAGTCGACGCAGCGGCGCCACCCGAAACCACCAGACCAGGCACCACTGCATCGACGACGACGACGACCACGGTTGCGGCCATCCCTTTACTCACGGTCGACATCGCCAACTTCGAGGCCATCACGAGCGTTGACAGCTCCGTTTTCGATCAGATTTTCGGCCAAGGTGCCCAGCCGGGTGCGTTCCGCAACAACATCGATGGCGTCCGGTTCGCCGACGTTCGCAATCAGATCGAGATCCTCACGCCCACTGAGGCAACCCTCACCCTCGATATACCGACCGACACCGGCGGCGACGAGGTACCGAGTGGACCGGACAGCCTCGAGTTCCCCGACCCTGGATTCACGCCGATACGGATGCAACTCCTCATCGACGACAACCTGGTCGCCACTCACGGCACGATCATCGAACGCGTGCCCGGCAGCGATGAGACCCAGCGTCCGACCGAACCCGTCACACTGGGCTTGGTCGCTGAAGTCAGTCGCTCCAATGGGTCACTGACTGACGCACAGGCCACGCAGGACGAGATCGTCACCCTCGTCGGCGTGGCTGGCAAGCTCACTCCCCCCATCCTCGCTGCAGTCCCACCAGCAGCGGTCTCCGCGCTCGCCGATCCGCAAGCAGCTGCGGTGGCGTTTGACAACGATGAAATCACCACCCACACCGACATCGAGTTGGATGTGTCATCAGCTGTCGCAGCAGGCGTCACCGACGTCTTCACTCGGGCCCTCAACGCTGGCGAAGACATCGTCACCGACGTCTTACGTCAGACACCAACCCGCGTTGTGTGGATTGCTTCGGCGCCGCTCAGCAGTGGCGGGGCACAGCTGCTTCGTGACCTCGGCGTCCGGTACGTAGTGATGACGCCTGAGCTCTACGCGACGACTATCTCCGAGAACGTGCCCGACACAGACCGGCTCGTCGAGCTCCCGCTCCCCGACGGCGGCAACATGCCAGTCCTGCTGATCGATCGACTCGGTGCGTCGTTGACCACGGAGGTCGCTGACGACGTGCTCGCTGAACAGACAACCGTCGAATGGGCCGTGCGGATGGCCACCGAGTTGGTTCTCGACCATCGAGAGAACGGCCGAAATGTCCGTCGGACACGACTCCTTTCAGGGCCCGACCTCACCGCGCCCGACCCGCGACTCATCAATGCGCTCGCCGACATCGCCGAACTGACACCTGACCTCCGTTTTGCTGCACCATCGACGCTGATTGGCTCGACGGACGTGCAACGACTCGGATCAAGTGGAATCACGTTCCCAGATTTCGCAGGACCTGATCTCACTGCGCGACTCCAACGAATCAACGACGCCAAGTTGTCGCTACAGAGTGTTGGATCGATGCTGACGGCCGACGCCGGACGGACTGCTGACTGGTTCAATGCTCTCGATCAGCTCGTCTCGACGTCAGTCGGCGAAAGCGCGGCCAACGCCGAGATCGACGATGTGCTTGACGAAGCCAGTCGTGTCCGCACAGCTGTTGTTCTGCCTGATCCGTTCACCTTCACATTGACGGGCAACGCCGACGAAATCACCATTCGGCTCAGAAACACCAGCAGCGATCCACTCACCGTCATCTTGCAGATGTCGTCATCGAAACTCACCTTTCCGAACAACGACCAGTTGATCACGCTGCGCCCGAACGACAGCACCGACATTCGGGTGCCGGTCCGAGCTCGCTCAAACGGAACCTCGGCTGTCAACGTCGCGTTACTCACACCACTCGGCGACCCGCTCGCTGGACCAGTGGTATTGACGTCACGCGTGAATGCACTAACTGGCCTTGGCCAGGTACTCACGGGAGCATTCATCATCCTGCTGGGAACCTGGTGGTTCGCAAACTGGCGCAAACGACGCTCTGCCGATTCAGATGACCTTCAAGATGCTGATTGAGATAATGGCGACGCCAGCGTCGAGACCACTAACCTTTCATCTTCGTGAGCGCGCCAACAAACATCGTTCGAATCGTCACCGACAGCTCGTGTGACCTGCCCCAAGAGATCGCCGATGAACTCGGCATCGCGATCGTGCCGCTCAGCATCCGCTTCGGCGACGAAGAGTTGATTGATCGCGAAGAGCTCACGGTCGCTGAGTTCTGGAGCCGGTGCGCCGGATCAGACACGCTGCCCGAAACCGCAGCGCCCGCACCCGGCCAATTCGAGACCGTGTACAGACGGCTCAAAGACGAAGGTGCAGCGGGTGTGGTTGTCGTCTCATTGTCGGGCGCCCTCTCGGCCACCATGCAGAGTGCCGAACTCGCAGCACGTTCCATCACCAACGATGATTCGATCGACTTCGACGTTCGCGTCGTCGACAGCCGCACCGTCACCCTCGGCCTTGGCACCATTGCTCTCGCCTGCGCTCGCGCTGGACGCGACGGTGGATCAATTGATGACGTCGAAGCACTCGCCACCGACCTCGCCCAGCGGACCAGGGTGTTCAGTGCACTCGACACGCTCGAGAACTTGAAAAAAGGTGGCCGCGTCGGCAACGCGAAAGCACTTCTCGCCACCGTCTTGTCGATCAAGCCGATCATCGAAGTCGCTGATGGCATCGTCGAAGAAGCCGGCAAGCAGCGCACCCGCTCAAAGGCCCTTCAGTATCTTGTGGACAAAGTGAAAAGCTTTGACGGCAAGATCGAAAACCTCGCGGTGCTCCACGCCGACTGCAGTGACGTCGACTTGTTCGTCGACATGCTCACCCCGCACTACGACGGCGACATCGTCGTCGGCGAAATCGGTCCAGTCATCGGCACCCACGGGGGCCGGGGAACGATCGGCGTGGCGTTCCACCAACTCTAGGGTTTGCTGGGTCCTGCTCTCGGCTGCTTGTGTGAGCGTTCGCCGCGTCGTTGGCAATTTTTCCTCACACAGAACTGGTCCCCCTTTTGGTGTGAGCGATACGGGCGTCGGTTCCCGCAATCGGTCACACAAAAACCTGATTCCGCCCGACCAATGCACCGACTGCAACCCACCCGGCAGCAACCGTTGCATTGCCCCATGATCAAACCGTCAGCCAAGTAACGTCTGAACTGATCATGTCCGACCCGACTTCAACGCTGATCGCCGAGCGTTACCAACTGAAACGCCGCCTGGCTCAGGGTGGTATGGCCGAGGTCTGGCTCGCCGTCGACCTCACGCTGGACCGGAAGGTCGCAGTCAAGTGGCTCAAGCCTGCATTGGCTTCTGACGAAGTCGTTGCGGAACGCTTCCGGCGCGAGGCAATCGCTGCAGCGAGCCTCAACCACCCGAATATCGTCGCCGTTCATGACGTGTTCGAGCATGAGGGTCGCCAGGCCGTGGTGATGCAGCTCGTCGATGGCAAGAGCCTGCGCCAGCTGCTCGACACACAAAAGCGCCTCTCTCCAGAACTCACGGCGCACATCGGCGCCTGAACGGCTGCGCCGCTGCAAAACGAAAACGAGAAAAACTTAGTCCACCGTGACGTGAAG
>MEHZ011403575.1_pt1 | contig 11986 bp, 1 predicted proteins | sample 897221 | NCBI WGS metagenome assembly MEHZ01 (sample SAMN05514161, study PRJNA337945) | marine metagenome | isolation source: marine surface water | place: Arctic Ocean | collected 2007-12-13 | reverse complement strand
GGCAGAGAGCTTGTGTAACAAGAAGTTGAATTGTTCATTAGATTAATACAAAAATTTTCCAGCCTTTATATACTAGCCGAGACATAGCTATCTTCAACCGATTGCATTACTACGAGTATCCGACTGTGTTACAGTTGGATAGATGTAGCTAGAATGCAGTAGAAGAATTTTCCGAAAATAAATTTCCGGAAAACTTAACTTGTTGATTTTGCATCAAGGTAGTTAAGCTGCCAGCAGTCCCTAAGTAAATGTCAGCAATCGGATAGAGATTGCTAAGTATCCTTCCATGGATAAAATAGCATTTCGACCTCTATCTTTGCTCAACAGGTACTTTACGTAATTCATGACGTGACGATAGTCACGGGCATGATGAATCGGTAATCATGATTCTGGTACCCGGGATCAACCCGGGTACAGCAATCTGTTTACATGAATCATGATGTACAGGTCCTAGCTGTACAATCATAATTTCATTTGATTATATTTTCTGTCTCCGCGGCCGGGTCACCGTGACCGTACGCTTTGGATTCAGAAAATCAACTCCGCGGCCGGATGCCACGGATTTGACCGATTAACAACTCACCCCCGATCCGATGTATGACTCCATGATAGGCCCAATAAATTGGACCTTTCGGACCATGAGTCTTCATACGGATCACGAGTTAATCGCGTTGTATAACGTAGCTTCACTTGGTTCTTTGTTCTTTTACATTGGTCTTGGTACATGTTCACATGGTCATATTCGTCTTGCGTGTAGATGTTGCTCGTCGCCATTCCGATGAGCAAGTTCAGCCGTCTTTCTGGTTCTAGTCTTGTGTTGTTCGACTTGAGAGGTGCTAGAGGTGGTGAAAGAGCACCGCTCTTGTCGTTAAACTTGCGGAGGATCTTGAGGTCCTTCGTCGAGACTAGTCCGTAGGAGGAGCATTAGGAGGGGGTAGGATTCCACCGTAACCGGTCAATCCATCCCTTAGTCTCCGTATTTCTTCTCTTGTGGATGCCTTTGTGAATAAATCGGAAAGATTGTCCTTAGTTCCCACTCGACGGGTCGAGATTTGACCCATCTCCAATTGCTCCTTGCAAAAGTGGTAATCAATAAGGAAAAACTTATTTCCAGGGGTAACCATATCCTCGCGTGATAATGTTGTTGTGCAATCATTGTCACCGAGAACTGGCGTTGCCTCCTTTACGAGGTCCCCTAGTCCCATTTCAACAAGTAGTTGACGTAAGAACACCACCGCTTTGGTGGCGTGACTTAGAGCCATGTACTCATTGTGATGCGATGAGAGTCCAACGTGGTTGTGCTTCTTGCACCCCCAATCTATTGGTCCGTTAAACATATAGATGCAATAGCCCCATTGGGACTTGCCGTCGGTAGGATCAGCCTTGTTGCTACTATCATAGTAGCATAAAGGACTTCCGTTCCCATCACTTCGGAACCGAATTCCACGTGATTTCTGTGAATACATGTATTGGAGCATGTGGCATGCACTCGTCCAAGCTTGACCATCAGGCTTGGACATAAGGCGACAGCACTGTGTCACCCCGTAGAGCATCTCCGGGTAACAGTTGCGAGCACCCCACAGGAGTGATCCAACAATGTTCATGTACCCCATCTTGAGGTATTTGTCATGAACTTTCGGATCATCCGGTGATTGTGCCAAGTGCATAAATGTTCCTGCCGGGAATGGAGTCTCGGGCACCCCCTTTGTGAGGTGGTGCTTATGTTGAGCGTAAGTTGTTTCCACAAAGTCAGGTTGTGTCATAGTCATATAAGTGATTGTATGGTCACTTTTATCCTCTGACACTTCCCTTTTTATCCCAAGCATGAAGCGAGGGTCTCCAACCTTAATTTTGAAACGCTTGTGAAATTCATCGGCGATAAAGTCAAGGTCTTGGGAATTGTCCCCAACACCTTCACAATCGTCAGTGTGAATTGACACGTACGTTGTCTTTCCTTTAGGAGACTGAAAGATGAACAGACAAGGATCCATCCTACTTTTCTTGACTGACCACCCATCTTTGTTAAACCTTTCAAGAATGAAAGAGTCACGTAGTTGGGAGTACCGTCGGTCAGCTTGAGGCATTCCATAACAATTCTTCTTTAGAATTGCATAGAGTTCCTCACCAGTCTTCTTATCATATCGTCTAAGTCCGACAGGATACCGGATTGGTATCCTTTCGTTCTCTCGACATGGGGCCCATAGGTAAGCCGTCGCGATATCCCAAGCTTTGCGTTTTAGCCCCAAGGCTACATGCATTACTTGAAGTAGACGCGTCGTTACCAAACTGGGCGCCGCGGAAAAAGTTGCGGAGAAGTGTTCACCTTGCCTCATAAATCCCTTGTGCCCGCAAACAACGTCGCGGGCTTTGAACTTGTCGAAGGTTCCATCAGGGAGATATTTGGCGTCATAGATCAGCATCATAGGAACCGGAGAATGTTTGATTCCACGTTTCCTGATATCGTCAAGAGTGTGATCATGGTCGAGGACACCTAGTGAGTCTAGGGAGTCCAATTCCTTGAGTGTGGCCTTTGCCCACTCAGCACGATCAGCTCTAGAGAGCATATTTTTGAACGACTTTGGTGGTATCAATTTCCCCGTTTTGGGGTCAAATATCCCACCTGTTTCGTTGTCAAAACTCTCATCTTCGAGGATCCTCATGATCTGCTCTTGTCTCGATTTGCTTGAATCGTATGTCGGTATTTTGGCTTCTCTGCTTCCAGGTTTTGATAGGTACGCGTAATTGCGTTCAATTGTCAGTGGATCATCTACGATCTCTCTGGCAATCCGCGTGGTTGCGTATGCCCTTACGATTTCTCGTTTGAAGGCTTGTGCGACCTTATCCGAAGTTCGAAAGCACGAATTTCGGTCTTGGTCGACCCTATCCCGTGCAAGTTTGAACGTGCTCCACATCTTCCCAGATGGTATTGGAAACACCGTTCCCGCACTGATGAGTGTGTTGCGTCCCACCCCCCAAGGGGCGGAGAATTTGCAACCAACGTACTTTAATGACTTCGATCCGTTAGGATTAGTTTCATGAACGTATTTGGTCGTGCCTCGAGGGCCAAATGTCGGTCCAAGCCAATCATAGTAGGCTCTCCGATGTTTGGGGTCTATCCCTAAGGCGTCACACACTTTGAGGAAAGTCAATCTCGAATTCCGCGGTAAGGTAAACCATTTCAGGCTTGCCGCAAAATTCGGGTCCTTAAACAAGGACGCCATCGAAACATTTTCGACAGTATTGGCAATTTCATCGTCACTTGACGAGTCCTCATCACAATCATCATTGGTGCCAGCAGACATAGATGGCCCACCCCCGATTCCAGAATCGGAGTTGGAGCCACCCATCTTCATGTCCGTGGGCCGAGATCTTACTCGGGCATCTCTTCCAAGGCGCTCACGTCGGCTTCCCGTCGTGGCCTTGGGCTTGTCGTGAGATTTGTCATTTTGTTGTCCATGTGAGTAACCAATTTCCTCACATCGCAACTGAGTTTTCCGTCGCTTTAGGTTCCCTTGCTTATGAACGCGAGGGGTCTTTCGCGGTACGGTCAATGACCTACCAGAATCACGGTTGTCTTGGACACGTCGGCCAGCTCCCAGTGGAGTAGAGGCCGCAACAATGTCCACCTTGAGAGGTCCTTCCTCCTCTGATTCTGATGTGCCTGGAGAGAGGTCGCGGTGATGATCATCCACTTTCTGAATCAGATATTTGTGGAGATCATCGACGTCCATGTGCTCCTTCATTCCATCTTCCCATGCTATTGTCCACTGTTTCTCTTTGCTGTTGTATGATTTGATCACACCTTCATAACATCCGAAACCCGGATAGTTCTTGAAGAGCACTTCCCCACGTAGGGACTTGGGGTAGTGAGAAATAGCTCGCATGAGCCGTAGTTTTTGACGTTTCATTGGGTCAGTAGTGTCCATGACACTACTTAAATCTTTGCCAACGTTTTTGTTCGTTGGTTTGAAATCCCCGTCAATTTGGTGATAAATAGTGCCAGATTTGTCAACCAATGTAACTTGTGGCACTAAGATTCCGTTAGGATCCGCCCCATCCCGCACCGCGGGTGTGTAGGGCGACTTGATCCTTTGGTCTCGTTGCCCAACAAATTGGCTGATATCAATGAACCCATGGAGCTTAGTGTCAGCTTCATGGTCCATGGGGAATACTGAATTTCCATGTGCGTCGCCTGGTTGCATAGGAGCTTCCAGGCCGAGCATCGTGAAGTAATTCCACCCATCTGGCATTCCACACTCGAAGTAATTCTTCGAGTGGAATCTGATCGACATCGACGTGTCGAACGGACAAAAGAATTCAGGTAGATCGCCCGTAGTTCCGATAGAGATACCCCATCGGGACTTAAGCTTGTCTATCCGAGTGCCTTTAACCTTAGGACAATGCACCAAGCATGGTGATCCTAAAGGTATAAGGTGGTGAATACGGTTGTCACACATTCTCCTACTTATTTGCCCGTTACTAATCTCCTCGAGAGGACGAATAGTGTCACCATCTTGCGATGAGACATTACGGGCAAGAGGATAAAGGTTTCTGAGCATGACCCCTTGGTTGACCGCAAATTCAATGAAGCAATATGGCAAACTATTCTCTAGGAGGATAGATTTGGCCACTACTTCAATTTGCTTAACTGCATTCTCAGCATGGGATGCTGAGCGCTTATCATCGGGAGAAGTGTACTCGGGGCGTACACCAAGGTCGGATATCATTGCATTCCATGCTTTGTTATTGATCCCCCATTCTCCCGCCTTATCCAATCTCAAAGATTGAACAATTGGGAAACCGAGGTCAGCAAACAAAGGATTTAGGCGTGCTTTGACTATCCAATCTCGTACTAGTCCGAGTGATTCATCGCGTTGATTAGCATGTAGTGCCACGAAGTAGCCGGAGGCTATATCGCGCATCACAATGCAATATCGATTACCTTGTATAGACTCATGTGACCATGTTGCCATGTCACATACCCAGGAATATCCCGGGCGAGTTTCTACGTGAGGATCAACTTTTGAGGCTACTCGCCGCATGCTGCCCCTGACCATTTTGCAGATTAGACACCCGGGCACATGGCCGAGGTGTCCATGACGTTTGTGCAAAGCGAATTGGGTGAGACGTTTTTCACGCGCCTGCAGTCCAGCCTTGGTGCCACTTATCATGTTGTCATCTACGCTATCATGGGGAGGCTCATCGCTCTTGTTCGTAGAGCCAAATCCACTATCTGGAATAGTGGGTTCTGGTTCTCCGGACATGTTATCAACACGTTTCAATGGGCTACTATTGGAGATAGAGCCATTGTATGCATGAATCTTGTGGTTTATCGTCGTTTCTCGAGAAATCACGCGGTGGGCCTTAATAAGGTCACCGATCGTCGAATCCACATAGAGGGATCCTACCTCAACGGTAGGCCCCCCATGTGTCGTGATAGACTTGTCGGCAGAATTGGCTTCGCATTCGATCGAGAGTCGTGGTAGTCGACAATCAATGTCATACTTGTCATTTGTGCACAAGGATATGTTCCTTGATTTGCCGGACAAACTACAACGGTGAGTTAAAGTTGGACCACCGGTACGTCGAGCTATGCCATCCACGGTATCTCGCCACGCCCCCATTGATCTTGGAGTATTAGTCAGGTCAAGCTCATTTCTGAGCTTGGTGATAAGACTAGGTACTCCATGTAGGGATTGACTAGAATCGCATGCTGCATTGACACTCGCTTGTCCGGTATTATTGATCCGCGTAGGGTACGCAAGGATTGACTCGAGCCCATCAGTGCATGGGGGCGAGTTACTCTCCTTGGCGTCTTTTATCCCTACTTTGCTTTTACTCCGTTGCTTCCCTTTCCGGAATCGTAAAGATTCCTCGAAACGGCCCCACTTAATTGCTAGTTCCTTAGTCGGAGCTATTACCAATTCAATCCGAAAGCCTTCATGGCGATCATTGAAAGTCACGGGAATGACGTGCTTACCGTGTGGTTGTGAAGGATCACTGTGAAGCCCGGTTACTGTACCGGGATTCGCGGAAACAACCATCTTGTAACCTTTAAATCGAGTCAGATTATGAATCGAGAAAAGATTATCGTTTAGGCCTTCCACAGTATCCACCATGTGCTTGAAATAAGCACCACGATGAGACGGATTTTCGGAAATCGCATAGCAATGCGCAATTCCTCTAATCCCTCCGTCTACACCTCGCCCTCCTTCAAACCCCACTATGTGGGCGGGTGAAGGAGTGGCTTCAGTGAGGTATGTCCCCGTATTACCCTTGAACAAACTCGAAGAACAACCGGTGTCGACGACAGCACGAAAGTGCAAGTATTCGTCAGGTTTTCTTGAGTGGCCGTCTTCAAGGAGCGAGCTCCTTGGAGGGACCGCGTCCATAGAGTTGGAAATATGGACCCGATTGCAAACTATTCTGGTTTGCGGCCGGGTACTCCTTCCCGAGTTGCGTAGGCATGGAGGCGCATGTTTGATGCACTCAAACACATTGTGCATTTTCAGCTTATGTGTTGAGTGTCCCTCAATTCTCGCAACCTCTTCGGCCGATAGAAGTAACTTTCGTTCACATTCCTCGTACCGAAGCATGGCACGTGCTTTGCTCCGTCCTAGTCGAGCAATTAGTGTATTGAAGACATTGATTTGTTCTTTGGAACGCATCAACCTTTCCTTTACTAATTCCGCGCTTGCAAGTTCAGTAGCGATTCTTTCAATAGAATCGACTGAAATGTCACCCAAGTCTGAATCCCTATAGGGGATGTTGACATTGGTCACATCATCGGGGTCTTGGCAATCTTGGTAGGATTCATTGGTCCCCGCAGGCATATCCTGCGGAATGAAGGTTCCCTCTGGTGTCATGCGTCCGTTGGTAATATGGATATTGAATCGCATACCATCAGGAGTTACTTGACCATGAACAAATCGACCTGAGTCATCATGACAAAGTTCGACCTGACGACGAGACCGTAGGTTCTCATCGTTTTTGTTCATACGAGGCGGGACCGGGCGCGATGTTGCTTCCGTAAGTATGGCATCAATCTCGGCATCCTCTTGTACATCATCCCTTTCATGGGATGAGACAAAGCGATGATCCGTGCCTCCAAGTTGTTCGACCATTCGCCGTACAGCGGTAGAATGGTCGGCATTACAACTGGAGTATGGGTTGAAATTCCCAAATTGATACCGTCCTCGTGTAGGAAACAACCCGCCGTTCTGATTCACCCCTGTCACCGCGATCCGCTTGGGTTTAGGTTGGTGAGACCGACCCCCAGAATGCGGAACGTGTCTCCGGTGCTTTGGGCTATGTTTTGCGTAGACTCCACTCGGTCCTCCAATTGATCCACGACCCCGGGAAACGGGACGAGTGGTCTTGGTGGTTGAATTCCGAGTCTTGGAGTAACCTTGCTTACAATGACGATTTCCAACCCGACAAGGTTGAAATGTCGTCTTGTCCGTACGGGTAGTCGTTTGAACGACTCCTCCCGGCAAGATTGTGGTACAACTAGAGGTTGTAACTTTGGGTTTCAACTTAGGGCGTGGATGCACATTGTGCCCACGTCTATCCCCTTGTCCTTTCCCTTGGTTGCGTCCTTTCGTCGCGGGCTTGGATAGTGATCGGTCAACCGGGCTCTTATGCCTCGGTCCTTTCACCATTATCACCCGTCCACACTGAATACGCACCTTAGATGTCATCCGGTCGTCACTCGACACCTGTCGATGTGAGTCCGTAAGGCACCCTCCCACGAAGAGGTCATTAGGGTTATTTTCTTGGCCCTTCTTCGTGGAACCGTGGTCTCCATTCAGCAAACGAGGTTTGCTCCTCGAAAGAATGGTGACCTTGTTGGCGTAAGCCTTCTTTTGAAATGGCTTCCTCTTGAATGTTGATGTAGATCCACCTTGCCTCGATTTGCCCCTCGAGGTTCGTGTGGTCCCATTCTTGAGTTTGACAGATCCGGTTTCCACCAGCTTGTAGAAACATTTCTGACAAAGAAATGTATCATTGCCGGTGGAACCGTTGGTAAAAGGGCTGCTGCAATCCAATGCGCGACAAGTCTTATGAGACTTGTGCGCCGATCCGCTTTGACTTGGATTGCGGCGTGGTCCTCTTCCCTTCCCCGCGCCTTGCTTGCCTCTGAATCCGGATTGATGGTTTGTTGAGTAGGCAAACACGTGATCGTTGGATTCCATGTCAGAATCGTCAGAATCAGTATGAATGTCTGTGTCAACCCGGAGGACACGCATTGCTCGGAGAGATTCATGCGTTACCGCTCCTGGAACAGTGACCGAGATCTTTTGATTGATTTGATCAACCTCACAAAGAAACTCGTCAAATGTTCCTAAAGCATCATGCTCATGAATACCATCCCGGGCCTCTAGCCACTTCTCTAGTTTGATTGCAAACATCGAGTTGCGCTGTGAGAGGGTCCCGGCAATAGTCGCGATGACGTTGTAATCCAACTTGACCTTGTAGAGATGACCTTCCTCGATAAGCCTCCTCGTAGCGGCGATTGCCTTGGCAATTGAGCCCTTGGCAAAAAGCCCATGCGAGTGGTCGAGCTTGGTCTTCAGGTTTCGCTTGGCAGAAAACGTCGTCGATTCGTGATACATGAGAATAGAGCAAAGGATGCTCAAACCATCCTTGTCTCTCCCATGACACATGGTCCTATTGGAGACCGTTGTGCCATAGGATCGTCTTCCGAAGAATCGGCGCACTAGGGCATAACCCCCAAGTGCGCGCTCAAGTACTTCGTAGAGTGCTTCATTTGCCGTTGCATATTTCGCGTCAAAGTACGGAACATGCTTCGACCCATTGACAATTGTCCCTCCCAAAGAGGAATCCGGCGGTACATACCGCGGCTTCCCTTCTTGATGCCCCCTCGTAACACCGCTCATCTCGTCGTACATGGGCAGTACGGGAGCAAGAACGTGGCTATGTGCCGAGAAGAGCTTGTGGAGTTCGGCTTTAAGCCGATGAGCCACCTCTTGGCTTGCACGACCATCGATTCCAGATGGCCACGCAAACTTTGTGAGTACTAGTGACTTATCGTACTTGTCTTGTTCGCCGGACATATTGAATTCCTTGATGAGAAATCGCGACATATCTCGTTTGAGAGTAGTCCCCATCTTGCGTGTTTGCTTGAGATCCTTTTGTATGTTCATGAGAAGTTCCCGAACCGTCTTGCAGTCGGGTTCGGGGCCACGATTCCTCGTGCTTCTCCGATGAACCTCCTCTAAATCATATGATGTAGGCACCTCATCATCGGAATGCTCCGAATCTTCATTTTCATGAAGATACAAATCTTGGATGCATTCTCCTTCTTTCCTGGCAAGCTTAGACTCCACGCGTTGATTCGTGATGAAACCACGATACAACTCGTTTAGCCTAAGGATTTGTCTTGCCATTGTGCCTTGAACATTTGGTAGTGACTCGATACCCAAGTTTTCGCGTGCTTGGATACCAACGGGATCACCTCGATAGTGATATAGTCCCGCATCACACCCGCCCCCGAGCATTGAACCGGAACCCAAGTTTTCACGTGCTTGAATACTAACCGGCTGCCCGAGTTGCCTGAGCTCCCGCGAATTACGGGTGGGTCCAGGTGGATATCTATCCTGGCGGAATCCTGAGGATCCATCATTTCGGGTGTTTGAAGTACGATTTACAGTGGGTCTTTCGCCAGATCTCGAAACAAATGAGTTTGCCACCCCGCCAAAACCCTCCACCATGGAGTGATCCTGAACATAGGCCCTTTCCGTTCCAATGGAATGGGAGAGAGAAACGCGGGGTACGTTTGATCGAGAGCTGCCAAGCTCCCTTTCAATACGCATGTCGCGCTCCTTTCTGAAGCGGTCAAGTTCACGTCGATCATCGTCTTGATTCTGAACGTCGGCGTCACGAGGTCTACTCGTGGACCGAGAACGTACTACAATACGAGTGGGTAAGCGATCATCCTGATCGTCTCCTCGGTCGTCGAAATCAACATTGCGAAGTGCGCTTTGGCGCCGCGCATGCTGTCTCGCTAGGCCTCGGTCCCCTAGATCTTCGCCCGAGTGAATACGTGGATCCGGACGTTCAAGATTGGAGGGTTCCTCACGACTAGAAAATATAGTCGCCCCTCCGACCTTGCCTGGCCCGTCGTTCGTTTCGGTATTTGAACTATGTCGTTCTCGCGATAGCTTACTATCATGGCTCTCCCTCCGGTGTCGGGGGTTTCTCCCCATATCACTTTGGGCACCGCCAGTCTCACGTGAAGGTATGACCCTTCTCGTGCGACCTTGATTTCGTCCATCGTCTTTAATACGTGATGACCTCGCACCCCCCACGGGGGTATCACCACGTGGAGAACTCAAACCCCGTTTTGACGGTTTTGTTGTCGCTAAGACTGCCATTTCAGATGGTGTGTCTTGGGAGTTTGGAATTCCTTCCGGGGCATTTACCTGGCCCACTCCCGCGCCTCGAGCCTCGTCAAGAGACTCGTGGACAACATGAGTTTGAACTCCGCCAATTGGACTCAAAATCCCAAGTCCTTCGTGATCCCCGTCGTAGGACGGTTGAGGACTATCGGATCGTGAGCGGTGTCCACCACCACGGTTGGTCTCATGAAAGTCATCCGAGTTATCAGAAGATTCATGATCAGAACCACCGTGATCACCAGAATTGGCCGGATCAGTGCTCAAAGTAAGGGCATGGATTAATTCATCCTCTTCCCTAATTTGAGACTTTAGTTCTTGAATACGCTCATGGTGAATAGAGAGTTCGACGTCAACATCCTCCTCCATGTCGCCCCGAGGGGATGTGACAGAAGTGGCAAGTTGAACGCCTCTTGGGGATGTCTCACGATCCCCTTCTCCCTGTGAGCTACGTCCTTCCCCACCACTTCTCAAGTTTCGTGAGCTAGACATTGTCTAATGCCTAGGTATCACCGAAAAAGGAATGGCCTTAAAGGAAGAAGGACTAGGAACTTTGATGTCATAATCATGATGACATATCATGACTATGATATTTGGAATCCATGGGGTCTCACTCCCATGATTTGGATCTCATCTTTTGGATAGAAAAGTGAACATCCGCTCTCACTCGATAACGTAGATGATTATGCCATAATTGTGATATCGGTGAGAAAAGCAATATGACTAAGTATGATTTCCCCGCCATCTCACGGCGTCGTCATTTCCGACAACGCCTTCGATTCTTGGTCAAAGGACCCAATGTCATGTGTGATCCAATAGGACCAAGTTTATCACGATCATTGGATCTGTCCAATAGGACCCATGCTCCATACTACCAGCATGGAGTCGAGTCCTATAGGCCCTAGATTGATAATTGTATAGACAATCTCAACCCGATGGTCCAATATTGGGGGAGAAAAATATCTCGTAATAATTGGTTATCTCATGCCTTCCTCCTCATAGTTGTGTCAAACGAGTAAAGATCGTTGACTACTATCTCGAGATTTGACATTTCCTTAGTCAACTAAAAATGGTTGAAACAACCTCATCATGTCACGATGGGAGAAGGACGCAATTTCTAATATGAGAACCAAGTTTCCCACCTTAAATGAAGACCATTGTCTAAACATTTCAAAGGGGGGTTAATTTCCAAAATGATACAAACGTAGATTGATCGATTAATAGCCCCATATTCGAGGGTCAAACAGAATCCAAATAATTCCATCGTAGAGCCCCTTCGTTATGGGAGGTATCATCGTGCATGCAAAACAATTCTCTTTCCATAATCACATGTTGGCGCGATAAGGCCAAAATATGATCAAGAAATTCCCGGTTCCAAAATTTCTTTATTCGTGATGAATAAGAGGAAAAGGGTATAAACCCCCCATACAATCATACTCCCAATGTCTAATCCATCAACGTAATCTACCAGTGTCCCGATTTTCTCGGGGCTTTGCTCAAAAACGTGAGTGGCATTGCTCAACCACATTCTGTACGACAAACAGTGATGGCCCTATTACGGGTTACAT
>MEHZ011442823.1_pt1 | contig 11989 bp, 10 predicted proteins | sample 897221 | NCBI WGS metagenome assembly MEHZ01 (sample SAMN05514161, study PRJNA337945) | marine metagenome | isolation source: marine surface water | place: Arctic Ocean | collected 2007-12-13 | reverse complement strand
GTGCGCGCCGCCGAACACCTGCGTTAGCGCCAGTAGCAGCCTAGGCTTGGCTTACTTGCCGCGTGGGGCACACCCCTTCGCGCATTACCTTGAGGTGAACAGATTATGAAACTCGGTATTCTATCGTGCAGCCCAAATGCTTATAGCACCCGTCGCCTGAAGGAGGCGGCTGAGCAGCGTGACCACGAGATAAAAGTCCTCGATACGTTGAAGTTCGCCATTGACTTAGAACGTGGCTCGCCTGATTTGTACTATCGGCAGAAACCGTTGAGTAGCTATGACGCGGTGCTGCCTCGCATAGGTGCGTCGATCACTTACTATGGCACGGCGGTGGTCAGACAATTTCAACAAATGGATGTTTATTGTGCAAATACGGCACACGGTATTCTCAACTCTCGCGATAAATTGCGTAGCTTGCAGATATTAAGCCGACATCATATTGGTATACCTAAGACGACCTTCGTTCGCGACAAAAAAGATGTGCTACCAGCAATCGCAAGAGTTGGTGGTGCGCCGGTCGTGATTAAACTTATTGAAGGTACGCAGGGGATCGGTGTGCTGCTTGCTGAGTCAGTCAATCAAGCTGAATCCATTATCGAACTTCTTCAAAGTCAGAAGCAAAATGTACTGATTCAAAAGTTTGTTGCGGAAAGTAAAGGTAAAGACATTCGTGCTTTTGTTGTTGGTGACCAAGTCGTCGCGGCGATGCGGCGTGTCGCGCAAGGGCAAGAGTTTCGCAGTAACGTTCATCGAGGTGGGCTGGCGGAGCCGGTTGAGCTCGATGAGCAGTATCGTGAGACGGCCGTGCGTTGTACTCAAATTTTAGGTTTGAGTGTGGCAGGTGTCGACATGTTGGAGGGTAAAGACGGTCCGCAGGTCATGGAAGTGAACTCTTCACCAGGGCTCGAAGGTATAGAAAAATGTAACGCGCTGGATATCGCTGGTGCTATTATCGACTATATCGCCGCACAGGTAGATTTTCCGGAGATTGACGTACGGCAAAGGCTAACCGTTAGCCGAGGCTACGGTGTTAGCGAAATTTATGTGCCTGAAGGTTCAAATTTTGTTGGCCAAACCATTGTCGAAACCAAGTTGTCCGAAAGTGATATTAATGTCCTGACGCTCTACCGCGGTGCGAAGGTCATACCTAACCCGCGTGAAGCACGCGTGCTTGAAGCGGGGGATAAACTGCTTTGCTTTGGTAAGTTGGAGGCGATGCGCGGTATGGTGCCGGCTCGAACTAGGCGTAAGCGACGCCCAACCATTCAAGAACTGGATACCCAAATCAATGACGACTGACACGCTGCAAGTCTTGGGTTGGCGCGAATGGGTTGGCTTTCCTGATATTGGCATCCTTCAAGTGAAGGCAAAAGTCGACACCGGTGCCCGCACAAGTAGTCTACATGCCTTTAGGGTTGAACCCTTTGAGCGTGATGGTGTGCCCTGGGTGCGTTTTGATATGCATCCGTTACAGACAAGTGATAGCGAAGTGATTCGCTGCGAGGCGCCTTTAGTTGGCCAGCGCTCTGTGCGTGATTCTGGTGGTCACGAAGAGATGCGTTATGTCATTGAAACGATTATCACGATAGGGGATAGCCGCTTAAAGGCTGAGGTCACTTTGACCGATCGTGACACCATGAAGTTTCGGGTACTGCTTGGTCGCACGGCGATCCGTGGTAAATTTCTGGTTGATTCAAGCCGCTCCTTTCTTCGCGGCAAGAAAAAGCGCGGCATTAAGGGTCAACCCAGGGTCTAAATTATGGCAACTAAAATACCTGAACTTATCATCGGTGGCGTCAGTATAAAGGCCGGTGAACGGCAGGTCATTGATGTGCCCGTTGCGCCAATGTACACCCATGACGATCTATCGATCTCGGTTCAGGTTATTCGTGGTAAATCCGCTGGTCCGACACTATTTATTAGTGCCGCCATACACGGTGACGAGATAAACGGCGTTGAAATTATTCGTCGACTGTTGCAGCACAAAGCCCTAAAAAATTTGCACGGTACGCTTTTAGCCATACCCATCGTTAATGTTTACGGGTTACTTAACCACACCCGTTTTTTGCCGGATGGACGAGATCTGAATCGTTCATTCCCGGGCTCTGCCAAAGGCTCTCTGACCGGTCGGGTTGCACATACCTTTGTGCGAGAGATTGTGAGTAAGAGTACCCATGGTATCGATTTGCATACGGGCTCGCGCCATCGCAGTAACTATCCTCAAATTAGAGCGAATTTGGAGGATCCGCAAACCCGCCAAATGGCTGAGGCCTTTGGCGTGCCGCTTGCGATCAATGCGAAAATCCGCGACGGCTCTCTGCGTGCCTGTGCCGCTGATGCTGGCGTGCCGATTTTGCTATACGAGGCAGGCGAGGCGTTACGCTTTGAGGAAATGTATATTCGTGCCGGCGTTAAGGGCATCATCAGTGTCATGCGCAGTCTTGGCATGTTGCGCAAGAGTCGTAGCGCCAAGCCGCCAAGACTGCCCATTATCAGTAACAAAACAAGCTGGGTGCGGGCGCCGGAAAGCGGCATTTTACGCACCCTGGTTCCCCTCGGCGGGAACGTCAACGCGGGTCAAATCCTCGCCTTTGTTGCAGACCCTATGGGTTCGACTGAAACAGAAATTGTCGCGCCAGAGGATGGCATGGTCATTGGTCGAACAAATTTACCGCTGGTTTATGAGGGTGACGCAACGTTTCATATCGCGCAATATGGTCGTAGTGTCGCCAAGGCGGAAAAACAAGTAGAGCAATTTCAGGAAGACAATCAGCCAGATCTAGATGAAATGGATGCAGAGAACCCGAGTGATGCGCCGATAACCTGAGTGAGTTTGGCAGGTATGCAGCCCTCACATCCATAAATTATTGTCGCGCTGCGCTGGCTTATTGCGTACTCAAGCCCGCCTTAAATTTACCCTTGGTTTCCGCATCCAAGGTTGCCTTATCTTTACTCGACAGTCGCTCTAGCGTGACGCCGATAATCTTGTCTTTGAATTCAAAATTATGCGGGTAGGGGCCAACCGCCGAGCCCGCATCGCGGCCAACGTCGAAGGTCTCGCCGCTCATGGAGTAAACCACCGGTACGGTTTTATCGATGCGCCCTTCTGCGACTGTTAGGTCGTTGACGTGCAACGTGGCCAAGCCACCTTTACCGAAACCGCCGTCATGTTCATAATGCAATTTGATGTTGTGCGTACCATGGGTCAAGGGCTCGTTTGAGGCAATGACCGTGATTTCATGACCAAACCAGTTATAGACGAATGAGGGTTGCGCATTTTCATCGAGATACAGACTCCAGCCCGCCATATTGCCGCCCTGGCATGCGATGACGCCCTGACTATGTTTGCCGGATAATTCAATAACAGCGTCGATATTGTAGGACGCATTTTTTAGATTGATGATAGAGCTCTCGGGCATGCGCACATGCGCCTTGGTGTAGGTCATTTTGCTGTGACCTTCCAAAGAATGCGGCACACTGTAGTCTCCGGTGCGGATAGCGGATGCATCCCGCAACGGATAAACGCCGTTTTTTTCAGCTTCTTCGTCAAAGCGTGCTTTCATTTCAATGAGCTTGTCAGGATGCGATGCGGCGAGATCATTACCCTGCGAAAAATCATCTTCAATGTTGTACAGCTCCCAAATTTCTTGGGGGCCATCGAACGCGTAACCGGCGTAACGAATCCACGGCAATCTGCCGTGGAAACACGAGGCTATCCAACCATCATGGTAGATGCCGCGGTTGCCGAGAATCTCAAAATATTGGGTTTCGTGGGTACTTTTTAATTTTTCATCAGCAAAGCTATACACCATGCTGTCACCTTGAATGTTGCTTTGGGTAATGCCGTTTACTTTTTCTGGCGCATCAATACCGACCAATTCTAATATCGTCGGCACAATATCAATCACATGGTGAAACTGAGATCGTAATCCGCCTTGGTCTTTGATTTGGTCTGGTAGAGATAAGACCATGGCATTTCGCGTGCCACCAAAATGCGAGGCGACCTGTTTCATCCACTGGAAGGGTGAGTCGAGCGCCCAGGCCCAGCCAACGTTGAAATGATTTTCACAGCGGTCCGTACCAAAATCATCCATATGTTCCAGCAACCATTGCGGGTCTTCATGCACGCCATTTTGAAAAGAGGGTGCGCTCCATGCGCCGTGTACCGTGCCTTCTGCTGACGCGCCATTATCACCGGTGAGATATATCACCAGTGTGTTGTCGAAACAGTCGAGTTCCGTCACCGCATCAATGACCCGTTCGACCTGAGCATCGGTGTGGGCAAGAAAGCCACTGAACACTTCCATCAAACGACTGGCGACCGGTTTGTATTCGTCGGGGTAATCATCCCAGGCAGGAATTTCATCCGCCCTAGGCGTCAGAGTTGTGCCTGGCGGAATGACTCCCAATTCAAGTTGGCGCTGGAAAATTTCTTCTCTTAGCTTGTCCCAACCTTGATCAAATTGGCCTTCAAATTTCTTTATCCATTCCGGTGCAACATGGTGAGGTGCATGAACAGCCGCAGGCGCAAAATAGCAGAAGAAGGGTTTGTCAGGGGCGGAGGCTTTTTGTCGCTCTAGCCACTCAATGGTCTTGTCAGCAAGATCTTCGGTAAAGTGGTAATCCTCTTTACCAAGGTGAGGTTCAATCGGTGTGGTTTGATCGTACGCAGCCGGTTCCCAGTGGGACGCCTCTGCACCGATAATGCCGTAAAACCGCTCGAAGCCCATGCCCGTTGGCCATCTGTCGAAAGGCCCCGCCGGGCTCTGCTCCCATGACGGCGTTAAGTGCCATTTGCCGAAGCAACCGGTCGAATAGCCATTTTGCTTGAGTATTTCTGCAATGGTCGCTGACTCAGGCGGGATAGCGCTATCGTAGGCGGGGAAACTGTTGGCAATTTCGGTAATGCCACCCATGTGAACGCTGTGATGATTTCTACCTGTTAACAAGGATGCCCGCGTCGGTGAACACAGTGCCGTCGTGTGAAACTGGTTATAGCTCAGACCCTGCTTGGCAATCTTATCAACTCCCGGTGTCGGTATGGGACCGCCGAACGTGCTGCAGGAGCCAAAGCCCACATCGTCGAGCATCACCAGTAAAATATTTGGCGCGCCCTTCACTTCATTCTTTAAGTTGAGCGGGCTTGGGTCTGAATCCGCATACAAGCGTGATGCTTTGCCCGCGAAAGGCTTTGACGGTTTAGGGATATCACTCATTGTTTTTTTCTTTTCCTTGATCTCAGCTAGTCAGACAATCGGTAATTTTCTTGCGTGCTCAATCAGCCGTTAAATGACGGGTGATCAAAACTACTAAAGAAACTCGCGACTGCTGCGGCGTCACCGCCAATCTGAATTTTTCCTTCTGCCAGCGCTGCTGCAAAGGTTAACTTGCCGCCCAGTATCGTCGCCCAATCGGCGTGTGTCAGACCGATCTGATGCTGCGCTGTTTCGCCCGTGGTGGGTATTGCAACGCCGCGCCTGATTTTCAATCCCGTTGTTGAGCCATCGTCAAACAGCCAGCGTACTTCCATATCGAGATCAAGGGTTCGCTCAGGCGCCAGCAACACGCGCAATACCTTGATGAAGGTTGTTGGTGGTTTGGCGAGGACTTCATCGACTCTAAATCGATGCTGACGGAATCGGCTTAGATCCAATTTGCCTTCCAGTTCGAGCGCCCTTGTTAAACACCAATCTCTTACGTTGGCGGATGTCGTGCGTTGTGCAATTGTTCGTATAACGTTGGCGAGTGCATCTTTGTTGGTTTGATCATCGGTGGCTTTTTCAAGCCAGGCACCCAGCTCAAGCGCCCATCGATAATCGTCGGCTTGCATGGCTTGCTGCATCATTTCAAGCACCCTGTCTGCGCCGCCGAATCCGTCAACGATCCGCGTTGCCCGATCGGTAGGTTCCAAAGGGAAAAGGTTAGCGACGTCTTCATCAAACCAGCCAAACAAACCGGCGTGAATCTGCTTGACGTGGTGTTCAACCAAGCCATAGAACTGACGGGTAAAATAGGTGCGGTTGAAGCGTTCAGGTAGTTGAACAAAACGGGTTAACTCATCAAGACTTAAGCCTTTGTTTGCGCCTCGCACGGTTTGATCCCAGAGCAATTGAATGGAATCACGATAGTCGATGAGGACATCATCGATGTCCGCCTTGCCACTAAAGGGTGGTCCATGTGCGCCGAGCAAATGATCTGCGCCCAGTTCAGCCATGTGATCGAGACCGGATAGCAGTATCCGTGGATCACGGTATTCTTCGCCGCGAATCGCAAAGACGTTGAACAGTGCGGGCCAGACCAGATTGTTGACGCAGACGCCCAGTTCAGGAAACCAAATGGTGGCGGAGTCGTCGGCATCTGACGGCGCATGGGTAAATTCTACTTTCAGGCCTGCAATATCTGCCTTCAACGTTTCATCGAAGCTGTGTGTGACAGGCAGGTGTCCATGGGTGAATGGGGCGTGGTCAGTATTTCTGAAAAATCGACCTAGGCCGACATTAACGAGACCGTCGGCACCTTCGGTCGGCATTGAAATGGCGAACTGATGTACCAGGCCACGCATAATTCGAGGTCCTACCTCGCCTCCATAGCGCGCAATGTTGCCGGCGATGCGGCTATGACCGTAGACCGGCAGTGACTCAGCATTGCCCGCATCCTTCATTTCCGACAGCAGCGCCGTTGTGCCATTGACGTAATGGAAGTGCGTATATAAACAGGCAACCACCGGTGCGGCGGTAAACTTTCTAACCTCGTCCAGCGCTTCCCGCATTTCTTCAACGCATTCGCCCGTGTCGATACAGATAAGACCTCCGGGGCCCTCGACAAAGGTTTGATTCGACAAGCCATTGCCGACCATACACCAGACATTGTCGCGCACTTGATAAAGCTTGCGTACGAGCCTTTCAGAATGTGCAATGTGGTCTGGGTGAGCAAGCTGTTGCTGCGGGCCGACAGCGGGGTCTACGTTACTAATAGACGCGGAGATTTCTGGTGAACGAAGACGTGTGGACATACGGGGTTATCTCTTATTATTAACTATTAAGCCCAATGTACTTAATTTTGTGCAAGATTGCAGTGGCTAATCCGTAACTGATGATGCCATGCGGCCACACCAGCGCTTCGAATAATCTGCTTAACCCTGGGTCTGAAGCTTTTGGTGCATTGGCGGAGACAATGTTGCCTTGTAGGTCGACGAGACGTCTTCGCTCGACGTTAGAAATCTCAGGTGTGGGTGTTACGAGGTGGGTGTTAGATGGTGGGTAATGGAAGACTTTTTTTACGCCGGACAGTCTTTGAGCGGAACTAAATTAAACTAAACTAAACTAAACCTAACGTAACTGAAGGGTGCACGGCGTTAAACGAGGCGCACAATCAGGTCAGATCAAATTTAGCGGTTGTTTGCTTATCGCAATTTCGAGTTTTAGCACCGCTCGCCAAAAAAGCTCGCGACCGTCATCAGCCGTCAACTTTCGATAGTTGGCGCTCGGTTCAAATTCTAAGAAGAGATAGTCCCTCATAAATTGGCGTCGATAGAGTAACCCTGCGCTATAGTTGCTGGCATAACTATCAGGGCGGGTGACGCCGGACGCGCCAACGAAATACGATATGGCAATGGGTCTGTCATCATCCAGTTTGTAGCGATAAAGCATTGAAAATTGCGTTGCCCATTCAACACCGAGCGTCCGCTCGCCATACACGAGCCGTGATGACCAATTTAGAATGCTATTATTTGTGAGTAATCGGCTTATCCTAAAGTTGGTGCGGGAATAAATATTCTTTTCATGCTCGTACTGGATGCGTTCGGTTAAACGATACGTCGTTTTTTCGCCAAGCTCACCTTGCCGACGATACTTGATGCCGGGTCGAAGATGGCCTTTAGACCAACCCAGGGTGTAGTCGAATCGAGACTTGGAGGTCTCTCGCCCGGCGAATTGAAAGCCAATGCGGTCGTCTTCTTGTTGGCCTGGTAATGTGTCGCTAAAGTTACCGTCTTGTTCTTCATCGCCACTGAATACCAACGATAGTCTTTTCGACAGTCTCGGCATGTGTACTCGGCCGCGAATTTTTGAGCCAAAGCTGCTGCCATCTTCACTGTTCCAATCATGCTCAAGTTCGATTCGAATGATGGACTCCGCTTGTTCGGAATCGTAGTCCGAATCACCGAAGAAACTATCCATCCAATTGGCCAGGATTTGAGTTTGATCGGTGAGGTAACCTTGGCTGCCGTCAAGCCAATTAACCTTGGGGTCATCAGATTCCGGTGCGGCGGCTTCCCATGGCTCTTCAATTGGCTCTTCAACTGGCTCTTCAATTAGTTCTATAATTGGTTCTTCAACCGGCTCTGCCTGAAGCTGGCTGCTATAGGCGAGTAGTAAAAAAGACGGGAGCAGAAAAGCACGGAAAATCGGCTGCAATGAACGAACCGCTGTTCTTATTTGTGAAGGCGATCGTAGACACAATGGAAACATGCTTTGGGCCGTTAGGTTTTATCTTAGGCTATTTGAATTTTGCAGCTCAGTCAATCTCGTTAGGGTGGCTGGGCGATAGCCTGTTGTTTGCTACAGTTTTCGAACCTCACATGTTGACGTTTGGTCGACGTAACGATTTCTAATAAAAGGATGAAACACGAGCAATGCTATCTGCAACTGAGTTCTACGATATACCCCTTAGCCTTGAGATCGTACTTTGGATAGAAACGCTGGTCTATCTTGGCCTTGGCACCTTCGAGCTGTTCGACGACTTCATTGTCAAGCCCAGGCCCTGGATGACGCTGAACGGCAGGGTCAATGGTTACATTCGTCTAAAGGATAACGTGGGTCACAAAATGCACGCGGGCATCTGTTTTCTTTTGGGTTTTATCGCGTTAAACGGATTAATAGAGGGGCGTGTGACGCGTTTTGAGCTGGAATTAATTTTTGTTAGTTTCGCCGTACTGATGCCGGTGATTATTGCGACGCTTTTGCCGGGCAGACTCACCGTGGTTATTTTAGTTTCCAAGCCGGAGGTCTGGCTGCAGGGTGTCATGTTTTTCTTGTTCAGCGATTTGATTCGTCCAGAAGTGTTGGCTTTGTGTGTCGTTCTTAACCTCTGGGGCCTCGTTGTTTACTTCTTCCATACCAGGAGAAACTTGTTTAAACCCTACACCTATGCCTCCGTCAGAGCTGATTTTATCGATGCTGAAGGGGAAGCGTTCACATCGAAAATCGATAAGATGGCGGGTTATAAAGCGGACGGCGAGACTGACACATTAAAGCAATAACAGTCTCGCGCTTTTCTACAGGTAGAAGGCCTACACATACGCTGACAACAGGCCGCTAATCCATAAGGCGGTCGTACCAATGGTCCAGGATCGGGCAAAAACATTCTTCTCTTCGCTGTCGGCTTCATGTGGCTGTCCGAGGTAACGGTTGGTTAGATAACTCAGTGTGGTGACGGTTTTAGTGCCGATCCTATCCTTCGTCGCGGTGAAACGATCAATCGCTTTAAGCAATAAATTAGCCAACAGCTTGCTGCCTCTGCGCCAGACCCAATCGGTATCCAGACCGATGGTTAGGGTACGTTTCATTAAGGGTAATAGAACAAAGAAAGCGAGTCCTGAAAAGAGTAACAGCTGCAAATAGAAGACCACCTTGGCAGGATAGTAGGGCTCATACGCCACTTCATAGGGCAGTAGTCCGTAAAGTAACTGTGGAAAAACACCGATAATAATGCAGATCGCGGCGCAGCCAATCATGGCAAGTTTCATATTGAACGGGGCATCCTTAGGTCGCAGGCCCGAGTCTTTCTGAAAGAAAACAAACCAGGGAAACTTGATGCGGGCGTGTAGAAAAACACCCGCGGAAGCCGCCGTCAGCAAAAAGTAGACGGCCATATAGCCTTCATCAATGGCTGCCTGTGAAATCATCGTTTTTGTGGTGAAGCCGCTGGTTAAAGGGACGCCCGAAATCCATATTGTGTGATAAAAATAAGTCCGTTTCATTTAAAACATCATCAAAGTGGGTTGATTGGTAGCCGATTTGGCATTGCTGATTGCAAGTTATGCACAAGCCATGCTATTTGTCACAGTCATATTTGTTAATAAAGATTATCGAGGTAACTTATGAAGATTGCAGTTGTAACAGGTACGAGCACAGGCATCGGTTTGACGACCAGTTTGCACCTAGCCAGAAACGGCTATCAGGTCTTTGCTGGCATGCGAAACCTTGCTAAAGCTGATGCATTGCAAACGGCAGCGGAGGCGGAGAATTTACCGGTTACCGTCGTTCAACTTGATGTCTGTGATACAGATTCCGTCAAACAAGCGTTTGCAGAAATTGAGAAGACCGGGCCGGTTGATGTGCTGATAAACAATGCTGGCATTGGTGGCGCAGCGCCGCTCGAGTTGGTGCCGGAAGCAGAGCATAAGCAAATGTTTGAGACGAATTATTTTGGTGTGGTGCGTTGCATACAGGCGGTTTTGCCTTCTATGCGTGAGCGCCAGACGGGCAGCATTGTCAACATTACCTCTGCGGTTGGCTTGCAGGCGACGCCAAACCAGATTGCCTACTCTGCCTCGAAATGGGCGCTGGAATGTCTCGGTGAAGCACTGGCCCATGAGGTTTATCGCTTTGGTGTCAGAGTCGTCAACGTTGAGCCCGGTGTCATTATGACCTCGATCTTCGAAAACTCGGCGGAGCAGACACGCTACGACAAGACTTCGCCCTACCAGCCCATCATGCGACGCAATGGTAAAGTATTCTCGGCTGGCTTTAAGCGTGCTGTGTCACCTGATTTGGTTGCCGAAACAATTCTTGAATCCATTACGACGGATGATTACAAGTTACGTTGGCCGGTTGGCCCCGACGCTGAAGGTTTTATGGCGGCTCGAACCACTGTTCCCAGCGAAGATTGGATAGCGATGGGCGCAGACCTTACCGATGATGAATATAATGAAAAGTTCAAATCAATGTTCGGTATCGACATATAGAACGTAAGTTTAATCCTAGGATTGAAACGGATAAGCGGCTGCCGCCTAGAAAGATCTGACGGGTGCAGCCGTCTTTTAAGTAAGCTTTTTGCATAGCACTATCGCGCACAAGCTTTATTGATGAGCCAAGCCCGTGTCGATTAAGTCATCGAAGCAACCAAACTGTCGGTGCCGGTGTTAGATAATACATAGATGCCCACGGCAATCATGACCCAGGGAACAAGCTTTTCCCCGCGGGCGCTTATGCGTTGCGCCAATCCGGCATTCGAGGCAATTTTAAGAGAGATTGCGCACCACAATATGCTTGTTAGTAAATAAATCGACACGATCAACAAGGTGGGGGTTGAGCCACTTTCTGCCAGCAGTGGTAGCAGCACTGCGATACTATCTGCGCTATTGCTGAACATCAGCACCACAGTGGTTAACCAGATCCGCGAAGGAGAATGCATTGTGGTCGTGGCGATAGCTGATTTATTTTCAACGGCTGTTAACTGTTGATATAGAAGGTAGGCACCGATCACAAGCGGCGCAATACCCAGATAGCCAACAATGTTCGGGCTCAGCATCGTCCTAATGAGGATACCGATACTTGAAGCGGCAACCACCAAAATTACGGATGCGATAAAGCCGATTAGCACATGGTGGCGCTCGCCTTTAGATTGTCCGAGTAAAAACACCAGAATAATGAGGTTATCAAGGTTGGTGACGGCAAATGTTGTCACGACCAGAGTCGTTAACGTAATTAGATCTAGCAGGTTCAAAGACTTCTCATTTGTTTATGGATATTGCCGCGGCGGCTCGCATGACTTCGTTAGGTGATTAAATTACAGAGATGGCGGAACAAGAAGGCGCTGAGCCGACTGAGACCTGGGACGACATTCTGCTATGCCACGGACCCGAGGAGAATCCAATAATTAGATCGCCTCGTATAGAAGGTATTAACAAGTAGATCGGATGAAGATGCCCAAAAATATTCTTATCACTGGCGGAACCGGTTTCATTGGCGGTCACCTGAGTCAGCAT
>MEHZ011380399.1_pt1 | contig 11990 bp, 9 predicted proteins | sample 897221 | NCBI WGS metagenome assembly MEHZ01 (sample SAMN05514161, study PRJNA337945) | marine metagenome | isolation source: marine surface water | place: Arctic Ocean | collected 2007-12-13 | reverse complement strand
TTGCATTTTTACAGGTTTTGGAGCGGCCTCTTCTTCGTTTTTAGCACTCTCAATTGGCTTTTTTGCCATGTTTATCACTCCTAAAAATATTTCTTAAACCACTTAACAGAATGTTTGTCTCCGCTCAATCCTTTGTCCAACCTGATGGATTTTGGTTAGGCGAAACCTGTTCGAACTGTCCTTCGATTACATCTCCGTCAGAATTTTCATGTGGCGTTGAAAAATTTATATTACTGGTCTTAAGCTTCGAGCGAATGCTTTGCATTACAAACATTCTAAAGGGAGGGAAAAGTAAAAGAAAACCTACAGCATCAGTAAAAAACCCAGGCGTAAGAAGTAGGGCGCCAGCAAAAAGGATCATTGCACCATGAGCCAAAGGTTCTGTTGGGTCTTTCATGCTATGGAATGATCCCTGTAAATTTACCAGTGTTTGTGCTCCCTGACTGCGCACTAGCCATGTTCCTGTAATTGCCGTTATCAAAACGATTAAAAGTGTAGGCCAAAGGCCAATTATACCTCCAACCTGAATAAATAAACCAATTTCAATTAATGGCAAGGCGATAAAGATTATTAGTAATCGCATTTAGGGTCTCCTATTCAGCTTTGTGCTGGTGGACTTGAGCCACCTGCTGTCCTACATAAGTAATAACTAGGCAAATTTCTATTCCTTATGGGGCAACTGATAAACAATGAATATGCAATTAATCCAACTTTTAGCTCTGGCGGGCATCGCGGTGTATCTAGTTTTGAAGCTGCGCGGTGTTCTTGGCACACGTGATGGCCATGAGGGTCAGCGCACTGATATGGTGGAGCCGGTTAATAATCGACCAAAACTTGAAGTTATTGAGGGTGGTCTTGATGAAGATATTACAGACCATGCAGCCGAAGGCAGCGATGCGGCAGGCGCGCTACTTGGCATGAAGCTCGCTGAACCATCTTTTTCTGTTACTGAATTTCTACAGGGGTCAAAAGGCGCCTATGAAATGATTCTGATGGCGTTTGAAAATGGAGACATTGAAAGTGCGAAGACTTTTTTAAGTGATGACGTTTATGACGCCTTTGCCTCAGTGGTTGAAGCGCGTAAAGAGAAGGGCTTGACGATTGAAGTTGAGTTTATTGGAGTACGTGAGACGGGCCTTATGGGCGCCAGTTTTGACTCGGTGACTAACCTCGGTGAGGTGGATGTTCGGTTTGTTTGCGAACTGACCTCTTTGGTGCGCAACGCCAGTGGTGAAATTGTTGAAGGTAATGAAACTGAGGTCAAACGCCAGCGTGATATCTGGACTTTTTCCCGAACAATGGGGTCGTCTGATCCAAATTGGCAACTCACAGCTACGGGCGAATAACCCCACACGGGATGGTTTTCCACCCAGTTTCAGATGCACGCACCGGGGTTTTGGGGTAGTAGATATGGTTAGAAAGCTGCGTCCAGAAGAGAGAGAGCTCTGGCAAAGGGTAGCGGACACAGCCACGCCGATGCGACTGGCTAAGTCAGCCACACTGCCGCCTGTATTAGTTTCTAAGGCGAAGAAACAGCGTGTGGTACTGGACCCACCGAAAATTAGTGCATTTACAATTGGTGCAGCCTCCCCAGACAAATTCATGCACACGAGTTTTATCCCAAAACTACAACCAACAATGGATGCAAAGTCTTTTGGAAAGCTGACGCGTGGAAAACTACAACCTGAGGCTCGTCTTGACTTGCATGGGATGACCCTTTCAGAAGCCCATCCCTTTTTATTAAATTTTATTTTGGGCTCTGCACAATTGAAGCGTCGCCTAGTATTAGTGATTACTGGCAAGGGAAAATCTAAGCCAGATAACGGCCCAATACCTGAGCGGCATGGCGTGTTACGTCATAATGTCCCAATTTGGCTGCGGCAGGCGCCGCTCTCTAGTTGTATACTCGAGGTCACCTCGGCGCACCAAAGGCATGGAGGTGGTGGTGCATTTTATGTTTATCTGCGCCGTAATCGTTAGGCCGTCTGTGATCTGAGCACCTGCGACACACCTATCCAAATCATCAAAGACGAAAACCCAAAAAACGATGCTATGGCAATGTATTGAACTTCCAGCGCAATATTGAGATCGAGTAACAATCCAGTGATAGCAGGCCCAATTGCAGAGCCAAGCACCATTGCTGCTGCTGCGGCGGCCTTTATTGACCCAAGATGTTTGGTTCCAAAGAATTCCGCCCAAAATGCATTTGGTAGGGTAGCGGTGGCACCAGACGTTAGACCCATAAATATAAACCCAATCAGCACTGCTGAAAGGGATTGACCATAGGCGAATAATAAAAAAGCTATGATCATTGGGAGCTGAAAGTAGGGAATTAGCCTCGCAGTTCCAAGCTTATCAAGTAATATTCCAGATAATATCATCGAACCAATTGCTACGGCGGTGTAGACTGGGAACATAGCCACAAGTTGAAAATGGTCCCAACCCTTAATTTCAGCAAAATGTACCTGAAGGAAGAAGAATGCGGTATTGAAAGCCGATTGTCCTAAAAACGCTGGCATCATAAACCAAAATAAAGGGTGCATCAGCGTTTGATTTCTGGTCCAATGGCGACCATTCATTCCTAAGGATTGGCTCTCTGAGGCCATAGATTGTGGGCTGCGCTCTTCGCGCAGAAGCCACATTAGTGCAGGAATGGACAGGAGTGCTATAACTGCTGCAAAGACCCAAATACCTTGCCAAGCAAAAAACAGCATCAAGGCTACCACCAACAGTGGGTAGGTAGCCTCTCCAATAGAAAACCCAAGGTTTGCGACAGAGAGCGCCTTTCCACGGTTGGTTGCGAACCAACGTGACATGGCGACCGCCGCTATGTGAGTGGACATGCCCTGGCCTGTAAACCGCAAGCAAAATATAACGACAGGCAGCAAGGCAACCCAGGGGTTGAAGGCCATAAACAGACAAGATGCAGCCAGCGCTGCAAGAACAATTGGTCCAAGTCGCCTCACACGCATAATATCTGTTAGGCCTCCGGCCCAAACCATTGCTATGGCTGAGGCAAAAGTACCAAAACCATAAATGGCACCCCAGTCCCCATGTGAGAGATTGAACTCTGCCCTAATTTCACCGGCAAATATAGAAATAAAATAGGTTTGCCCAAAACTAGACATTAGAGTTAGCAGGGCACCTGCAGCTAACCATCGGCTGTTAAGTATTATAAATCTGAACATGTATCCGTTGTCAGACCAAACGACGGTGCTTGCAAGGGGCTACAAGACGTAACGTGACAGATCACTGGATTGTAACAACGCATCCAGGTTTTTATTTACATATGCCTTATCAATAATGATTTTGGTGCCTGGTTGATCTGGTGCTACAAAAGATAGCTCCTCGAAAACTCGTTCAATCACTGTATAAAGCCGTCGCGCACCAATGTTTTCAACTGAGCGATTTACCTCAGCCGCTGCATGCGCCAGTGCTATAATCCCGTCTTCGCTGAATGATACCGTCACCTGTTCGGTTTCCATCAAGGCTGAATATTGCAGCGTTAGTGCGTTTTCGGTCTCTGATAAAATCCGCACAAAATCCTCTTCAGTTAGATCGCGCAGCTCTACTCGAATTGGCAAGCGACCCTGAAGTTCAGGTAACAGGTCGGAGGGTTTAGCAACGTGAAAGGCCCCAGACGCAATGAATAGAATATGATCAGTTTTCACTGGTCCGTGTTTGGTGGAGACAGTTGTGCCCTCGATCAAGGGAAGCAAATCGCGCTGCACTCCTTCGCGGCTGACATCAGCTCCCCTTGCATCGGCACGCGCACAAACCTTATCAATTTCATCAAGAAATACGATCCCACTTTCTTCAACCGCACTCACAGCAGCTTTGGTCACGGCCTCATCATCCAACAGTTTGTCGGCTTCCTCGCCTAGCAGTACATCATAACTTGCAGAGACTGTCAGCTTTTTACGAGTTTTGCGCCCACCCATGGCTTTGCCGAAAATATCGCCCAAATTCATCATGCCCATTTGGCCACTAGGTTGCCCCGGTACATCCAGCATCGACATTGGGTTTGAGTTGTCAGCCACTTCAAGCTCAATGATTGTATCGTCCAGCTCCCCGCTACGCAGTTTCTTACGAAACATTTCGCGGGTGGCATCACGGGCATCTTCGCCCGCAATGGCCTCAATCACGCGCTCTTCTGCGGCCTCTTTTGCTCGCGTGCGCACGTCTTCACGCATGTTGTCGCGAGTCATGGTGATGCTCGAATCTACCAGATCTCGAATAATTTGCTCAACGTCACGGCCAACATAGCCCACTTCGGTAAACTTGGTGGCCTCAACTTTAAGAAATGGCGCACGCGCAAGTTTTGCTAATCTTCGGCTAATCTCTGTCTTACCAACGCCAGTGGGACCAATCATTAGAATATTTTTTGGATAAACCTCATCGCGTAGTTCATCTGGTAATTGTTTGCGTCGCCAACGATTGCGCATGGCTACAGCCACAGCGCGCTTAGCATCATTTTGGCCAACAATATGACGGTCCAGTTCAGACACAATTTCGCGGGGGGTTAAGTCGGTCATTTGGAAATCACCTCAACAGTTAGGTTACCATTTGTGTAAACGCAAATATCAGAGGCAATGGCCATGGCCTTTCGTGCTATTTCCTCAGCACTGTAATCTGTTTCCTGAAGACCTCGAGCTGCCGCAAGTGCAAAGTTTCCACCTGAACCGATCGCCGCAATGCCATGTTCAGGTTCTAGGACATCCCCGGCACCAGTGATGATCAGAAGCTCAGCGCCATCTGTCACGATCAGCATAGCCTCCAGTTTTTGAAGGTATTTGTCAGTACGCCAGTCTTTGGCTAGTTCAACACAGGCGCGTTGAAGTTGGCCGGGTGTGGCTTCTAGCTTGCCCTCCAAGCGCTCTAGAAGGGTAAATGCATCTGCTGTAGAGCCCGCAAACCCAACCACAACGTCATTCCCGCCCGGACATAGTCGCCGCACTTTGCGAGCCGTACCTTTGATTACAGTGGGCCCCAGGCTAACCTGTCCATCACCTGCAATTACAACCTGGCTCCCTTTGCGTACACCAATAATAGTTGTACCATGCCACCCAGGGAATTTTGTATCAGTCATCTGCATCTCCTCAATGTGGAAGCTATAAGGGAACTCCCCGCGCTGGCAACAGGGCAAGAAAAAGGCGCCCACAGGAGCGCCCACTCTCTTAAACCAACGCCAATATTAAATTGCGTCTTCGATCCAGCTTTTTAGCGCTGCTTTTGGCGCCGCACCGGTTTTGTTGGAGATCACTTGACCATCTTTGAACAAAAACAATGCTGGGATACCGCGGACACCAAGTGCAGCTGCGGCAGATGGGTTGCTATCAACGTCGACTTTGACAACTTTGATTTTGCCTTCCATTTCAATGGAAAGTTCTTCTAGAGAATGGCCAATTTGCTTGCAGGGACCACACCATTCAGCCCAAAAGTCTACAACAACGGGCAGGTCAGAGTCTTTAACGATAGCATCAAAGGTTGTGTCGGTGGCTGCTATGGTGGCCATAAATTTTACTCCAAATGTGATAATAATCAGTTCAAATATTAGAGTTACAAGCGTCCAGCGTCAAGCAGATGAAGTGTTTTGGAGCGATGAAATCACGAGATGCTGTGGTAGTGGCATGAGATGCTGTGATTTTGTCCATAAAATAGCGGTCTGAATTTTATGGTCTGGAAAAATCTGTGACAGCGCGGCAGCATAGGCCCCCATTTGCCGCAATATACCCTCAGGAACCTGATTGGGAGTATCCGGAACTATTTGGTTGGTTTTGAAATCCACCGCCAGAACCGTTTGAGAAGATATGATCAATCGATCTATGGAGCCCTGGATTGCATCGCCGCCCAATTCGGGCAAATGTGCGATAATATCCACCTCTGCTAAACTGTCTGGCGCGAAAATATACGCAAGGCCTGGCTTGGTGAGAATGCCTGTGGCCTCCTGCAGTGCAGCTGAAAAAATATCGCCGTCAATCAAACGAGTTGCAATGCCAGACCAGCTGGATTGCTTTGTATTTGGCAGGGTTTCCAAAAGCAGGTGAACCGCTGTTCCCAAGCGCAATGCGTTGGGGTTGGATTGAGTTAACCCACCTGACACAACTTTTTCTCCACCTAGGTCTGAGGGCGTGCGCGGGATAATTGGCCACATCGGGGCGGCGTTGGATGGGGCCACCCAGTCGGGCACCAAACAGGCTTCCCGTATTGTGGTTTCAACCCCTTTCAGCTCTCCGGCTTGCCAAGGTATAGGTTCATAACGCAACCCAACCCCAACGGCCGTGATAAATGGTAAGGCGCCCTTGGTAAGGGCCGCGGCATGAATGGCGTTGTACCAACAGTTACGCCCCTCTTTGATGTCGCCCGAGCCCATGATGATCAACCAGCTTTCTGCGCGGGTAAGGGCCACATATAAAAGCCGATCTCGTTCTGCCAACTGGCGCAATTTCAATGCATCTAATGTAGATAAAAGAGTGTTGGGAATAAATTTTGAATTTGGTTTCCAGACTGCGAGGCCATGATGATCTACTACATCTCGTATTTTTGGGTCTTTGCGCTCGGCGGTATCTGGCAGGATCACGATGGGGGCCTCTAGCCCTTTTGCGCCATGGACGGTCATCACCCGTATCTTGTCACCCAAATTGTCCATTTGCCGCTTAATTTCAAGATCATCCGCATCGAGCCATACCAAAAACCCGGTGAGATTGGGCACACTTCCCCCCTCATAGGCCAAGGACTGGCTGACTAAAGCATCAATGCCCTCTGCGGCCTCAGGACCTAATTGCCCCAAAAGCGCAGAGCGTCCACCCTGGCTTGTCAAGATATGCTCAATAAGCTCGAACGGGCGTTTGAAATCTGCAAGATTTCGCAGCTCGGTTAGGCGCTGGAGGGTGCTGGGGAAATCTGCTTTCCGGTTTTGCAGGCTGCGCCACAAGAACGGAGAGTCACGCCCTTGTGCGAGATCAAACATATCTTGCTCCGACCAGTTAAAAAGTGGTGACTTTAATGCCTCAGCAAGAGATAGATTATCTTCTGGAAGGGCCAAAAACGCTAGAAGAGATCGAATATCCTGCACCGCCAACTCAGCCGCAACCTTTAGCCTGTCTGCGCCAGCAATAGGGAGGCCGGCCTCCTTGCAGGCCCGGTGGATTTCGCGAAACAACAGTTTTTGGCGGCCCTGCACCAAGATCAAAAAGTCACCAGCTATAATTTTGCGGTGGAAGGGAGCGCCCTTTCGGTCAAGCTGTGTCAAGGTTTCGGTTTCAATTAAGTTTTGAATATGTCTCGTAAGTGCATCTGCCAATTGCTTGTCTTGGTGATCAGTGGACACCTCATCCAGAGGATCCGTCCAATGGCGAACCTCGGCCTTGTCTGGTTTTTGAAACACAGGCCAAATATCAACGCGCCCTGGCAGCTCTGATTTATGAGCCAAATGCACAGATTGAGACCCCAAGCCGCCCCGGTTGGCAAAAACCTGATCAACCAGCCCCAAAATAGCCAAGGATGAGCGGAAAGAATAGTCCAATGTAGTCGACTGAAACGGTTGATCAATCTCTAACAGCTGCGCCGAGAATAGGTCGCGCATCCGGTCAAAGCCTTCTGGGTCAGCGCCTTGAAAGGAATAGATAGATTGTTTTTTGTCTCCTACCACAAAGATTGTGCGCTGCACATTTGCCCGCGCACCCTGTCCGGAGGTGAATTCCTGCGTCAAAAGCCGGATTACATCCCATTGCGCTGGGCTGGTGTCTTGCGCTTCATCCACAAGGATATGATCAATGCCACCATCGAGCCGGAACAACACCCAAGCCGCCACGCGTTCATCTGATAGCAAGGTGCGCGTGCGCAAAATAAGATCGTTAAAATCCAGAAGGCCGCGCGCTTGCTTGCGGTCATGGTAGTTTTGCAAAAATTCTGTTGCGAAATCATATAGAGCAGCGGTGCGCTGAGCTGCGCGCAGCGCCAACCGTTTTTGACGACCATCCTCAACTCGCATCATCAGCGCTTCGAGCTGTATCATAAATGGTAGCTCTGGCTGTGTTTTTTTGGTGGGAAACGTCCCAATCTTTGCTGTAAAGGGCTCTGCACCTGATTTGGTCAAAAGCACAGATTCCAAAACTGGCAAATCAGCCATAGTCAGATCTGGGCCCTTAATTGCCTGTAAACTCACCCCAGCTTTGAAGTCATTCCCTTCCTTGGTTAAAAGTACCACCCTAAGATCAAATACGATTTTAGCATCACTTGGCAAAAAACAATCTGTCGCAAGGTCTTGGTCTTGATAGTTGGGCGCCAAATCAAATCCACGCCAGATATCATCCTGTGTTGTTGCATCTTCAAAAAGGTGTGCAAAATCCAAGATAGATCGCAAGACATCCTGCAATTCCATCCCAGTAAAATGCTGCGCGATACCGTCAAAGCTGGACCGCTTCTCACCATTCGCAATAGCCTCAACTACCTCATCTAAAATTATTTTTTGCGCTCGCTCGTCAATTTCTACAAATTGAGGGCTTACGCCTGCTTCTAGCGGGAATCTGCGAAGGATAGATGCACAAAAGGAGTGGATAGTTTGTATCTTCAGCCCGCCTGGCGCTTCAACAGCGCGGGCAAATAGTGTGCGTGCTCGGTCAATGCCGTCTGCATCTAGGCTTCGCCCAATACCTAATTCTTGCAGCTCATCAATAAGCTCGGCATTGTCCAACATGGTCCAGTGCCCCAGGCGCTTAAATAGACGGTTTTGCATCTCAGAAGCGGCGGCCTTGGTGTAGGTGAGGCACAAAATATTTTGTGGCATCACTCCATCAAGCAATAACCTCGCTACGCGGTTGGTTAGTACGCGGGTTTTTCCAGATCCTGCATTGGCGGCCAACCAAGTGGATCGCGCTGGATGTGCGGCTTCGACCTGCCTTAGGCTTGCATCACCCAACTTCATTTCGACACCTTGATTGAATGGGCGGGTTGGTTGGTGCTCCACTCGCCGTAGCGGGACAGATGGTCATAATCTGATGCAGCATCAGCCGTTAGCATAGCGCGCCGTGCCGCATATCCCTGCTCAGGGTTTTGATAGGCAGCTATCAACTGCGCAAACTCGGCCCAGACATCGGTTTCACCGATAGGAGCTGGCGCATTTTCGGGTTCATTACCAAGGCCAATGTACGTGGCATTGGTAACATGTACCGCACCAAGACCTTCAAACCCACCCTGGCGCAACATCTCAACCTCAAGCAATAGCTGTTTGTCAAAATGCAGTTGCTGGGCATTGCTTGGCGGTTTACCAGTTTTGTAGTCGTAAATATGGGCTGTGCCATCGCGCAAAAGATCTACGCGATCCGCTTTTCCTACTAAGGTAAACCCAAGCGCAGACAGGGTTACTTCCCCCCAGACCTCTGTTTTCGAGGACGAAAGCTGCGCTTGACGTTGTAGCTCGCTGTTCACAAACCAGTCAGCAAACCTTGCCACCCGAGCCTGCCACATTCGCCGCGCAGCAGGCCACGGGACGAGCTCTTTTAGCATATCTGTAGACAAGCGCAGTAAAGCTGCTTTGGCTTTGGCGGCATCGCTCCAAGGCCCAGCTTTTATGAAAGCTTCTAAAACGTCGTGAATAACTGTTCCGCGCAGGGGAGCATCGGGAGACTTTGCCAGTGGATCCAAGCGCCGCAGGTTTAAGACGTGCTTGGCATAAATGGCATAGGGGTCCCGAACAAGATGCTTGATATCCGTAATGGGCAATTTTGTGGGCCTGCTCTGAAGTGGGGGTACTACAGAGGGTCGGGCTATTTGTTGTGGTGCGGTGGTGGCCTCAACCGCTTCAACCAAATCAAGCCAGTAATCGCCACGACGGCGCATATCTTTCATCCAAGAACCGCCATCAGGCTTTGGCAGTCCATTCAAAAGGTTTTCAATCCGGTTGAGCCAACGCGATGGCACCGTTTCCACATCATCTGAACGCAAGGAGCGGGTCACCCAAACGACTTTGGCCCCAATAGCTTGCTGAAAGTCATGGGCCGACAGGCCAATCCGCCTTTCAGGTAGTAGTAATCCAGCCTGAAGCCGTAAGCTGCGGTTGAGCCAAGGATCAGGGGCAGGGGGCTCGGGCCATGTGCCATCATTCAACCCTGCAAGGATCACTAAATCTGCGCTTTGCACCCGCGCCTCAAGTGTGCCCCATATTAAGATATTGGGATGTGCTTGATTTTGATTGCGGGTTTCACCAGAACTTAATACACCGCGCAAAACTGCACTGTAGTCCAGTAGCTCTAGATCACCTGCGGCGGTGGCATGTTGGATCAAATCATCAATGGCTGATTTCGTGTCGCGTCCGGGGGCTTGCTGCCACAGCTTGCCCTCTGCGTCGGATGGGCCGTTGGACAGGGTCTTTGCTACCGCACAGTGATGATCAAGCCAGCGTTCTAGCGGCTGGGTCCCTGTTGGCCATGTTGTAAAGACGCTGCTCACAATCCAATTGACCCAAGGTCGATAGTGATCTTGGGCTTCAGCCCATTTGTAAAGCGCTTCGATTGACAAGAATGCAGGGCCTCGACGGCGCAGATATAACTCTAAATCACGAGTGTTTAGCAGGTGCTGGCCGCGGTCACTGCCGGAATGGGCCAGCGGGTGTTTCAACAGAACCAGTAAGGTTTCAGAGGTTATCTGTGGCTGTGTTAGATCCAAAACATGCAGCAAAAACCGCCCTGGTGCTGTCAGGCTCAGCGGGATGCCGGCGCTGTCATCGGGGGTGATGTTCCATGCAGCCAAAGCTGTCGCAATGCGCCGCGTTAGGTTTCGATCTGGGGTGATCACCGCTGCTGTTTGGCCCGTATCAGCTGCTTGTCGCAATCTTAGGGCAATGGCCATAGCCTCAACCCTTTGGTTTGGGGCCTCAAGCCAAGTGATGTCACCGGTTGCTTTATCAAGGCCTTTAAGCGATGGGCCTTCTTGCCGCCAGTGGTGCGTGACTGGGGCAGGGCGCAGCGCCAAAGAGATGAGTTTATTGCGGGCTGGGGCCTCTGGTGGTGCCGAGGTCCAAGCTTCGACCTCTGTTGGTGCAATCTCCAGTGATGTGAGAAGGCGCGAAAACCTGTATTGAGGGTGATCCTCGCTGGTTTTTGGATCGGCAAGCCTGTCCCATACGCGGTTGGGCATATCAAAATCAAAGCCCGGCAGAATGAGTGCGCCCTGTGGCAGGCGGGCAATGGCCTGCATTAACAGAAAGGTAGTGCCACGTGATCCGGTTGATCCAGCCAGGATGATCGGGTGCTCGGGCGGCACCATTTTCCAACCCTCTGTCAGCGCTAAGACGCTGGCGCGCTGGCGGGTTTCCACATCTGGCGTGGTACCATGTTCAAAATACCGCTGCACAATATTGATAAACTTAAGCGCTCTTTCCCAATGCCCAGAAATATCTGATACGTTGAGATTAGTGATGGCTTCGGGCACAATACCCTCGCCCTGCATTTCATCCATCAAAGCGGCTAAACTGTTGGCTAGATCAAACACAGCGCTGCGTGGCGCTAAGCCGTCAACTTGGCTGAGCAGTTGGCGCACCAATTGGGCGATTTCTAGCCGCCGCCGCAGGGCTGGGACCGGCATGGGTAGTTCGGTGAGCCTAAGGTTTTTGGCCAAGTCTGTGACTAAATGAATTTTAGGCATCAATCGCGCGGGGCCCTTAAGGAAAAGTTCTGATAATCGCCGCTGCATCCGGCGGGTGTTGACGTAGACCTCAACACGAGCCCAATCTTTGGGTGGGCTGTGCTGCAACCTTTCGTTCAAACCCTCCAACAATGTGGCTGGAAACTCCTGCCCTGAGTGGGTGCCAAAAATGCGTGGAGATCTCTGGGCACTAAACATGTGGACTATCCAAAATTTTGGCGGCTAAGGCAATATTTTCGGGCTTGCCAATATCGCACCATTTGCCGGTATAGGGTGCCGTGCGCAGGGTACCCCGCGCGATAAGCTGATCCCAAACAAGATTTAGTGAATAAGCTTCGTCAGCAATA
>MEHZ011655610.1_pt1 | contig 11994 bp, 11 predicted proteins | sample 897221 | NCBI WGS metagenome assembly MEHZ01 (sample SAMN05514161, study PRJNA337945) | marine metagenome | isolation source: marine surface water | place: Arctic Ocean | collected 2007-12-13 | reverse complement strand
TCTCCCTCAAGACGGGTGATGGTCATTTGGAGACGCTCGCTGGTTGCCGCCTTTTTTGTCAGATCGGCAATCTCTGCACTGCGCTTTTTGAGATCCAACTCGAGGCCGTTGTTCGACGTTTCAAGCTCGGCCACACGGATTTCCGCTTTCTTCCGTTCATTTTCCGATTTCTCGAGAAGCTCCATGTTCCCTTTCAAATGAGCTAGAAGTGCGTCACGTTCACCCCGCAGCAATTGCACGTCCGCTAGTAGGTCCGCCCGGCCAACTGTCTCGGTGCGCAACATTTCTTCGACCCGACCCGTCTCAATCTGGATTCTCCGAAACTCATCAAGCTGGGCGCTCGCTATTTTGAGAGCATTTCGTTCGACACCGAGTTCCTTCCTCAGGGCTGCCAGATCGCCATGGAGCGTCTTTTTAAGCTTGGCGATCTCAACCTCTGAAGACTTTCGAGGACCTTCCTCAAGCTGTTTGAGATTTCCGATCTGAGTGATCGCTCCCGTCAGCTTCCTCCTAAGCATGGTAACTTCATCCTCCTGATCCAACGCGACAGGTTGCTCTACGAGCTTACTATAGTCCTTCTGCAGCGCCCGATAATCCTTGATCATTACCGAAAAATTCGACTCTAGATTAAGGACAAGATCGATCAGACGCTCTCGATCTTCCTGAAGATTACTCACATCCGGCTGCTCTGCATTCGAAGGCGCAGCAGCGCAAAAAATGAGGCCAGCAGAGAGGCTGGCAAGGGGCCTGAACGAAATCATTCGAATCATAAGATATAATATTTTACTAATTTGGTCTTGAGCATCAAGCTTTCTGCGAAGAAACCGTAAATTTGTACGATAGATTTTCAGCCAGCGATCTTTTATAATCACGACGATGACAGTGGGAGCACAAGCGTTAAAAGGAAACGTCGCTCTCGATCACTTCCTCAAGTGCGATGCTCTACCTACCGCTTCAGTGGGTTTCTCCCTCATCCCGTTGGAAGGAGAAATTGATCCTAACATCGAGCACAACGCAGATCTGGCGCTTATTCCCGCGTCCACCTTGAAGGCTGTCACCACCGCGACCGCGCTCCAAATCTTAGGAAAGGAACATCGTTTCGTGACCCGACTTCTTCGTGATGGCGGCTCGATCATTGTCAAAGGCGGCGGCGATCCCACGCTTTCAATGACTTCCCCCGAGGCCGAATTCCCGGCCTGGCTCGACGCGCTAAAAAAAGCGGGCCTGACCGGGATCAAGGGCGACCTCATCATCGATACGACTCATTTTGAACATCGTGCGATCCCCAACTCTTGGCCTTGGGGCGATATCGGGAACTACTACGGCTCGGGGGCCTGGGGGCTCAACTTTCATCTCAACTCATACGCCGTGACCTTTCAACCGGGAGCGCTCGGAGCCCCCGCCAAGCTCATCGGAACCGAGCCCCAACCTCCCAGGGTGCGATTCGAGAACCACATGCGCACCGGCCCCCCGGGCTCAGGAGACCAAGGTTACCTCTACGGAGGCCCAAGAGCGGAAGTCATCCACTTCCGCGGCACCGTTCCGGCGGGTCCGAGCGCGTTCACGATCAAAGGAGCCCTCCCCAATCCACCCTTGAGCTGCGGAGTGGCCTTTCAACAGTATCTTTCGAAAAACAACTTCCCGCTCCACGGTGAGCTGAAGATCGGAACCGGCAGCGGTGAGGAAATCCACCGACAAGAAAGCCCCTCACTCGAAAAAATCGTCACAGCCACGAATCACCAGAGCATCAATCTTTATGCCGAAGCCCTTCTCAATCAACTCGGCCAAGACGGTTCTACCGCAGCAGGTTTAAGCACTTTAAAAAATCACTGGCAGGCTCAAGGAGCCGATCTCACCGGTATGGTGATCTACGACGGCTCCGGCCTCTCGCCCCGAAATTCGATCACACCACGACAACTCGCCCACCTCCTCAAGTTGGCACGCATCCACGAAACCGGTGATCTTTTCGAAAAGTCCCTGCCGATCGCCGGAGTGAGTGGAACCCTCGCTTCCTTCGGAAATGGTTCCGCCATCGAAGGCCGCATTCACGCAAAGTCAGGCGGGATGTCTCGGGTAAAAACCTACGCCGGCTATCTCACGAAGAAATCAGGCCAACGCTACGCTTTCGCACTGATGATTAACAATTTCGTTTCCGATCCAAAAAACGAGATGGTGGATTTCTTGAGTGCGCTCGTCTCAGATTGAGCCATGTTGCTCTCTCATGTGTCGCTTCTTCATCGCCCTCTTCTTTTTTGGAGCCCTTCCGAGCAATGGGCTCATTTTTTGGAATGCCGAAGACCCCCCTGCAAACAAAGAAACCGCCCCCACCGGAGCCTATGAAAACTCCGGCTGGCAGCACTTAATCAGCTTCAAGGATTTTCACGGGACCATGATCTCGCCGAAGCATTTCATCACCGCAAAACATCTTGGAGAAGCGGGCATTGTCACCCGCCCAAGCTACTTCAGCGGTGAACCCGGGCAGACTTTCACTGTCAAACCCGCTTCCCGCCTCATCATCGAGGATGGGGCGATCTCCACCGACCTTTCCATTTTTGAAATTTGGGAAACTTTTCCCTCCTACGCACCCCTCTATTCAAATACCAACGAACCCGGAAAGGAATTTGTCATCACTGGAAAAGGCCGGGGCCGGGGAAACGAACTGACCCGAAACTCCCAAGTAATTGGGTGGGAATGGGGCGACGTCACAACCGAAGCTGACCGCTGGGGCGTCAGCGATGTCCTCTCGACCTCTACCGCTTCCAGCGGAGCAGACTTAATCTATTCGCAATTCGACGCCAACGGCGGACCCTTCGAATGCCAAGCGACTGGAAATGATTCCGGCGGAGGATGGTTCATCAAAGACGGTTCCACCTGGAAACTCGCCGCCGTCACCTTCTCGGCCGATTCCAATCGCGACTCCAACAACACCGTGGGTGACGATTCCAACTTCCGCGCCGCCATGACGAAAGCGCGCGGTTTCTATGTTGGTTCGGATACCGGCGGCTGGAATTTCATCCCGCCGAGTAACTTCCAGTATCTCAATCCTCCGAGCTACCAAACGAACAAGGACGACGCGCGTTTCTACGACAAGACCCACAGCTACGGCACCCGCATCAGTAGCTATCTCTCAGAAATCAATCTCCTCATCCAACCAGCCATCACTCACGCTGCGCTCAATCCATCGGATCGCTTTCAGGCCTGGCTCAGCGGCCATGGCCTCACCGCAAACAACCAGCCAGGAGACGACGCTGATGAAGATAGAATCTCGAACCTCCTCGAGTATTACTCGGACTCGGATGCGGGTGATTTTTCCGAAGCCAATTCCCCCTTCTCGGCCTCCCTCCAAAGCAACGGAGAGATGCAATTCACGCTCACCGAATCCCTCGACCTTTCCGGGCGCGCACTCACCAGTGTGATCCAGAAAAGTAATGACCTCGAAAACTGGAGTAATCTCACGACGGTAAACGAAGAGTCAAATAACCTCGACGAGGCCAGCGGCACCCGAACCCGTATCCTCAGTCACTCGCCCGGAAGCGCGACCGAAATTTTCTACCGCCTCAAAGTGGCCCTCGAAAACTAAGCCTCCTTTTCGGCTGGATTGCTAGAAAATGTCATCCCTTTAATCGACTATGATTTACGAAATGGACCAACTCCCACCAACGAAGCGATACAACCTCCTCGCGTCCTTGGTTACGCCCCGACCTATCGCCTGGATCACGACAATCGATGAGGAGGGACGCATCAATGCCGCCCCCTTTTCCTTCTTCAACGTCTTCGGCTCCAACCCTCCCATCGTCGCCTTCGCCCCGGGAAACAAAGATCGTGAAACGCCTAAAGACACCGCGCGAAACATCCGACGAACCGGCGAATTCGTCGTCCATATGGTCGATGAGCCTCTGGCTCAAATGATGGTTGATACTTCCGCCTCCCTCCCTCACGGCGAAAGCGAACTCGACAAGCTCCCCCTCACCACCGTCCCCTCGGAGAACCTTTCCGTCCCTCGTATTGTCGAAGCCCCTGTTGCCCTCGAATGCTCGGAGCATACCACGCTCGAGATTGGCTCGAATCGCTTAATTATTGGCGTCGTTCACGTGGTGCACGCTCGCGATGGCCTCTTCGATGATGACATTCATCTCTATCACGGAGCCTACCAACCCATCGGAAGAATGTCTTCTCCCGACTGGTATACACGAACCACTGATCAATTCGAAATCCCACGTCCTGACTAAAAAAAGCGACCTTCCCCGCAGAAAGATAATCATGCGCCTCATGTCCAGAAGCCATTAATCCGCTCGCCAACAATCTGTATTAATCTGGTCATACCCCCTCAACCAAGTAACCCACTCTTTAAAATGCTCCTCTCCTTCGAAACCCTCGGCCCTTCTGACGGCGAACCCCTCGTCTTCCTCCACGGCCTGGGAGCCGGTCGCACCCAGACCACCTCGGGCCTCAACAACCTCCCCGGCCTCCACATCATCGCCCCCGACATGCCCGGTCACGGAGACTCCATGTCCTTCGATCCCGCCACTTACTCCTTCGACTCCTTTGCCGATCACACCCTCGCCCTCATGGACCATCTCGGCCTCGAAAAATGCCACCTCGGCGGCCTCTCCATGGGCTCCGGCATCGCCCTCAACATCGCCCTCCGCTACCCGGACCGATTCAAAAAACTCATCCTCCTCCGCCCCTCTTGGCTCGACTCCCCGCAACCCGCTCATCTCAAACTCGTCGCCGACGCCGGCGAGATGACCCAGCCCGACTTCGAAGCCCTTCCAAGGTTCCAAGCCCTCCTCTCCGCCAATCCCCCCGTGGCAAACTCCATCACCGCCGTCTACCAACGACCGGACAACGCCGTTCTCTCCCGCATGTGGAACGACTGCCCCTTCTCCTCCCTCTCCCAGCTGAAAACCATCACCGCACCCATTCTCGTCCTCGACAGTCCCCGTGACGACCTCCATCCTAAAGCTGTCGCGACTAAAATCGCAAACGTCCTTCCAAACTCCCAAACCGCTCACCTTCCCGCCCGCTACCACGAGCCCGAAGCCTACCAAACCGCTCTCAACCAACACCTCAATAACTTCTTAAAGTCATGATCACTAAACGTCTCACCACCGAGCAGATCCTCGCCAACCTCAAGGCCAAGGTCGACGCCCGTATCCCCATCATGATCTCCTCCGCGGGATCCGGTCTCGTTGCCAAACTCCTCGAGCATGAAGGCACCGACTGCATCAACACCTTCTCCGGAGCACGCCTCCGCTCCAATGGCATGGGTACCATGGCCATGATGTGGCCTATCCTTGATTCCAACAGGCAGACCCTCACTTATACCCGCGAGGACATCATGCCCGCGCTCGAAGGCAAAGCCTTCGTCTGCGCCTGCCTCAACGCAAACGACCCCCTCAAGGACATGCGCATGGTCCTACAAGAGTGTAAGGACATGGGAGTCCAATCCGTCTCCAACATCGGACCTTCAATTTCCTACATCGACCACGACTCCGAGATCTTCAAAGTGATGACCTCCGCCGGTATCACCCTTCAGAACGAAATCGACATGCTCATCCTTGCGAAAGAGGAAATGGACATGGTCTCCGTCGGACTCGCCTTCACCGAGGAAGACTCCTACGACATCTGCGCCCAGGCCAAGCCTCACATCTTTTGCTACCACGCCGGCACCACCAAGGGCGGCATCAAAGGCTACGACAACGGCATGACCATTGAGGAAACCGCCGTGCAGACCGAGAAAGTTTACCAAAAGTGTCGCGAGCTCAGCCCCGACACCCTCCTCGTAGCCCACGGCGCCGCCATGGAGACGCCGTCCGACGCCCAGTATATCTTGGACCACCCCAGCGGCCACGGCTTCTGGACCGGCAGCTCCACCGAGCGCCTCCCCATCGAACGAGCCGTCACCGCCGCCGCCAACGAGTTCCGCGAGCTGACCTTTAACAAGTAAAGGGACCATCTCAACCCTCCTCAACCCCGGGCCAAAAACCCGGGGGTTTTTGTGCCCAAGCGAGCCCCTGACCCCGCTTCAAAAAATATCCTCCTGAAGCGTTCCCCTTAAAATCAATCACCCAAGGAAACGGCCTCTCCTCCCTCGCGGGCCGACTTCAGCACCGCATCCATCACCTTTTGCGTCAGCATGCTGCGCTCTGGCCACGAAGAATCAACCTTCTCACTAAGAACCAGTTCGCCAAACTTCCGGAAAAGCAGCGTCTCTTGCGAGCCAACGTCATTGGTGGACTTGCCGGGGATCTTCACCTCCCTGCGTTTGGCAGTGGTCGAGTAGTTGCAACCTTCATTTAAAGAACCTAGCTGGGTGAGACGGAAGCTCGTCTCAGAACCCTCAATCGGCTGCACGAAGTCATCCAAACTCAACGTGCCTTTTGTCCCGGAAATCCGGCAGGTCTGCTCAAGCGAAGTGGTGAACGAGCAGTGAAAAGACGCACTCCGGTCGTCACTAAAATAAAGATCCGCCCGGATTTCTACCGGGACCCCGTTCTTTTCTTCGAGCATGAAAGCACGGACTCTTTCAGGCAGCGTATTTTGAAAACAAGAAAGCGTCATCCGCAGGCAATACCAGCCCAGGTCTCCGAGGCACCCAGCTGGCTCAAGTCGGGAATCGAGGCGAATATTACCCTCAAATTCCTCATCCCCTAAAAAGGAAAAGCAACTTTCGATTCTTCGCACTTTGCCCAGCTCCTCGCCATTCTCTAAAACCTCCAGAATTCTTGAAAGACGCTCATTGTGCACAAACATCACCCCATCCATAAACTGCACCCCATTGGCCTCACAGGCTGCGATCATTTCTCCAAGATCCTCCAGCGAGGCCGCGCAGGGCTTTTCACAGAGGACGTGCTTACCCGCCTCCGCCGCGCGGATCACCCACTCCTTCCGGATGCCGGTCGGCAGCGGGATATAAACTGCATCGATCTCAGGATCGGAAAGAATCTCCTCATAACCACCGACCGCCTGCGGCGCGATCTTAAAGGGCTGCGAAGCTTGGCAGCTTTCGATAAAAGTCTGCGCCTTCGCAATATCACGACTCCCCACCGACTTCAGCACGCCATTTCCTGACCGCCTTACCGATGCCCAATTCTTTTCTGCAATTCCAGCAGCACCCAGAAATCCCCAAGTCACGTTTTTATCCATAGCCCAATCATCTTCCGTCTCCCCAAGAATAACAAGCCGTCTCATCCTTCGTCCCCCAAATTCCCATTCACAACGCTCTCTTCATAATCCACCATTCGCACAATTCTCCGCTTATTCCCCTCAAAAATCAGCATCTCGCCCTTCATCATGACCTTCCTCGGAGGGATCCTCACTTCCGGCCATCCCGTCCTCAACTAGCCTCGCCATTTTCACAAATCTGCGCTAAACCCCTCTCATGTCCCAGCCACCCGCCATCGACCACGACCGCATTGCTGCCGCCGTAAAAGAGATCCTCGCCGCCATCGGGGAGGACCCTGATCGCGATGGTCTCCGCGACACCCCGCAACGGGTCGCGCGGATGTATTCCGAAATTTGCAGTGGCCTTCGCGAAGACCCAACCACCCATCTCGATACCACCTTCGAGGTCGCACACGATGAAATCATCGTCGTCCGCGACATCCCCTTTTTCTCGATCTGCGAGCACCACCTCATCCCCTTCTTCGGAAAGGCGCACGTCGCCTATCTCCCGCAAAGCGACGGCCACATCACTGGCCTTTCCAAGCTCGCCCGCCTCGTCGATGGCTACGCCAAACGGCCGCAAGTCCAAGAACGACTCACCACCGAAATCGCCGACGCCATTGCCCTCAAGCTCAACCCCCGCGGCGCCGCCGTCGTCCTTGAGGCCGAGCACTTGTGCATGTCGATGCGCGGTATCAAGAAACCCGGTGCCTCCACCGTGACCTCCTCCATGCGCGGCCTATTTCGCGAGAATCCTGCGTCCCGCGAGGAAGTCCTCAATCTCATTCTCCGGAGCCGATAAGTTTAGGGGATTCCCCAAAAGTCCGCACAATTTTCCTGTCAGAAGCCCCCCTCCCGGTGCGTAATAGAGCATCATGCTTCACATTCTCTTCTCTCTTATCGGGCCTCTTTACCGTCTCTTGCCCTTAGGCTTGCTTACCTGTTTGGCATTTCTCACTTCGAATTTAGGATTTACGGCCGAGAGGCCCAATATCATCCTCATCATGTCGGATGACATGGGCTACTCCGACATCGGCTGCTACGGCGGTGAGATCAACACACCCAATCTCGACGCCCTAGCCGCCAACGGCCTCCGCTTCACCCAGTTCTACAACACCGCCCGTTGCTGCCCCACCCGCGCCTCTCTCCTCACCGGACTTTATCCCCACCAAGCGGGCATCGGCCACATGACCAGCGACTACGGCCTCCCCCAGTATCAGGGATTTCTCAACAAGGAATGCCTCACCATCGCCGAAGCCCTTAAGCCCGCCGGCTACCGTACCTACATGTCGGGGAAATGGCACGTCACCCCCAAGGTCAAAGCGAGCGACCCCAAGGACAACTGGCCCAGCCAGCGTGGCTTCGATAAATTTTTCGGTACTATCCACGGTGCGGGTTCATTCTTCGATCCCAACTCCCTCACCCGCGACAACACCCAGATCACGCCCGAAAACGACCCCGGCTACCAACCTGACGGAACCTGGTATTACACCGATGCTATCTCCGACAATACCGTCAACTACATCGATAGCCATTTTAAAGAGCACCCCGACAAGCCCTTCTTCCACTACGTCGCCTACACCGCCGCCCACTGGCCCATGCATGCCCTCCCCGAGGACATCGCCAAGTATGAAGGCAAATACGACGGCGGCTACGCCCCGGCTTATGGGGCCCGCCTCAAAAAAATGAAATCCCTCGGCCTCATCGACCCTAGCTGGAAAATCCCCGGCCCCATCGGTGATTGGTCCAAAGTGGAAAAGAAAGAATGGGAATCCGCCTGCATGGAAGTCTACGCCGCGATGGTCGATAACATGGACCAAGGCATCGGCCGCATTGTCGAGTCGCTCAAAAGGAACGGACAACTCGACAACACTCTCATTCTTTTTTTCCAGGACAACGGCGGCTGCGCCGAAGGCTTCGGCCGCGGTAAGCTTGTCGGCCCACTTGAGCGCCCTTCCGCCCCCACCCTCAAACCGATGGGTAAAGACGAACTCCAAACCAACATGGTCCCCACCCAGTCACGCGATGGCTACCCCCTCCGCCGAGGCGATGGCATCATGCCCGGCCCGCCTGAAACCGAAGTCGGTTACGGCAAAAACTGGGCCAACGTCTCCAACACTCCCTTCCGCGAATACAAACACTGGGTCCACGAAGGCGGAATCTCCACCCCCCTTATCGCCCACTGGCCCAAAGGGATCGCCGGAAAAAATATCTGGGCCAAAGACCCCACCCATCTCATCGACCTCATGGCAACCTGCCTCGATCTCGGAAAAGCCTCATATCCAGCCAATAAAATTCCCGTCGAAGGCACTTCCCTGAATCCCGCCTTCAAAGGCGAAACCATCCAGCGAGGAAAGCCCATCTACTTCGAGCACGAAGGCAACCGTGCCGTCCGCGATGGCGCATGGAAAATCGTCGCCAAGGGCGTCAAGAGTAAGTGGGAACTCTACAACATCCCCGCCGACCGCACCGAGATGAACAACCTCGCCGCCAAACACCCCGAGCGCGTCAAAACAATGGCCGCCCAATATGAAAAGTGGGCCAAAGAGCGCGGCGTCGTCCCCTTTGGCAGCTGGAAGAAAAAGAAAACAGCCAAAGCCACCCCCAAAGAACCCCTCCACCTCAAGTCCGGCGACACCTTCACCAGCGAAACCTCCCCCAACCTTACCAACCGCCCCTTCACCGTCACCGCGCAACTCGAATCCCTCCCCGCCACCGGAGTTATCGCCGCACAAGGTGGATCCAACCACGGCTGGTCCTTCTACCTCAAAGACAACCACCTCCACTTCACCGTCCGCCAAAGTGGTGAAAAATTCACCGCCAGCACTCCCCTCCCCGCCACCGCCAGCAACCCCATCGAAGCACGCGTCACCAAGAAAGGCATCATCCTCCGCACCAATCGAAACCGGCGCACTCTCAAAGAAGGTAACCCCCTCCTCACCGCACATCCCATCGATGTCCTTGAAGTCGGCCAAGACAATGAAGGACTGGTCGGCGATTACGGAAAAGACTTTCGTCTCAGCGTCCCCATCAAATCACTGGTTCTTTCGCCCAAGTGATCCCACCAAGAATTAGTTCGTTGAAAATGCGAGGTCATCACGGTGCATCTCCCGTGATTCGCCCCGCTCATTCGTCTGCCAAATCTTCCCTGAATCAAGATCGAGTGCACTGAGCCAGCCGCCGCCATACGCGCAGGTATCTAGACAAATGGCGTAACCCAGATCCGTCGGAAAATCCCCTTGAATGGTATGCCCACAAACAACCGTCTTTCCCGACTGGTGAGCCCGCTGACTATGAAAACGTTGGTAGTAATAAGTCTCAGAATCCTGATCGCCCACCGCAATCCCTGCCTCCACCCCGGCGTGCACTAAAATAAAATCCCCCACTTCGTGGTAAAGCTCCGTCGAGCGCATGAAATCCCAATGCGCCTCCGGGACATCTTCAAAGCCTCCCCCATAGGACGCTAACGTGTCCTTCCCCCCGCACATCTCGCTCAAAAACCGCTGGCAATCGACCTTCGTCTCCAGCGCCCGAATCATCTGGATCTCATGATTCCCCATGAGGTGAATGAAACGATGCGTCTTCTTCAGTTCTAAGAGTCGATCAATGACCCCCTTCGAATCCGGCCCACGATCCACATAATCGCCCAGCGTCACCACAAGGTCCTCTTCACTCGGTTGCACCAAATCGAACATGGTCTCCAGTGAAGTCAGGCATCCATGAATGTCTCCAATCGTAAGCTGCATCTCCCCAAGTCTCAACAAACCATCCTCCGAAGCAAGGCAATCTCCACCCTCGCCAAAAACCCCGTGCCCACTCGCATTAAAGTTTCACTCTTCCCCATTCACCATTCACTCTTCCTTGGTGCAAGATGACCAATTCTTTCAAAAGAACCACGTCGAGAACCACCTCGCCGGCATCTTCGACGACCTCCCCGGTTTCATCTACTTCGTCAAAGACCACGACCTCCGCTACGTCGCCTACAACCAGCGTCTCTGCGACATCTTCGAATCAAGCGAGATCCTCGGCAAGCGAGACGACGACTTCATCCCGCCCCACATCCTAAAACACATCCGCGAAGACGACCTCCGCATCCTTGAAACCGGCCAACCCGTCATCAACCGCGTCGAGCTCGTCCCCCGCGGCAGCGGCTTCGTCGACTGGTCCACCACCACCAAAAAGCCCCTCCTCAATCAAAAAGGAACCATCTGCGGCATCATCGGCATCACCCGCCCCTTCGACCAAGGCACCACCTCCCTCGCCAAAAACGAGGAACTCGGACCCGCTCTGGCACTCCTCCACCAGCGCTACCGTGACAACATCCCCATCACCGAACTCGCCAAAAATGCCAACCTCTCCCTCAGCAGCTTTCTGCGAAAATTCAAAGCCTGCTTCAACATGACCCCCAAGGAATACCTCCGCCACCTCCGCGTCCAGGAAGCTTGCCACCTCATTGTCCGCACCACTCATACCTTCGCCGAAATCAGCCACCACTGCGGCTTCGCCGACCAAGCTCACTTTTCCCGCGAATTCTCCCGCATCCTCAAAGAACCTCCCTCCGCCTACCGCGCCCGCTACCGCCTCTAACAGGAGTCGTGGCGCACCCGCCGCTTCGCACGCCTTGGCGAGGGAGAAAGCTCGTTCAAATCTCAAATCCCTCCTGACGATTTTATTCAAAAAACACCCCATTTTCTTCAAGACTCTTGCTCTACCATCGTGTATCTCTTTCTCCCATGAAAACCGTCGCCATTCTAGCCACCCTCGACACCAAAGCTGCCGAAGCCGACTTCATGCGCACCGAAATCGAAACCCTCGGCGGCCAAGCCC
>MEHZ011520945.1_pt1 | contig 12001 bp, 9 predicted proteins | sample 897221 | NCBI WGS metagenome assembly MEHZ01 (sample SAMN05514161, study PRJNA337945) | marine metagenome | isolation source: marine surface water | place: Arctic Ocean | collected 2007-12-13 | reverse complement strand
CAAATTGGGTTCTGGAATCAAGTTGATTCCCCACCTGGCAGCAACGCGCTCTTGAATCAGCCTTGCTAATTCTAGAATTTCAGCGCTACTTGCCCCACCTCGGTTGGTGATTGCCAACGCATGCTTATTGGAGATTGCAGCCTTCGAGCCAGGAATCGAGTAACCCTTGGGGAAGCCGGCGTTCTCGATTAGCCAACCGGCGGAGATTTTCACCTGGTCTTCATTTGGCATTCTCCAGCGCTGCATCTCCTCGGGAAACTCAAGGCTCTTTTCGACACTAATCACCGGGTTGGTAAAAAAGCTTCCGCATCCGACGCTGTCCGGGTCGGTTTCGCTTATGACCATCCCCTTGGAGGCGCGAAGCTCTAGGACTGTTTTTCGAACTTGCTCCAAGGGCAATGCAGATCCGTATTCTGCGCCTAAGTGCTCGGTGATCTGACCGGATTTCATGGGGACACTCATCCCAGCTAGTTTTTGCAATCTGAATTCGACCCAGCCCACTAAGCCCTCAAGCCCATGCTTCAAAGCGCTGTCTCGATAGGAAAATTCGAAATAGCTGGCTGGCCTTATTACGGACTCATCTGAGCCTTTTTCTAGAAATTCAACCTGGGTAATCACGTCAGATACTTCCTGGCCGTAACCGCCAACGTTTTGAACAGGGGTGGCACCGACGCTGCCAGGTATTCCGCTCATGGCTTCAATCCCGGCATAGTCATTGGTTACCGCCCAGGCCACGAACTCGTCCCAAGAGTGACCTGCCTGAACCTGAACCGTCACAAACTGTGCATCCTCGGAGACAATTTCCACACCTCGGTTAGTCACGTGAAGGATCGTTAGACCTTCTAGATCTTCCGCAAATACTGTGTTCGAGCCGCCTGCAAGAACATGAAATTGCTCATCGCTACTCCAGAGCTCAATAGCTGCGTCGTATAACTGCTGGGTATTGCCACAGCTAATAATCCGACTTGGCACTCCGCCAACCTGCATCGTGGTGAGCGTGGAAAGACTGACCGGAGCGTTACTCAAAGCTGAACCCAAACTTGTGATTTCCCAAGAACATTGTTGCCATCGAAGCTTGTTTGCAAATCGATTCTTACCTTTTTAGTCTCTGGATCCAGTTCGGCAACCTTGGCAACGACTGTAATTACGGCGCGCCCCTTTGCTGGAACCACGACCGGCTTGGTGAACCTCACGCCGTATTCAAGAATCTTTCCAGCATCTCCAAGCCAACTAACCACAGGGTCAATTGACAGTCCCATGGTTAGCATCCCATGAGCCAACACCCCGGGTAATCCGACGCTTGCTGCGATATCGTCGCGGTAGTGAATTGGGTTGAAATCGCCTGAGGCCCCCGCATATCGAACCAGGGAGTCTCGGTCCAGGTTGAAGTTTTTTTCAGCTATCACATCGCCAATAGTTAATTCACTGATTTCAGGCATCTTCACCCCTAACCACAAGCGTTGAAATTGCGGTGCAGACAAGAGAATTACCCTCATCAAAAATTTCAGTGTCGAAAACCACCATGTGGTTGCCACCAAGGGACTTGACGCTTGCAACGGATAGTTCGCTAGTCAAAAGATCACCGGCAACGATTGGCCGCTGGAAAACAAACTTCTGTTCGCCGTGGACAACCCGAGAAAAATCAAGCCCGGCTTCCGGATCGGCAATTACAAGCTTCAAGCCAAACTCTTGCAGGACTATCGGAAAAGTTGGAGGAGCGACTAGGTCGCTGTGACCGGAGGCTTTGGCTGCGGCCAGATCGATTGACTCTTCGGAAGCGAAAGTTGCTCTTGCAAACTCGCGAATTTTTTCTCGGCCCACTAGGTAGGCGGCAGACCTGGGATATCGCTTGCCTTGAATGTTTGGGTTAACCATGGACACAAGGGTAATGCCTTGGTAGCGGGAGCGGGACTCGAACCCGCGACCTCACGATTATGAGTCGTGCGCTCTAACCACCTGAGCTACCCCGCCGCGTTTGATCCGAAGACCGAGCCCCGAGACAGGTTTGAACTGTCGACCCCTTCCTTACCATGGAAGTGCTCTACCACTGAGCTATCGGGGCGCTGCCATAACTGCAACCGAAGAAGATTAGCACTAGCGAACAGCGCTAGGCAAACGCCAAATCTGTAAATCCAATTCTGCGGCGTCGTAGCGTATTTTTCCGCCCACTACTCGAAGCAAACCATTGCCAAAGAGATTGGTGGCCCCTTCAGCGCCACTGATGGCATCTCTCGAGAATTGGAGCTTGCGATCCCTGCCCCTGGAGGCAATTACCAGCACCGACTCGGTCTTTGATTCTCTAACGAAAGCAATTGCTTCATCCGATGAGTAAAGCCAACGCATTGAGCCTTCGGCCAAAGCTCGATGGTGCTTTCGTATTTGAGACAGCTTCGCGTAGGTTTCAATCATGTGGGGGTCGGTCTCCCGCTCGCCATTCCAAGGCATTGGAGTTCTTGAACCCTCACCAGTTTCGGCGTCTAGTCCCAGTTCATCTCCTGCGTAAACATGCGGAATTCCAGGAAAAGTGAACTGCAACCCTGCGGCAACCCGCTGCGAGCCAGAAATGGCGAAGGTCTTAAACCGTCCGGTCTCATAGGTATCAAGAGCGTTTAGAGCATGCATTCTCAAGTGCCAAGGGGTAGTTCCGGACTGGCAGTTATGGGCTTGACGAAACTGGTCTCCTGAAATCGCCTTGCGACCAAGCCCAATCTTGGCTTCTTCTTTATTCTGCTTGGTGTTCCAAAGCCAGCTCCAGGTCGGCCGGGTGAAGTTGGCATAGCTCAAGATCGCTGAAAAATTATCGCCCTGAGTCTGGGCTCCCGAGTCCGTTCCGAAATTACCTATCAACAAGCTGTCTGGATTTGAGCTGTTCATGGTTTCTCGAACAAGGTTTAGAACCTGATGGTTGTGGTCATCGATTCGGTTTTTACCAATTGCTCCTGCCGCCGCCAGCATCCAGCCGTCAAGCTGAAACGGTGCCGAAAGGCTTTTGGCAATAATCGATGCCTTGCCCTCAACGAGGCGTTTTCTAATTTCCCCAGAGCCCCAGTTGAACTTGGGTTGAGCTTCGTTTGCTCGCACGGATTCATAGCTGAAGTTGCCCTCGTAGAAATAATAAAATTCACTCTCTAGAGCACCAGGCTTCTTGAACGCTGACGCAAACCACTCGTGAGCCTCGCCCGAGTGGTTCAAATTCAAATCGCCAATTACCTTGATGCCTGCCTCGTGAGCCTTGGAAACCAGGCTGGCAAGAGCTCCATTTCCACCCAGCACTGGGTCAACTTGGTCGAAACTCGTCGCATCTAGCCGATGGCTGGAGCCAGCCGGGAAAAACGGTGTGAGCTGCAAAATCGTGACGCCAACTTTTTTCAGGTGGCTCAAGCGATCTTCAATCCCCTTTAGGTCACCGCCAAAAAACTGCTCGTTTACTCCGCTGCCCCTGGTCTTCACTGCACTATTCCAGGTCTTGGGCTCCGCCCATGCCGGCATCTCGCGGTCATCTGCTTTGGTCGAACGAGAAAATCGGTCTGGCATGACCTGATACAGAACGCCCCCGGTAGCCCACTTGGGGACACTGTTGTGAACATTGATTCTAAAATCATCGCGGTCTGGCTGATCTAGCTCATGTAGCCCCGTGGCATTTAGCCAAAAGCTCTCGCCGCTAGTGGCTTCTAGAAAAAACCTGTAGTTGACTTCCGGGTTTGGGATAGCAAGTATGCCCTCGTACCAATCCCAACCGTGACGATGAATAAGAGGCTTGAGTGCCGGGCTAAATGTCGACTGACCTGATTCGCTTTGACGAATCAGGACCTGCTTTAGTTTGCCAATTGAATTGTGTATCCGGATGCGAATCTTGATTTTGTCGCCGAGCTTAGGGCGCTGATTCGCAACGTAAAGTGCCGAGCCATCGTGGTGCGGTTGCAAATCCAGTTCAGGCATGCTTACAAACTACCCTGCAAAATGCCCCACAGACGTGAGGATATGCACAATGAAATCCCCATAATGTGGGGACACTCCCACAAAACAATCAAGCTTTAGTCACCGGTGACTGCCGCTATTTCCTCGGACATCATTCTCCAGAGCAGGTTCGGATCATCGTCTTTACGCAGAATTGCCATTTGAGCCTCTCCCAGCGGAAACCAAACGGAGTCTATTTTTGGCGACACCGGCCTCGGCACCGCATTAGAACCGGTCAAGCCGAATTGGTAGGGAATCTTGAAATCTTTGGCGCTTTCTAGGGCTTTTAGATTAGAAGGAGTGCGCCCGGTTGCCTGAAACAAGGCGATTTGACCGGGGTCGCTTCCTAAGTATTCGACAATGAATTTGGTCGCAGCACCCGGGTCAACGGCTCGAGCACTCAGCATTGCTCCCCGAACCTCTAGAAATGGCCTTGATACTTGTCCACCGGCAGAAGGAACTTCATAGGCGTTCCAGCCCCCCTCGCCGAAGGCCTCTGAGAACCACAATCCACTCCAGGGACCGGTGATCCAACAGCCCTTTTCGCCATCGATCAGCTGCTGCTTAATAAGGGCGGTATTGCTCTCAAGATCAAAAAGAGCAACATTTTTGGACAGCCAATTTGCAAAGGCGAGGCCTTCTTCGTTGCCCAAAGCTAGATTCAAAATTTCAGGGTTGGTTTCATCAACCTCGAAAACAGTCGAACCAAAAGATGTTTGAATCGGGTAGAGGTGATACGGGTCCCCGGTTCCATCGTTTAGCGAAATTGCAAGCCCGACATCAATTACCTCTTGGAATGTTTCGGGTGCTTTGGGCATTGCGGCCTCGGTGCACACGAGCGCAATGCTTTCTTGGGCGTAGGGCAACCCATATTGCTGCCCGCCATGGCTGAAGGCTTGCACCGCTCCGGAGTTGAACCTTGTCTCAGAACCGTCCAGGCTAAATGGGGAAATCAGACCTTCGGATAAAAACCCTCGCTGCAGGCCGTGAGGTCCGAGAACGATGTCAGGGGCATTGTCACCAGCACCCAAAAACTCGTTGGCTATGTCTGTTTTTATTACAAGGTCGACCCGGGTGCCGGTATCCGACTCAAACTGCAGTGCTACTGATTCGAGACCAAGCGCCTCTGACTCGTCTAACCAAACGGTAAGAACCTCGCTTTGGGTTGTGACCTCTGAGTTCGCTTCAGAAACAACTGCAGCTGGCTCGTTAGATGAGCACCCTGCAAGAGCAAGTGCAGAAATAATGGTCGCTCCGATAAAGCCCAGTGCGCCGGTCCTAGTCGCTTTCAATGGGACCCCTTTCGACACCAAAACGCGTGAAATGAACAATAACATCCCCTAAAATTGGACGTGGTTTTTCAATCCACAGCCTCAATTAGATGAGCCTGGCGGTCTGCTAGATAGAGGGAAGTTCGATCCTAGAATCCCAGGAGTTACCCGACCAAGAGGACACCAAGAAATGGCAAAGGCCCAGTCTTGGAGGACTGGGCCTTGGTGGCAAGTGAGGGATTCGAACCCACGAAGTCGATGACAGCTGATTTACAGTCAGATCCCTTTGGCCGCTTGGGTAACTTGCCAGTGCAACGCACTTGCGTGGAGGCAAATGCGTTGCGGGGAAAGTTTATAGGAAAATCCCCATCGGACAAACCATGGGCTTTTGGCACTCGTTGCCGCAGCCGAACCGCGTGCCAAAAGACCTTTCCCAAACTTGAAGAGCCAGCCAACCTCCTCCAGCCATTGGAATTGACGCTCCAACACAGGTCGACGCGCGCTTCTTGGGCTGCTCGCTTCGCTTCGCCTTGGGTAATAAAAAAGGCAAATAACCACAAGGTTTCTTTTACAGTATTTGCAGTGGTCTACCCTTTATTTGGTGAATCACTCTTTTTAGTAAATCCGCCACTGTAAGCGCTTACTTCGCTCTATGCTTTTGCCCATGCAAAGCAAATTTTCTGAATCAAAACCGGGCGCCGAGTGGTGGCGTTCAGCTGTCATCTACCAGATCTACCCCCGCTCTTTTGCAGACGGCAATGGCGATGGCATTGGAGATATTCCTGGAATCACCTCAAGACTGGATTCGTTGGCACAGCTTGGCATCGATGCCATCTGGTGCTCGCCGCTAACAAAGTCGCCTCAAAAAGATGCTGGCTACGACGTTTCTGATTACCGCGACATAGAGCCGCTGTTTGGGACCCTTGGCGACTTCGACGAGTTAGTTCAGAAAGCTGGCGAACGAGGCATTCGTATCATCATGGATCTAGTGCCAAACCACTCTTCAGAAGAGCACAGTTGGTTCCAGGAAGCACTGAATTCAGAACCAGGCTCCGTGGCTAGAAACCGCTACATGTTTAGAGACGGCAAGGGTGAAACCGGCCAGCTACCGCCGAACAACTGGGAGTCAGTTTTCGGCGGGGTGGCCTGGACCAGAATCACTGAAAAAGATGGAGATCCAGGACAGTGGTACCTGCACATTTTTGACAAGTCCCAACCAGATTTCAACTGGGAGAACGAAGAGGTCAAGGCCGAGTTCGATAGCGTCTTGCGTTTTTGGCTTGACAGAGGAGCAGCTGGATTCAGAATTGACGTGGCACACGGTCTAGTAAAGGCAGAGGGTCTTCCAGATGTTGTTTCAAACGACACAACCATGGGTGGCGAAGATGCCAACAAGCCAGCAGATGAGCTCACTCCGCACCCATTCTGGGGCCAAGAGGGCGTCCACGAAATTAACCGCCGATGGCGCAAGGTCCTAGATGAGTATGACGATCGCGCAATGTGTGCAGAGGCATGGGTAATGCCGCTTTCCAAGATGGCAACCTGGGTTAGATCCGATGAATATCATCAAACATTCAACTTCGCGTTCCTGGAAACAAAGTGGAACAGGGACAAGATGAAGGCAGTGATTGACGAGTCAATCGCCGAGTTTTCCAATGTCGGCGCTCCCCCAACCTGGGTTCTTTCTAACCACGATGTGATTCGTCACACCACGAGGCTTTCCTACGACCAAGTCCCTAAGCAGGGCGATGGAATTGGACCCACCTACGCGCAACCAGATGAGGCGCTTGGTCTCAAGCGAGGCCGCGCAGCCAGCGCCATGATGTTGGGATTGCCGGGCGGAGCCTATATCTACCAGGGCGAAGAACTCGGTCTTCCTGAGCACACCACGCTAGACGGATCAGTCAGACAGGACCCCACCTACTTCCGCACCAACGGCGAGCGCGTTGGAAGAGACGGCTGTCGAGTACCTATCCCTTGGTCGGCCACAGAATCTGCCTTTGGTTTCAGCAGCACCGGAAACTCATGGCTGCCGCAACCAGATGCTTTCAGCAACTACGCCCGATCAAGCCAAAAGGGTAAACCGGGCTCAACTCTTGAGCTCTATAAGTCGCTGCTAGCTCTTCGAAAAGAAAACGAGCTAGGGCACGGTTTTCTTGAGTGGAACAATGACTTAGTTCCCCAAGGCGCATTTGCCTATAGAAATGGTTCAGTGCTGGTTGTTGTGAACTTTACCAATCAGCCTTTCACTCTCCCGGAGGGTGAGCTTCTTATCACCACCCAGTCGGGTCTTGAGACCAAGGGCGAACTGGAAGCCGATCAGGTTGCTTGGATCAGGGCCTGAGTGCTTCAGCACGAAGCTGTAAATGGATCTGAGTGGTGGCGCTCCGGCGTCATCTACCAGATCTACCCGCGGTCTTTTGCTGATTCAAATGGCGATGGCATGGGGGACCTTGCCGGCATCACAAGGAACCTGTCGGCAATTGCCGAGCTGGGCGTAGATGCGATTTGGCTGAGCCCCTTTTACTCATCACCTCAAAAAGATGCCGGTTACGACGTCTCTGACTACAAAAATGTTGATCCGCTCTTTGGGACCCTTGAGGACTTTGACAACCTAATTGAGCGTGCGCATGAGCTAAACCTGCGGGTAATGATCGACCTTGTTCCAAACCACAGCTCCGACCAACACGACTGGTTCCAGCAGGCACTAGATGCGCCCGAAGGTAGCCCCGCTCGGGACTACTACCACTTCAAGGATGGACGAGGCAAAGACGGAGAGCTCCCCCCAAATAACTGGCAGAGCATGTTTGGTGGGCCGGCTTGGACAAGGCTAGAAGACGGTCAGTGGTATTTGCATCTTTTTGATTCTTCGCAACCTGACTTGAACTGGGAAAACCCCGCCATCCACAAGGAGTTTGAATCCATTCTTCGATTCTGGTTGGACCGAGACATCGATGGCTTCCGAGTGGACCAGCCGCATGCCATGGGCAAGCAAGCAGGACTGCCCGACCACCCCTATGCGGAAAAAGCCGGAGCTGGATTCATTGAGGGCGAGCCAGACCCCCCGATGTGGTTTCAGGATTCTGTGCACGAGATTTTCAGGTCTTGGCGGAAGATCCTGGAGAGTTACCCGGGTAATCGAGCCATGTGTGGCGAGGCTTATGTGCTTCCGCTCAAGAAAATGGCGCTTTGGGTTAGACCCGATGAGTTTCACCAGACATTTAACTTCCGTTTTCTAGACGCGGGTTGGGATAAAGCCGCACTGGTCAGTGCAATCAATGAATCATTCGAGGCTTTCGATGAAGTTGGGGCACCCAGCACCTGGGTGCTAAACAACCACGATGTGATCCGTCACGTGTCACGCTTCGGTGGTGACTTTGGTAGAACCACTGCCTCAGATGGCATTGGCCCTGATGCAGTCCAGCCAGACAACACGCTCGGTCTTGAAAAGGCGAGGGCCGCAACGCTTTTCATGCTGGGGTTGCCTGGAGCAAGCTACCTCTATCAGGGCGAAGAGCTGGGCCTTCCAGAACACACAAACATTTCGCCTGAACATCGACAGGACCCTACATTTGCTAGAACCAGCGGGCAGCGTGTTGGCAGGGACGGAGCCAGGGTTCCACTGCCTTGGACAAAGGGTGGAACAACTAACGGCTTCACGCGTGCCAACTCCGCCTGGTTACCGCAGCCGGAAAGCTTTGCTGATCTCAGCAGAGATCAGCAAACAAGAGCGGATTCAACCCTTGAGATGTACAAGTCGAGCCTGAAGCTTCGCAGCGAACTCGGGCTTGGTGAGGGCTCTTTTTCTTGGACAAGCACAGGTTCTGTGCTGAGCTACCAAAACAAGAACGTAATCGTAGCTCACAACTTTGGAGAGGACTCCGCGAAGCTTCCAGTGGGACAGCTGCTAATTACTTCAGCGCCATTGAACTCAGGGAAACTACCAGCCAATGTCACGGCTTGGGTAAGGGTTTAGTCCGAGGATTGCTCTCTTGGGCTCACAGCTACTTGGCCGAAGCTCGCTGCAGCAGCTAGAAAGAACGATCAAAAATAGCGCTCCAGGTAGCGAATACTGACTGCAAGCCTTTACAGTAAATGAAATGGTAGGCATTATTGAAGTAGCTCAGCACGCTGGCGTATCGACCGCGACAGTTTCTAGGGCACTAAACGGCAAGGCGAACGTTTCTGCCAGAGCTCGCGAACGGGTTCTGTTGGCAGCTCAAGAGCTCGGATATGTCGCCTCTTCTTCTGCTTACACGCTGGCAACCGGCAAAGCGAAGAACATAGGGGTGGTAATGCCCTTTGTCGACCGTTGGTTTTTCTCAACGGTTCTTGAAGGTGCCGTGAACGCGCTTGTGAACAGGGGCTATGACGTAACTCTTTACAGTCTCTCCGGAGGAAAAGACAACCGATCCCGCATTTTTGAAGAGTTGGTTCTGAGAAAGAGGGTCGACGGGGTCCTAACCGTTGGCGTGAAGCTATCTCAGTCAGAACTCACCAAGCTCACCGAACTAGAAAAGCCCATTATTGGTGTCGGTGGCCCAATTCCTGGCACCAGAACAATTGCCATTGATGACGAAGGTGCCGGAAGGCTTGCAACCTCTCACCTAATTTCTCTTGGTCACACCAAGATCGGAATGATCTCTGGCCTACCGACTACCGAGATGGACTTTCACCAGCCTTACCTAAGAAAGACCGGCTACCGTGAAGCACTGCTGGATGCCAATCTCAGCTTTGATCCGCAGTGGGATGCCCAGGGCGATTTCACAGTTGGTGGTGGCTACTACGCTGCCAAGCAAATGCTCGGCAACCCCCAAAACGCCCCCACTGCTATTTTCTGCGCTTCAGATGAGATGGGTTTTGGAGCGATCCAGGCTGCCAGGGACTTGGGCCTGAGAGTTCCTCAGGACGTGAGCGTTATCGGTATCGATGGGCACCCGCTCGGAGAGTTCTATGGACTATCAACGGTTCACCAATCAGTGCAAAAGCAGGGAGCAAAGGCGGCGGATGCACTTATTGACATTTTGGAATCAAATGACCCACGAGACCAAGAGAATTTTGAAGAAATGACCAACTGGCCGATCGAGCTAGTTGTGAGAAGCTCCACAGCTAAGCGCGCTCCATAGTTAGAGTAGACAAATGGCAGATTCCTCATTCGACGTAGTAAGCAAAGTTGACCACCAAGAAGCTGATAACGCTCTGAATCAAGCAGCAAAGGAAGTCGAGCAGCGCTACGACTTTAAAAACACCGATGCCAGCGTTGCTTGGAGCGGAGAAATGATCTTGATTAAGGCGAACTCCGAAGAACGGGCCATGGCGGTTCTGGATGTTCTCCACACCAAACTGATAAAACGTGGGATTTCGATGAAGGCACTTGACTCCGGTGAACCCTTCCCGTCGGGCAAGGAATACCGGATCGAATCCACCCTCAAGGCTGGCATTGATCAAGAAAATGCCAAGAAGATGACCAAGCTAATTCGCGACGAAGGACCTAAAAACGCCAAAGCTCAAATTCAAGGTGACGAGCTAAGGGTTAGCTCCAAATCTAGGGATGACCTGCAAGAAATAATTGCATTGCTACGAGGCGCGGACTTCCCGCTTGATCTTCAGTTTGTAAATTACCGCTAGAAAAGTTCTAGCTAACCCATGGCAAGGTAGCCGGTTCCGCTTCCGGTAATAGAGAACAAGTTAGCCGCACGCATAAAAGCTGCTTCTCCAGGAGCCAGCTGGATCAACTCATCCAGCGAATTAGACAGCGTTATCTCACCGGCCACACAAACCAGGATTGCGGTTCCCCTGAGAGCCAAATCAACCATCATGCGATCACTACTTGGCGTGACTCGATAAAAACTAAAGTCCTCAACTGGAACCGGATAATCATCTACCCCCTGTGACAGCATCTTGGTCTGAACCAGCGGATCTAGAAGGGGCTCGAAGGTCAGGACATGCATGAGCTCATCAAGATCAACTGGCTTCTTGGTTAGCCCTCCACGCAGCACATTGTCACTGGCTGCCATGACTTCCACTCCGAGGCCGGATAAGTAACTGTGAATGTTGCCAGCTGGCAAAAATAGCGCCTGACCCGGCTGCAAGGTGACCTGATTCATCAGAACTGAAACCAAGAGCCCGTTGTCATTTGGAAACTCTAAATCAAGTTCGGCAATCAGCTGAGCGCGGTCTTGATCCAGTAAATCTTTCGATGCGACAAGTTGGTTGACCGCAGTCTGGCTTGCATCAAAAGCCCACTGGGTTGCGCCCTTGAGCCCGTCTTTTTCGAATGCCTGAAGCCAGCCTGAAAAAATCTCATTGGTGTTTGCTAACGAGGCGATGTCCCGGGAAACTTCCAAGAGCGGCCTAAAGCCACAAAGTGCCTTGAACTCTGAAACCGCGACGATTAGTTCAGGCTTGTGGTTGCCGTCCTGGTAACCGGGAGCGCCATCCGCGAATTGTTCCATAGCTCTTTGTTTCGACGGGTGAGCCTGGATCGAAAGCGGCTTGGCTGCTGCCAATAGTTTCACCAAGTAGGGAAGCTCTCCGATTCGCTCCAGCAGGTTGCCGCCAATGTGATCATCGACTTCCGAAGGGTCTAAGCGATGAGAGCCGAACCAAATCTCGGCTTGCGGCTGACCGTTTGAATCGATTCGCTTCAGGGCTGGAATCAGTTCAAGTGATCCCCAGGCATAGGTCTTAGGTTCATTGGTCAAACGAAAGATAGTCACGTCGCAAGCCTACCTAGCACCATCTTCGGTAACGACAATTGAGATCGGACCAGT
>MEHZ011528427.1_pt1 | contig 12009 bp, 12 predicted proteins | sample 897221 | NCBI WGS metagenome assembly MEHZ01 (sample SAMN05514161, study PRJNA337945) | marine metagenome | isolation source: marine surface water | place: Arctic Ocean | collected 2007-12-13 | reverse complement strand
CCATAGTCCAGGAAGGTCACCTCTCCCCCGGGCCGGAAGATGTAGTTACCCGGGTGCGGATCGCCGTTAAAGGCGTGCAGCTTGTACATGGATCCAAACGTGAACCGATACAAGGTTTCGGCAGCCAGATGGCGTTGTTCTTGTGACCAGGTGAGCAGTTCATCGAAACGATGCCCATTGGCAAGTTCGGTCGTGAGCACTCGGCGAGTCGAGTGCTCAAAGACAACGGCAGGCACATGGATGTATGGATGGCCCTGGTAGTACTTCCAGAACTTGTGTTGATTCTGCGCCTCGAGTTCATAGTCGACTTCCTCGACCAAGCGCTCAGTTAGTTCCATGACAAGTGGCTTGGGATCAAGGCTAGGAAACGCTCTCCCCATAATGCGCAGCAGCGGGTCAGCGTTGCTCAGATCGTTCTCAATCGCCTTGTCCACACCCGGATACTGCACTTTCACCGCTACCGCACGGCCATCATGGGTGAGCGCTCGATGCACCTGCCCGATCGATGCCGCAGCGATGGGTTCACGATCGAACTCAGCGAAAATCTCGTTGGGGTGTCCGCCAAGTTCCGCTTTCACCGCGCCGACCACGAGATCATGGCTCATTGGCGGAGCGTCCTGTTGCAGCACAGAGAGGGTTTTGCGCATGTGTTCGGGCATCCCTTGGTCCAGATAGCTAGCCATCTGGCCAAGTTTCATGAAGGCACCCTTCATATTGCCCAAACGTTTCACGACGTCTTCGGCCGTCTTCAATTCGAACTCACGATCGAGTTCTTCCTTGCGTTCGGCGTCGGCAAAGATTCGGCGGGCCTTGTGAGCGCCCCAACGGGCGCCGATCGTTGACCCAAGACCGGCGATCTGGGCGTTGCGGGCCGCCCGTCCGACCTTGCTAAGTGGGGTGTCCTGGCTCACGAAATGACTCTATTGGCACCAGCTGATATGGGCCGGGTCTGCCACTGTTTTCCTTGATGACATGCGGCGTACCCAGAAGCCCACGTATCCAACAGGGCGGTAACTCGATCCCCTGGATGCCCAGGGCCAAGCGCCGCTCCAACCGCGGAGCATCTCGGCAAACGACCGCGATTCGAAGACATGGTTGTCCGTCGAGACCGACGGCATGTAGGTACTTCACGACGATGGCTAACCCGGTGACTGTCGTTATGTGTTTGTGGGTTCAGGTGCGTCGTAGCTGTCAGACTCGTGTGATGGATATGTCTGCAGTCGAGTTCACCTCTGTGACGAACGGTGACATCACCTTGAACGTTGCGGTAATGGGTGATGGTCCACTGATTCTTTGTATTCATGGTTGGCCTGAGCTCTGGTACTCGTGGCGCCATCAAATGGCCCACTTCGCTGAGCTTGGCTACACCGTCGCCGCAATGGACGTTCGTGGCTATGGAGGTTCATCGAAACCCGACGAGATCGCGGCGTACACGCTGGTTGAACTAGCCGGTGACGCCGCCGCGGTGATCGATCGACTTGGCAGCGGCACCGCCATCGTCTTTGGCCACGACTGGGGAGCACCAGTTGCATGGAATACCGCTCGCCTCTACCCAGACAAGGTCCAGGCAGTAGCCGGGCTCAGCGTGCCGTATTTTCCCGTTGGCCCCGACGACTCGCTGGCGAACTGGCGCAAGCAGTACACCAACCAAGACAAGTTCTTTTACCAGGTGTACTTCGCTGATCGAGGTGACGAGGCCGAGGCCGAACTCCAGGCCGACTCGCTGCGCAGCATCCGCATGATCTACTACTCAGCCAGCGGCGAGGGTGTCGGCGGCTTTCTGGGCGACAAGCCCACTAGCGCCAGCATGCTTGAGGGTTTGATTGACCCAGATCCGTTCCCTGCGTGGGCATCTCCGAAAGATCTTCAGGTGTACGCCGACGCAATACATGCCGGTGGGTGGAAGGGACCGCTCAATCGATATCGGGCCCAGCCTCTGGACGCCGAGCAGCTGGGTTCACAGCCGGACCCCAATCTCTCTCAGCCAGCCACATTCATCGGCGGCGAACTCGACATGGTGCGTGACTTCGTCGAGGGCATCGACACGTATTCATTCGCCGCCATGGCTTGCGACGACTACCGAGGCACAACGCTCATCGAAGGTGCCGGTCACTGGGTGCAACAGGAAGCGCCTCAGGCGGTCAACACTGCGCTCGAAGCCTTCTTGAACGGGCTGTAGCGTCGACGCCCTCCCCTATCGGGTCCTGGGGCGTGTCGCTGCGGGTGACGTGCAACGGGACGCTTCGATCAGTCCCACAGCCCCACGACAATGCCAAGGCCCTCAATCTTCTTTTGGACGAACAGCTGACCTCGACGGTTTGACTGACATCATGTGCACGTGTCTTCTTCCAACGTACGTGCACCGTCTCCCATCGACCGCGTCTTTCTCACCGACCAGCCGGAAACCGGCACGCTGTATCTCGTGCGCCATGGCCAGCAGCAATGGCCTGATCCCGAAACGTCAGTCGCTGGCGACTGGGTAGACCCACCGCTGTCCCAGGTCGGCCGCCAACAGGCCGACTGTGTGGGGCGCTGGCTAGCCGACCGGCCAATCGCAGCGGTCTACAGCTCTCAGCTGCTGCGGGCGAACGACACCGGCAAGGCAATCGCTTCACATCATGGCCTCGAGGTCAATGTCATCGAGGCGCTCGAAGAGATTCGCCTGTTCCAAGACCTGCCACAGGATGAACGCCCAACCGACGTCCTGGGTGAAATGGCCCTGGACGGGATCCGAGAGCGCTTCGTGCAGACCAAGAAATGGGACGTTTACCCCCACACCGAACGCTCACTCGACTTTCGTCGACGGGTCGGATGGGCCGTGGAATCAGCGATCGTGACCCACCCCGGCGAGACCATCGTCATCGCGTGTCATGGCGGCGTCATCAATGCCTACCTGTCCGAGATCCTCGGCTTGGACGAAGACATGTTCTTCCGTCCGTACCATGCATCGTCACATCGCATCCTGTTCGGCCAAGGCCGCCGCGTCATCGACACCCTGAACGACGAGTCCTACCTCGCCGCCGAAGGCCTCCTGACCCACTAACGTTTCTGACGATATTCATCGACATAGCAGACCGTTCGCGTAAGAAACGTGGGCGGCGGGCTACGTGCGTTAGGCGGATTCGCGCATTTCGCGTTTGAGGTCTTTGATCTCGTCGCGGAGGCGAGCGGCGTACTCGAAGCGAAGGTCGCCAGCGGCCTCGTTCATCTCTTCTTCGAGCGTGCGCACCAGACGTTCGAGATCGTCGCTGTGCATGTTCGAAATATCGGCCATGGGCTTATCACGTTTGCGGGAGCGCTTACCGTCGTTGGGCGACGGCGCCTTCTGCTCGTTGGGTCGCAGGAACGCCAGGATGTCAGTGACAGCCTTAGTGATCGTCTGCGGATCGATGCCATGTTCCTCGTTGTACGCCTGTTGCACGGCTCGACGACGTTGGGTCTCGCCGATTGCGGCGGTCATCGACCGAGTCATCTGGTCGGCGTACATGACGACGTGACCCTCGACGTTTCGAGCCGCACGTCCCATGGTCTGGATCAGTGACGTTTCGCTGCGCAGAAAACCTTCCTTGTCGGCATCCAGGATGGCAACCAGGCTTACCTCGGGAAGATCCAAGCCCTCGCGCAGCAGGTTGATGCCGATCAGCACATCGAATTCGCCAAGGCGCAGATCGCGCAGAATCTCGATGCGCTCGATGGTGTCGACTTCGCTATGGAGATACCGCACCCGAATGCCCAATTCGAGCAGATAGTCGGTCAGGTCCTCGCTCATTTTCTTGGTCAGCGTGGTGACCAGGACACGCTCGTCGCGCTCGGTGCGCTTATTGATCTCTTCGATAAGGTCATCGATCTGGCCCTTGGTTGGACGCACCTCGACGAGTGGGTCGACGAGACCCGTTGGTCGCACGATCTGCTCGACGATCTGATTGCTGACCTCAAGCTCGTATTTGCCGGGTGTCGCCGACAAGAACACGACCTGGCCCAGCCGACCCATGACCTCATCAAAGTTCAGCGGGCGATTATCTGCCGCTGACGGCAGGCGAAAGCCGTGTTCGATCAGGACTTCTTTTCTCTTACGGTCACCGGCGTACTGTCCATGCAACTGCGGGACTGCCACATGACTCTCGTCGAGCACCGTGACGAAGTCCTTGGGAAAGTAATCGAGCAGCGTATAGGGAGCTTCGCCCGGAGCTCGACCGTCGATATGGCGGCTGTAGTTCTCGATGCCATTGCAGAACCCGATCTCTTCCATCATCTCGAGGTCATATTCGGTGCGCATTCGCAAGCGCTGCGCCTCGAGCAATTGGCCGTTCTTCTCGAAATGGGCCAACCGTTGTTGCAGCTCGTCTTGAATCGTGCCCGTTGCGATCGCCATACGATCGTCGCCTGCCACGTAGTGAGTCGCGGGAAATACGCAGAGATCGTCGAGTGTGCCTAACCGCTCGCCGGTCAGAACATCTACTCGATAAATCGCCTCGACCTCGTCGCCAAACATTTCGATTCGGATGGCGTTCTCTTCATACGCCGGGTGGAGCTCGATGACGTCACCCTTGACCCGGAAGTTACCGCGCACCAGATTCATGTCATTACGTTCGTACCGCATGTTGATGAGCTGACGCAGGATGTCACGCTGGTCGATCTCTTGGCCCGGCTGCAACACCAAAAGGTTGCCTTCGTAGCCTTCAGGGGCACCCAAGCCGTAGATGCAAGAAACCGACGCGACGATGATCACGTCTCGGCGAGTCAGCAAGGCCGATGTGCTCGCATGACGCAGCCGGTCGATCTCGTCGTTGACCGAACTGTCCTTTTCGATGTACGTGTCGCTCGAAGCCATATACGCCTCGGGCTGGTAGTAGTCGTAATACGAAACGAAGTACTCAACCCGATTGTTCGGGAAGAATTCGCGCAGCTCATTGGCTAGCTGGGCGGCTAACGACTTGTTTGGCGCAATGACCAGTGTTGGCCGCTGCACCTGCTCGATAGTCCACGCAATGGTTGCACTTTTACCGCTACCTGTGATGCCGAGCAGCGTCTGGAAACGAGCGCCGGTGTTCAGCCCTTCGGTCAGCTCCTCGATGGCTTTAGGCTGGTCTCCTGCTGGCTCGAAATCGGTGTGCATTTCGAATGGCACATGACGCACTTCTGGCATTCCTTAGTTCTACCAGCAGCGTGTGACAGTGCGGCCAGCCCGGTCGCTGCGGTTCCAACCGGTCGATATTCTTGCGCCCCCTGCGCTGCAGTACGGTCCATACATGCAACGTTGGGAAAGCTTCGCGGTCGCACTCGACGCAGACACTGACGACAAGCTGATTCCGGTTTGCGACGAAATCGGCGCTGGCGATCACGCCAAGCACACCACTTACGCACGCATACCCCAACTGAATCAGTTCGGAAACAAAGCTGGGAATTGATGTCCATCGAGACCGTGTCTGTCGGAAAGCACGAAGACGTCGTGCGAACCAGCGCCACCAGGTCTGTTGGAGACGCAGCTAGTTCTGTTGTTTTAAAAGACCACTCCAGGAATGAGCAACCATATGTACGACGTAGACGGCAAGACGGCAGTAATCACCGGGGCGGCAGGTGGCATGGGCCTGAGCATGGCCCGATCCTTCGCCTCGGCTGGCATGAAGGTCGTACTCGCAGACATCGATGCTGAACGACTCGACGCCGCAGTAGCTGGCCTGACCGCCGCGGGTCATGCCGCTATTGGTGTTCCCACCGACGTCAGCAAGCAAGACCAAATCCAAGCACTCGCCCAAGCTGCACTCGACGAGTTCGGTGCCGTTCATGTCATGTCGAACAACGCAGGAATTGGTATTGCGGGCACCGTCGAAGATATGACGCTCGATGACTGGAAATGGACGATTGACGTCGATCTTTGGTCAGTGATTTACGGCGTTCGTACCTTCCTACCGTTGCTCAAGGCACAAGGCGAAGGCCATATTACCGCTACATCATCCATGGCTGGGCTCACCTGTGGCCCGGTGCTGGGTGCTTACCACGTAGCCAAACACGGCGTTGTCGCCCTTATGGACACGGTCCGTATCGAGTTGAAAATCGCCAAGTCTGACGTGCGTGCCAGCGTGTTGTGTCCAGGTCCGATCGACACCGATATCGCCTACAGCGATCGGCTCCGGCCCGACGATGTCGAGACCCGCGATAACAACAAGCTCGAAGAAAAGTTCTTCCAGAGCCTGCGTGACGAACTTGCGGGAGGCATGGACCCTGATGAGGTTGGCGAAATGGTCCTGGAAGCCGTCCAGAACGAACGTTTCTGGATCCTGACCCACCCGAACGAGTTCATGCCCTTCATCGAGAAGCGCATCGCCCATATCAAACGCGACCACGCTCACCGCATGTAAACCAGGTCCGGGGCCTCTGCCACAAATTGTTCGATCAAAACTTCGCACAGGACGACGTCAATCAACAGCTTCCGGTTCTGGACCGCAAGGCCGAGAGGCTGCGAGACCCTTGGACTAGGGAAGGGGCACGACGGTGAACTGCCGCAGCTCGAGCTCTGCCAGCGAGTAGGAGCAGCCATCGCCGGTTGCGACAAAGATTCGAGGAGTTGCGTCGATCGTCTGGGTGTAGTCGTGTTCGAACATGATGTTCTCGTTAATGGCCTCGAAGGCATCTGCATCGATTTCGCTGGCAGCCGAAGATATCGACTCGTACTCGCAGGAAGCGGTGCACAAGTCAGCATCATCGACGCCAGCAACCCGACTGATGGAGCCATCGCCCCAGTCAACTCGGGTGTTACACCAGTCGATGACAGAACTGTCATCGTCGACAACCTGCACGGTGACTGATACGTGTGCGCTGTAAACAAGCACCAACTGCGGAATAATCGTCGCTGGCAGCGTGGCTGGCAGCACTTCCGTGTCGACAGGATCATCCGTTGGCGTGGAGGGGTTCGCCTCGGTGGGATCCTGGGGCTCAGTTCGCGGCTCTTCAACCGCAACAGTTACGTCCCCGTCGTCTGGCATATCTGACTCATCTGTGTCTGAGTTGTCAGAGACTGAATCGTCAGGACCGTTAGACGGGATGTCAGGTGTAATGGCTATCTCTACTGGTGTAAGTACTTTGGTGGCCGGGTCGTCGGACTCAGCAGCGTTACGAGTAGTGCTTGCAACGTCGTTGAGTTCGATGCGGATGACAGCGCTGAAGGCCGACCGATCCGAATCTGCAGGGTCAACCCATTCATAGACGGAACCGGCGGCAGCTGTATCTGGTGATTGTCTCGACGTCGACATCGGAGGGGTAGACATCGACGTCGAGAGCGAATTGAGATCTTCTTGATCGGGCGGTAGCAACATAAATGACGGGGCTGTCGGTCCCGTCGGTGCCTGAATCATGTCGGCGGGACCAGGGTCTGTAGCGGGGGCTTCTTCGATGGGCTTGGCCAAGCGCCACACACCGTTGGAGCCAAAGACACGGGGCAGCTGTGGATCAGGCGTTTCGGCGTCGGCGACCAATGCCAGCCCGCCGTGGCGTGGAGGTGCTGCAATCATCGCGCCGAGTACAGCGGCAGCAAGAACGACTGGTGCAAACATGGCAATACGACGATTACGGGAGTTGCGCTTGATGTCACCCAGCATCTGGGAGACACGTAGCTCCGTGAGATCGACCTCGGGGATGTCTTCATTCTGAATGGTGTCGTTGATAAGGCCAAATGTCATGAGTCTGCGCTCATGGTGTCGCGGAGTGAATGCAAGCCCCGAGAGGCGTGTGTCTTAACCGTGCCAACTGAACAATCGAGGATCTCGGCCACATCAGCTTCGGGGTAACCAGCCAGATACCGCAGCACCACGACTTCGCGCTGGCGTTTGGACAGGCGGGACAGTGCCTCGACGAGGGCGAGACGCTCGATGATTGGTTCACCATCGTGGGCACGGACTAGGTCTTCGCCTGTCAGATCCTGCCTTGAGCGCTTGCGCCAGACATCGATGGCGTTGTTGGCGCTGACCCGAGATACCCAACGGGCGGCGTCGGGTTTGATTCGCCACCAACGGCTGTATGCCTTGGCCATCGTTTCTTGTGCAACATCTTCGGCTTCGGCCTTTTCACCAAGGATGCGGTACGCAACGCGGAAAGCTATGCGATAGAGCGATCCAAAGTTGTCGTCGTACGTTTGCATTGTCCTCAGCCCAGGTGCGGCGCTTTGCGATGTCTACCTATACAACGTGCGAGCGGCCTGATTCGTTGACACGACTTCCGAAGTTTTTCAGATTTCTTTTTATTGGGGCTCATTAAGGCTGTCCCGCAGCCTGATGAATCTCGCCCATCCATTGCCAACAACGAGCAATTTCATCGTCAAGCGCAGCTAGAGAAGCGCTGTTATCGACAACAAAGTCAGCCTTTGCCAGTCGGGTCTCTCTGCTTACCTGACTTGAGATCCGAGCATTCGCGTCTTTGGTTGAGAAGCCTCGCAAGGTCGTCAACCGTTCGATAGCGACGTCGGTCGGTGTGTCGACCACAACGATGCCCGCTAGTTCGATCTGATTCTCGCTATCGATAAGAAGCGGAATGTCGAGTACGATAATTTCATGTGTCTTAGACAACGCTTTGCGTTGGCGGGCCATATCCGTGCGCACGGCTGGATGGACTAGCTCGTTGATCTTCTTTAGTTCTTCTGGATCATTAAACACAATGTCGGCCAGGGACGGGCGGTCTAGCTCGCCGTCACCACCAACGACGCCATCACCAAAATGCGCCACGATCGCAAGAAAGACCGGCATTCCTGCACGTTGTAGCTGCTTTACTGTCGCATCAGCATCAACCAGCCCAGCGCCGAGAGCTACAAGACGCTCGCTCGCCGCAGATTTGCCTGAACCAATGCCGCCTGTAAGGCCAAATTCACTCACGAAATGAAACTACACGAGAGACCGCGACTGCACCATTTGAACTATCTCTAGTTAGATCTGCTGTGATCCTAAAGAATGGCGCCAAACGGACGACTAATTAACTATGGCTGTTTCACTGTTACTTGTAGATGACCACCGGCTGGTGCGCGAGAGCCTCAAGCGCTGGTATTTGGAATCGGGCTTCGATGTCATTGGTGACGTCTCAAGCGCCGAAGAGGCGATCCCACTCGCTATTGCCCGCCAACCACAGCTCGTTGTGACCGATATCGCTATGCCTGGCATGGACGGCATCGACGCCTGCGAACAGATCTCTAACCGGTGCCCCGATACCCGCGTGATCATCTTGACCATGCACGGCGACGAAGACTCGTTGTCACGAGCCATCCGCGCCGGAGCATCTGGCTTTCTGCTGAAGGACTGCAGCATCGATGAGCTCATGACCGCAACCCGCCTTGCTGCTTGCGGCGAGACGGTTATTGCGCCACAGCTCAAGCCACACCTGCTTGCTCAGGTTCGCCGACCAAGCTCGACGATGACAGCCACCGCCACGTCGACTACCCACCGGATCACCCCTCGAGAAACTGAAGTGCTGCAGATGATCGCCGACGGCCACTCAACCCCCGAGGTCGCTGAACGTCTCTTCATCAGCCAGAAGACGGTGAAGAACCACCTCGCTTCGATTTACCAGAAGCTCGACGTACGAGACCGCACGCAGGCTGTTCTGCAATCAGTACGTATGGGAATCGTCTCGCTCGGCTAGATCAGCTGAGTCCATGACGCCTGTTAACAGGCACAGGACGCGCAGACTCGCCCGATCTCAAGATCAAAATGTCAACGCCTCCGACTGCAACGTCGGGGGCGTTTGCCGTTTTATGCTGCGACACTGAACCTGTGATCCTGATCGCCGAGGCAACCACAGACGACATCGAATTTATGTGGCAGATGCTGTACTACGCATCACACACACATCACGAAGACGGAGTGACGATTGCCGACATGCTGAACAACCCCGATCTCGTCCGGCACCTCGATGCCTGGGGAACGCGTAAAGGCGATCTTGGGATCATTGCCCGCACGGCAGAGCAGCGGGTGGGAGCGTGCTGGTTACGCCGCATGGTTGGACACGAGCAGAGCGACGTCACCTTCGTCGATGAAGTCACACCCGAGCTTGTGATCTCCATCGTCCCGGAGTTGACTGGAGGCGGCATCGGCTCCCACTTATTGACGGAAATCCTGCCGCTCGCTGATCAGCAGGGCGTGCCCCAAATCGTGCTCACTGCTCGTGCCTCTAACCCCGCTATTTCGCTCTATGAACGACACGGCTTCGTGCTGAGCGAACGCATCACAAACCGAGTCGGCACCGAATCAGTGAAAATGCTGCGCCTAAACTCGCTGTCCGAGGCTTGAAGTGACTACGTGATCGCAGCTATGACGGCGATGTTGGCCTGACCACCCAGGTTGGCACCGACCCCACCGAGCGCTTGTCTGGCCAGGATGGTGACAACGTGAGATGGGCGCCGTTGCACCTCGGCGACGCTCGCGACGATGTGATGGGGCTGCACCGATGTCGCAGGTTTCCGGTAGCGGCATTCACCGATTCCGTCGGTGAAGCCGCGAACAAAATCACCGGGCGCTAACCGCAACCGCGCCCCTGTACCGTCGTGGCCGGCTTGGTTCGAGGAGAAGCACTGCCAGAGGTGCGGCGGCAGGGCTCGGTGCAGCGGTTCTGCGCCCTCGGCCACAAACGCCGGGTCGAGCTGGCCGCAGGAGACGTCATGTTCTTCGCCCAATGCCACCCAGAATATGATTTCTTCCAAGATCCACCGGTTGGTTGACAGGTGCCAATGGCCAGGTCCAAGAGGTGTCGGTTGTCTAGCCCATCGAGGCGGGTCCTTGGCAGGTCTCTGTCAGCCACATCGCCGTCTCGGGGCCTCCCTGTTGCGGCCGGGTTCGCTCTCATCCACAGGGCGAAGCGCCGCGCCCACCACGTGAAACTCTATTCAATGTCATGCGTCCGATCGAATGAAAAGTTGTTGAACAGACCTACGCCGGTAGTACATGCCAGAACCGCCACAAATCCTGGGGCGCCATGACCAATGGCCAAAAGTCGAGACTTGCCCGGGTCGCCAGAGTCGGCGCTATGAATACATCTGTTGCTAACGACCTCTCTACTACCGGCCTCTCGGGGGGCAGCAACGGTTGGCATGCAATGGTTACGTGCGAGCCAGTGCAAATCACCAAGGATCACGGTGTCGCAGTTCAGGTACAGGAACTTCTGAAGCGCTAGGTAGTCGGCCAGAGCGTTACCAAGAGGCCAGCGAAGCCATGTACGACGTCGACATAGCTCGGCTGCTCACAGATAGTGGCACCAGACGTGGCCGCGAGCTGTGGGAGATGACCGGGAATCTCACCATGGCAGAAAAAGACGACCGTAGGTACTGGATTGCGAACCCGCAGGGTCGTCAAGCTGATTGCCTACTGTCGCGTGAGCGGCACGACCCGATAAGGATGCGGTAACACAAGCGAGTAGAGCACGAGTAGGTCTTCGCCTACCACACTTGTTTCCACCATTGCCTCGCCGCCAGGTTCAGTGGTCTGATGGAGACCATACGCACAAGGGGCTGGCGCTCGGAGAAGCGCCGCCCACAGAAGACACATTTTTATCAATGCGTCTCAACAAGCGCACAGGTCAATACCACCGACCGTGTGTACCTGAAAACGCAAACAGCCCCCGAGCCGAAGCTCGGGGACTGTCTAGCGGGTTAGTGTGAAACTAGGCGCCAGGAGGAGGCGATGGGGCCTCGGGTGCTGGTGCAAGTTCGGTCGTCTCCATGCCATCGACCTGCGCATAGGCAGCTTCGATATCGGCAGCGATGTCAGCCGAAAGCGGTTCGACTACAGCCGGCTCGCCTTCTTCGACTTCGGCTTCACCGATGTAGTTACCTTCGTCATCGTAGGCATGCTCACCGAAGTGCTCTTGGTACTCGGCGGCCACGACGCCACCCTCGGCAGCCTGCTTGATCGACAGGCTGATCCGGCGGCGCTGCAAGTCGAGATCGATGATCTTGACCCAGAGCTCTTCGCCAGGGGACACAACTTGTTCTGGCAAATCGACGTGATGGGCTGACATCTCGGAGATGTGAACCAG
>MEHZ011511438.1_pt1 | contig 12019 bp, 9 predicted proteins | sample 897221 | NCBI WGS metagenome assembly MEHZ01 (sample SAMN05514161, study PRJNA337945) | marine metagenome | isolation source: marine surface water | place: Arctic Ocean | collected 2007-12-13 | reverse complement strand
AGATATACAAAAAAACAAAACAATAGGGTAATTAAGTCAGCGAATGTCATCATCCACTTCGCTTCTTTACTTCTGGTCTTCTTTTCTCCAAACATGTTTTCTTCTTATACGATTCACTTTTTAGTACTTAGAGTTCCTGCCGACGCCCACAAGTAAAAACTAAGATCCTAGAACCATAACCCCTCATCCGTACTGATCATCAAATTCGTCCCGTTTATGAGGGAGAAAATTGTGGATTTCCTGAAGAATTGTGTATGGCGCTTCACGGCGTGCTATGCGATTTACGCTTTCACGAATCATTTCCAGCAAAACAAGATTGGATTCTTTCAGTTGCTTACGTTTTGATGCAATAGGCAATAAAACCATGTTAGAGAAAATCACACCGTAAAGTGTGGTCAACATAGCAATGGACATGGCCTGCATAACTGAACGAATACTTCCGGTTTCCGCTAACATCAGGACCAATCCGACAATTGTTCCAACCATACCGAATGCAGGTGCGGCGGTACCCATAAAATCAAATATTTCAATTTCTTCATCCGCACGCTGTTCATACATAGACACTTCTGATTTTAATATTTGCGCCAGAGACTCTTCCTCAACTTGTTCCCGAACGATCAGTCCCTCTATCCAGCGGCGCATGAACGGATTTTCCAGGCTGCTGAGATCATCGTTGGTAATACGTTTCCCACTGTAACGTTTTTCTGCAATTATCTTGGATTGATCATAAATTTCCTGAGTTGCGGATTCAGCAACATCTGCTGCAAAAACCTTTGGAATGCTGCCAAAACTCCGTAAAGCCTTTTTGTATGGAAATGCAACAAAAGTAACCGAAATAGTTCCACCAAAGACAATGAACAGCGATTTCAGGTCAAAAAACCGTAAGATTTGAATAATGTACTTGTTTATTGACTCGGCATAACCAGCACTCTCAAGCCAGAGAGCTATATTAGAAAATTCAGCCGGCCAAAGAATTCCGGAGAGGATGAAAGTCGTGCCGCCAATAAAGCCCAACAATGTACCTAATTTATCTGCGCTTTGTTGTTTCATGAATCCTTTTTCTCCCAAATTTTTCCAAGTTCGATATGAACATGTCGCATGAAAACATTCCGATGAAGATTCCTAAGCTGTTCTATCCGTAATTTAGCCTCTTCATCTTCCTCACGCTGTTTTTCATATCCCTGCAGTTGTTCCTGATAATATTTCCGTGTTTCTTCAGTATATTCCTTCATGATTTTTTCAGTTACTGAAGTATGAGAATCAAGTAGTAAGTACGGAACTGAAACCTTTGCTCCGGTACTTAATCGTGAACGTTCAAAACGCTCCATCACTCTTCCCACAAAAGCATCATCTATGATTTCGGTGCTTTCTAAATCTTCAAAAGAAAGGCTCCGCTCCCGAATTAGCTCCATAGCTTCGCTTGTATTTTTAGCTAATTCAGGATTCTTCTTTTTAAGTTCTTCAGTACTCCCTAGAATATCGTTCCATTCCTCTGCACTTATCTGACCGGAAAGTTCTCCAATACGCCCTAGCCCATCAAAAGGCATGGGAAGATTTTTAGCAGACTCAGTCAGTTCATCTGCCAATTGCTGCAGATCACTAGGAGAAACGCTTATATCCTTCATGGTCAATACAATCCCCAAGGAATCCTCTACAGGCAGGCCCTTGAGAATATTAGCCATATCACTGGGGTCCATCTGACTAAAAACAATAGCCTGTTGATGGGGTTTAATTTCTTGCAGTAGATCAATACGAAGTTGTGGAGGCATCTTCCTGATGAACCCAAAGTAATCAATTTTTTCTTCGTCATCCCCTGTATCTGCCTCCTCATCCGGAAGATCCAGTTCCTCTTCTTCGGCCTCTTCTTCAGGTGCCATGGCCTCAATGGCAGTAGCAACTTTACCTAAGGTGCCCTGCAGTGGATGTTCTTTTTCCTCTTTCTCACGGGTGCTGCGGGAGACAAAGAAAAACAATGCCAGTGTCAAAAGCAGCAAAACTCCAAGAGTTCCTATAATTGCCCATTGCGCTGGTGTGATTGCATCAGTGCCTTCCGGTTTATATTCCGGAATCAACTGATCAACTCCAAGCATTTCATAACCTGCAGGAAAAGTTGCACTGATTTCTGCCGCCTGCTTCAACTTCTCTTGTGCATTTACTGGTTCGTCACCATTCAAATCGGCCCTTGCTCCGACAAGTAAGTTTACATATTCAACCAGTTTTTCAGAAAAATCAGGACGTTCTATTTGCAATTTGTCCAAAACGATCGATTGTTCAAAACGATCCTGTGAGTTCAGTTCAGAAATTTCTGAACGAATACTCATTTCCACCTGATTCAAATTTACAGAATTGTTAACAGTTAAATTAATAATTCTATAACTAAACAGTGCCTGCACTTTATTTTCATCAGTTTTTAATTTGACTCCTGGTAGAAGATCACTATCTTTTTTGACAGGTTCATTATCCAGAACAGAATGCAGAATTACAGAAACATCGATGTATTCTTCACTCAAAGATTTACGTAGAATTTTGTGAATGCGTTCCCTTATCTCAGGTTCAGGGCGACTGCGGCTTAATATTTCTGCATGCAGAATGTCGAAATTAAAAATTGTTAAAAGAATTATACATCCCGCAAAACTCAACAATTTTTTGTTCATAATACGAAAAATGTTCATGGATAATTTATTTTTTTTACTTGAAATAAATAATTCCAAAAGATTACAGTTTTTTTTACATTAAATTAACATGTTAAATTAATATATAAACTCCAAATAATCAAGTGTAAATACGATTGTTTTCATGTATTAAATACTGAATTAATTTAATAAACGGTATTGGAAATGCATCTGATTATTATGTAAGCCAAAAATAATATGTATCTGTTTCAACTGAATAATAAGATTCAAAGATATAAGTAAAATATTTTTTGGAAAATTTACCCAGAAACTATGCTCTTGCTGACACTGTTTTTTTATGTAACTGATCTGAGTCTCGTGAGTTATTAATTATAATAAGATATTGATATTATTATTTTAATTTTCAAATTTAGGCTGGAATTGGATACTTGAAAAAGTGCTGGTATCGTATAAGATCCCTCACATATGATTCGTATGACACTATAAAACTCGTGAGCGTTAAGATCTATTACTGTACAGCACAATGCGTTTTACCATTAAAACAACACTATTACCTTTATCCATTACTCAAAGTAGAATGTAGCTTAAGAAAAGAAGTTTCTGTCATCACTGACTTGGTCCGGGCTCCAGATCAAATATCTGCTTAAGTACAAGATTTGAAACATTTCCCCTCGAATTCAGGGTCTATGCTGCAACTCCAACGGAATAACAATGGAAAGGTAATGTGGGCTACATTACACTTTCAAGCTTCTAAAACAATAGATTCCTGTCCGCCGGTCAGGCTGAAGAGAAGCTTCAGGAATGAATTCTTTGAAAATTTTTAAATTTTTAACGTGACCATCAAATATACGTTGCAAAATAAATCCAATTAAGTTAGGCTAGGTCTGAATTTGACTTGTAAAAACAGCCAATTTATTTTAGAAATAGAATATCTTACAAAGATCTGCCTTAAACATTTTTAAGGGGTATAAAATGCTGAAATATTATTTTATCTTATTTACACTTCTGACACTCATTGTAGCTGGTTGTAGTTTCTCTGATCCTGAGCCTGAAGAAGTTCAAGCACAAATGGACCAGGAACATGCCCGAATAACTGAAGAGCAGGAACGTCAACAGGAGGAAGAAGCAGAAAAACTGCTGGCACAGGAAGCTGCTGCTGCAGAAGAGACAGCTGCAGAAGAAGCTGCTGCAAAAGAAGCTGAAGCCACAAGACTTGCTACGGTTGAAAATGAGACTGCTTTGGATAAAATTGAAAAGTTACTGAAGCCGGCGAGTATAGAAGTTATTCAACCGGAAGAGCCGATAAGTGAACCTGGTTTAATTAATACAATTTCTTCGGGGCTGAAAAATCTCCTGGGTTCATCCGTTAAAGAACAACAAGAAGAACCGAAAAAAGCTGCAGACAACGTTTCAGCTTCGGAAAAGAAGAGCAAAATCAAGTTTATGCCAAAATCACCTTTGGCTATCTTTTCCGCACAAAAACTGGTTTCCTGCAAAATAGTTCCTGAAAAGATGGAAGCTATTCATAAGCGTTTGCTGAAAATAAAGGATGTTAACATTGCCGAAAGTAAACTACGGGACAAGACAAATGACAAATTAATGCCGGTCATTCACTTTGACTTCGATCAAATAAAAATAAAACCGGCATACATAAAACTTCTGCGACAGCAGAGTTCGTGTGTCATGAAGGCCATGAAATCCCGTAATGATATGATTATACAAATTGAAGGACATGCTGATGAACGTGGGAGTGATGAGTATAACATGGCTTTGGGTCATCGCAGGGCCAATATAGTAGCTAACGCAATCAAGGCCTATCTTCCAGATTCATCACTAGCGAGAATCTTCAGTTTTGGTGAAGAATTTCCGCTGATCCGTCTCTCCAACAAAAGCGCCTGGGGCAAAAACAGAAGGGTGGAATTTACCTTATTGCTAAAGCCATAAATACGTAAATGGATTTTTTGACCCTCCCATTTACCACAGATTTTAGTAGTATTGCCTTTAGCGTACTTGCAATACTTTTGGGGTGTTCGGTGATTGTCTGGGTCACGCTGTTCATGAAGTTCTTCAAGCTCATTCGAGCAAAATATCTCCAAGCACGCGCACTAGAATTGCTGGAAAACACACAGCGTGTGAGTGAACTCCGCCTGCGTTTCAGCAATATGCCTAAAAATCCACTTCAGGAAATGTTCGCACTTGGCGACCGTGAACTGAAAATATTCCTGAAAACAAGTCCTGAATCAGACTACGGCCATCGTAGAGAATTGATGGACAGGCTTGAACGAATTCTTGAAGCTAGGATTTTGCTGGAAGAAAAAGATTTAAATGCAGGACAAGCCCTCCTAGCAACAATCGCTGCAACTTCACCTTTTATAGGACTATTTGGAACAGTAATTGGTGTCATCAACACTTTCATGAGCATCGCGGAATTCAATTCAGTTGAACTGTCAGTTATCAGTCCCGGTATAGCAGAGGCACTTGTTGCGACTGCAGCCGGTCTGTTTGCTGCAATTCCTGCAACTTTAGGTTACAATTTGTTTCGTGCAACCATCCGTGGAATGACTGAGACAATGGATTATTTTGCTCTTCAACTACTGCACCACCTCCAAAAACGTTTGTTACCAAAAAAATGAGAAAATTTAGACATGCTAGAAGACTCCGCGGAGAACTTATGTCTGAAATCAACATTACCCCGTTTGTTGATGTTTTGCTGGTGCTCCTGATTTCCTTCCTCATTTCTGCACCGCTACTGACGCAGGCCATTCAAATTCAGCTTCCTAGAGGTATTTTAAAAGAACGGGTACCTGTTTACAAAGAATCAATTCTTGCTGTTGTGAATAAAAAAAAGCAAATAATAATCAGTGATCAAATCTACTCTCTCAAAAGCCTGGCTAAATCTCTAAAAAAAAATACCAACGAATGGAAAAGGAACCAGCCTGTATATGTTCAAATGGATGAACGTGTGCCTTATGGAATTTTAATGGATTTGATGCTTTTGTTTAAAAAAGCAGGCTTTCCCCAAGTTGGACTTGTTTTTAAAAAAGAATCCTAGGTCAAAGTTTTCCGGCAGACTAAAATTATAAAAGTCCCCAACTAAAAGCTAAATGAAATTAATGATGGTTGCCGGAGAAGTCTCCGGAGATGCCCATGGTGCAGGTTTGATTCGTAGTTTGCGGAAAAACCATGACAGTGCTGATATTTTCGGTATTGGAGGTAAGAAGATGTTAAGAGAGGGGTTCCGTCCGTACTTTATGCTGGATTCCCTGCAAACACACGGTTTAGTAGAAGTCGTTCAGCATCTTCCAAGGCTTTATCAAACCCTCTGGAGAATGCGTCAAGCTTTAAAGGAAGAAAAACCGGATGCATTAATTTTAATCGATTATCCGGGATTCAATCTTAAACTTGCAGCTTATGCCAAAAAAACAGGTGTTCCGGTAATCTTTTTCAACAGTCCCCAAATCTGGGCTTGGCGAAAAGGCAGATTGAATACCATCAAACGTGTAGTGGACAAAATGATTGTCCTCTTTCCTTTTGAAGAAAAAATTTATCAGCAAGCCGGCGTAGATGTAAAATGGGTTGGACATCCTCTGCTGGATGAAATGCAGAGCGAAATAGATTCAGGAGCAATCCGCAAACAGTTCGGACTACAGAACAACATCCTGCTTTTAGCAATTGCGCCCGGAAGTCGGCCAAGTGAAATGAGGAGACACCTTCCTACCCTGCTTGAAGCACTTCCGCAAATTCAACAAAAAATCGGTGAAATTCAGTGCATACTGCCTGTTGCAGAATCACTAGACTTAAAAGAAATCAGGAAACTGACAGACAAATCATCCGTTCCAGTCACTCTGGTTCCGGAACAGTTTATTGAAACTATTCAGGCTTGTGATGCTGCAATAGTTGCATCCGGAACTGCTTCCTTGCAAACTGCACTTGCACTTAAACCATTCGTGATTGTTTATCAAGTTTCTCCGCTAACTTACCGGATTGCACGTTATCTGGCTGAAACTGAATATGTTGGTCTGGTTAATGTTTTGGCTGAAAAAGAAATTGTACCTGAATTACTGCAAAACAATTTCACAGTCAGTAAAGTTACTGAGATTGCAGTTCGTCTCTTGCAGGATGAGGACTATCGTGCCACAATGATCAGCCAACTGAAATCAACTCGTACAAAATTGGGAGAAGCGGGAGCATATGACAAAGCTGGACAGTGCATTGAAAATGTTCTGAGTGAAGAACCTGCCATTTAAATATTGCAAATCAAGAATCACTTAATTCTATGAAAACTGCTAAATTATCACTCGATACCCACAATATTGCACATCACCTGACACAAACTTTGACTGGAGTTGAAGCAGTGAAACAGTTGTTTGAGGGACAGATGGGCATTGATGAGACAGTAATACGTCAGTTATTGAGCGCAGCGCTGCACCGAGGCGGTGACTTTGCTGATATTCACTTTGAATACAGTACACGCAACTCTGTGGTCATGGAGGATGGCATCATCAAAAACTCTGCAGTTGCAGTGGTGTCCGGTGTTGGAATTCGAGTGGTTCAGGGTGATCAAACCGGCTACGCATACAGTGAAGATTTTGACCTGAAACCAATGCTGCATGCCGCACGAACTGCCTCAGCCATTGCTTCCAGCGGTGAGGTTTCTCTGAGTGAAAGTTTTCGATTCAATGAACTGGTTCCACCCGACTACTATCCGGTACTGGAAACTGTGACAGATTTAGAACTGGTGCAAAAGATAGACATGGTAAAACGCACTGAAGCTGTCTCCAGAGCCTATGATGAGAGAATAATTCGAGTGACAGTATCCATGATGGATGCACTCAACCTGACACAGGTCGTAACATCTGAGGGTTCAATTTTACGCGATACACGACCGATGTTTCGAATGAATGTTCATTGCATTGCACAGGAAGATAACAATATCCAAAACGGTTCTTCTGGAATCGGAGGACGAGTTGGCTTGGATTTTTTGAAGCAGAAAGACCATGCAGTGAATTTAGGGAAACAGGCTGCTTCAGAGGCAATTTTGCTTCTGGGCGCAAAACAGGCACCTTCCGGATTAATGCCTGTTATTTTAGGACCGGCACAATCTGGGATACTACTGCATGAAGCAGTTGGGCATCCATTGGAGGCTGATTTCAACCGCAAAGGAACATCTGCTTACAGCGGACGTATTGGTGAAAAAGTAGCGTCTGACTTGTGTTCGATTTATGATTCCGGAACTATTCCACACGAACGCGGTGCATTAAATTTTGACGACGAAGGAGTTCCTTCTGCAGAAAATATTTTGATCGAAAATGGAGTTTTGCGTAACTACATGCATGACAGGATCAGTGCCAAACACTACCGCACCAATCCTACCGGAAACGGACGGCGGGAATCCTATGCGCATTACCCGTTGCCGCGCATGACATCAACTTACTTGGCGAATGGGGAATCTGATCCGGAGGATATAGTAAGATCAATTAAAAAAGGAATTTATTGCCAGGAATTCAGCGGTGGACAAGTGGATATTTCTAATGGTGATTTTGTTTTCGTACCAACGGTAGCCTGGATGGTGGAAGACGGCAAAAAAACTGTTCCGATAAAAAATTTCACATTAATTGGAAATGGACCGGATGTAATGTCAAAAGTCAGCATGGTCGGCAACGATTTTGCTATGAGTGAAGGAATCTGGACCTGTGGAAAAGATGGACAGAGTGTACCTGTTGGAGTTGGACTTCCAACTGTACTGGTTTCTGAAATGACAGTTGGAGGAATGTAATTCTCTTAAAAATTGATATATAGAATTATTTTAAAAAAACCGTAGAAAATCAAAATGGCACTCTTTATTGTCATTTCTTGTCCTGATCTTCACACAAATTTGAAATTTCACAACTAAGTACTGCAAGCTCAAGACGATCTAAAATATGTTCATCAAGGAGTGGTTGATAATTTACCTTAGCACCACCAGATCCAGAACTTGAAACTGAAGTAGTAAGCTCGTTTGTTTCAACAAACAATTTTAGTTGTTTAGCTAAATGAGTGGTTTGGGATTTGATTTTCTTTAGTTGAGCAGATGCTTTTATCCAATCTTTAGAAAATCGTGCCATTTCAGCAAGTTTATTAAAACTAAAGCTATCGTCAGTTTTAACGTGCTTGCCCCATAAATCTCCTAAACCCAGAGAGCCAGCCTTATCACTCATCCTGTCCATGAAGGACTGTTTGTTTTTAAATATATCAAACAGATCAATAGTGATGATCTTTTCCTCTCCAGACCCCTTACTTACAGGGCGTTTCATTTCTTTAAGTCTTAATTCACGAATCTTAATATCCTTGATAAATCTTTTACGGGCACTAGTCTGTAACTGATATTCATCTTCATCATCAAAATGTGATTTTTCCATTTTGTTAATGACACGTATTACCTCCTCCAATTTTAATTTGACTACTACTAAAGCTTTCTCTTCAGTTGCAATTTTTCCTACTACCTGGTCTTCCTGCTTAACTTTCCTCTCTTCTTTCTTACTAATAATTGCTTTTTTGCGTAATGCAACTCTGATAGGAAAAGAGTGTTCAGTAAATTTCCATGAATTAAAAAAAACAATTTCAATATGTTCAAAGTCTGGCGAATTAAAAATGAATTCTTCAATATTGGCTTTGGCAAACTCGTCCTCAGCATGTGCTTTTCTAAACTCCTGAATCTTTTTTGAAAGTTCACTCGTAGACATAAATGAAAGGAATTTTCGTTTAAAATCAAGGGAAACAAGACCATCAATTGTACGCTTTTCCATATCATCAATGATCATCACGTGAACCAGACCTTTCATCAGACCGTCTAAAACTGCTATTCCAGTGATTTTTTCAATAGATGTACTGAGAATAAAGCCAATTCCTTTGTAGTAAGGTTTTTCAACCAGAGAAATTTTCTGCTCAAGACGGTTTTCTAAATTCTCAAACTTTTGTATCAATTGCTGTTTGCCACGCAAAACGGCATCAATCAAAGCCAATTTGACAAAAGCCGGATGTTTCACTCGATCTATACTAGTTTGCTGAACTTCTTTGTAGCGCCTTATTAATTTTTTCTGCTTCACTGAATCACTAGGAGGCAGTTTTTCTACCTGCAATTTTGGCATACCAGGAACACGAAAGATTAAACCAAAACTGCTCGCATCAGGAGTTTTACCTTTTGGAATATCTCCTGGATAACTTAAAATCCAGTGAAATTTTTTTTGCTTCTCTTCTGGATAATTCGTTTCATCAACTGCAACTGTTACATCTGAATCATGTAAGCGATCCACCAATGCCTTCATGTAAATTTTACGTAGATCTTTTCTGAGAAGCAGCAGGATTAGTTTCTCTTTATTCCCGTTGCCATCGTGATCCCGTTTGTTTTGTCCTTGTTCAACCATATTTGCATTACTCATCATCCAGATGGAAATGAGTCATTGCCTCCTTAGTAAGAATTGCACGATCATCAAAAGTGGCTTTGAGTTTAGCTGAGCTCACTTTTAGTTCCTTAAACTCTTCAGTACCTTCTATAAGTTTTCCATCAGTGTCATAGTTGTCCATAAATTTCATATACTGTCCAGCGGACTGTAAATCATTTAGGTAGATTTTAATCTGAAATAATAATACACATGTATGTAGAAGTTGGACGCCTTCCAGACTTTCAAAAATAGGTTCCAATGTATCAGTAGTTTTTTTCAAGTTTGCTTCAGCAGCATCCCTGTTCTTGGACTCCATCAACAATTCTGCTTGAGTCATCAGCATTGAAGCTTTTTTACGGGCGGTGGTCCCTTTCATCTTGTCATTTGAAGCAATGCTGGCCATTTGTTCAAAGGTTGCAATTGCAAAATCATAGGAAAGAATTCCCTGCTGTATGTCTCGTTCTTCCCCATAAAACGTATCTCCTATGTCCTGTGCTTTTTTCAGCAATGGTGCAATTTTTTCTTCCCAGCCTTTGCTAAACTCTTCTACTGAAAATGTTGACTCAGATGTCTTCTGACGTTTAAAATGTTCTTTGTCATTACTGGAGAAACCACATTTGTTGCAGGAAGCAACTTGAATGAGATTAAAATCACAAAATTTCAACTGACCTGCAGACCTAACAAAAGAAGGTATTCCAAATATATTTGGATCAGTAATCATACTTTTGGAGTGTAGGACATAGAATTTTATATGTGGATTATCGCAAACATAACAATTCAAAAAACTACCCAATAGTGAATCTTTCTCTGTATCAAAAAATCCTCCGTCTGAAACTACAGCATAATTTTCAGGATGCATAATCTGCATAATTCCATGATCTTCAAATAATCTTTGCTCAAAATGTGCTCGTACCAAATAAGTGCCTTCATCAAATTTAACCTGGTGTTGTTTTTCCATTGTGCAGCTAAGAGGATCCCAGTGTTCTTCATTTCCTTTTAATGGAAGTTGAGAATGGACATTCTTAAGAACATAAAGCATTATTTTTACTTTTGGCATCAAGGCTTTTCCCAACCGAAATGTGACTCCAGTTTCATCAACTTTTGTCAAACTCACTTTAGTCGTTAAATTCGTTGTTTCTACAATTGCTTGTGGGAAGTCCTTCTCAAGAAGTGAACGGGCACTTTTCCATAGTTTGTTCAAAATTTCATTATTAAAACCCAATAATCTTCCAGCTAAGAGGAAATAACTAATTTCTTTTGGAGATAAATCAGCATCTACGACCATCAACTGTGCAAGATATTTAAGCATCAGGAAAGCTTGCTTTGGGTCTATATCGAGGGGGGCCAACTCTGGAGGAATGCCATTTTTAATGATAACCATCAAATTATCAATTTCATCTTTGCCATCCAAAAAATTGATTGCCTCCCTGAGAAAACTCATTTCAGACTTATCTGCATGACCATCAGCAACAACCATACCTGCAATAGAGTTAGCAAACCATATTTTTTCTTCCGCTGACATTTCATCTAAATTTGGTAACTGCATGCTTTTTTTCTATAAAATTAATTTCTGACTTCCATTTAAAAACCGTAGCTAAAGCCTATCAAATAACCAGTTGAACCAAGTCGTTGATCACCGGATCCGCTGCCGCTGGAACTGTCAATGGTCAATATTCCTGCCTCGGTCCAAAAGTCATCTAATATTTCCATTCCAATTCTGAATTCAGAGACTAAAGAATTCCCCTGTTTACGCTGACTTCCAAGACTAAACTCTGTATTTGCTAGCCCCATGCCGGCACTTATTTTCCATGATTCAGACAGTAAATGCTGAGTTTTTGCAATGACACCCAGATGCCTGGTGCTGGATTTTGCACTGCTTCCGCTTGAACCAAACATCCGAAAGGATTGTTCTGAAAGGAAACCTTTTACTCCCCAACTGTCATTGTACCACCACTCGCCCCAAAA
>MEHZ011603056.1_pt1 | contig 12045 bp, 25 predicted proteins | sample 897221 | NCBI WGS metagenome assembly MEHZ01 (sample SAMN05514161, study PRJNA337945) | marine metagenome | isolation source: marine surface water | place: Arctic Ocean | collected 2007-12-13 | reverse complement strand
TAAAAGATTTTTAGATTATGCTAAACAGTTTGCAAAACAAAATGGCCAAGAGATACCAAAAGGCGAAGGAGTATCAGGACTTGTTAAAAAATCAGTATGGGATAGAATTGGTGGAAATGATCCATTATTTGCTCCTACTAGTTGGGATGATATGGATCTCTTCCTAAGAATGTTGCAAGATGGTATAAAATTTATTATGCCAACTAAATCAATAGTGTATCACTTCGGAGCAAGAGGTAGTCACAGGTTAGAAGAGAATGATGGTAAGTCATCTGAACGTCAAATGAAAGCAGAGCAGAGAAATGCTCAGAAATTCTTTGATAAATGGAAAGGAATGCCTATATTTGATATATACGGTATGATAAAAGACGTTACGAGTGTATAAAAAAATTATGGATAACAACAAGTACTTAGTAAAAATAGAATATGAAATATTTAACTCCAGAAATAGAAGCTTTATCTAAAAATTTTGAGGTTTCCAAATCACTTGCTAAAAGAAATGTTTCTTGTGGCATTTTTCAAGATAGCAGCGAGGATACATATACAATAGACAAAGGTACATCAAACGATTCAAAATAATGGATAAAATTACGTTCTGTATACCGAGTAAAGATAACTTAAGGTACCTAAAGACTTGCATACCTTCCATAAGAAAGAATGCATTCAGAGATGACCATGATATTATTATATTCGTTGATCAAGATAACGACGGTACAATAGAGTGGATTAAAGAGGTACATGATAAGTACAACTTACGTTACTTAGTAAATCCTAAACTCAATAAAGAAAGATACGGCATTGGTAAAGCATATGATGAATGTATTAGAGCTGCTAAGACAGATGTAGTTATGGTATTCCATGCTGATATGATGTTAGGTAAGAATGCTGATAAGTTAGCATTTGATTTGTTAGGACCTAAATCAGCTGTGAGTTGTACTAGAATTGAACCTCCTCTTCACCCTAATAATGGAGAGAAGATTATACGTAACTTTGGTATTTGGCCAGAAGAGTTTGTCGAAGATGGATTTGATAAATTTGTAGAAGAGAGTGTTAATGTAGATAAAGTTACTTTTGGTATATTTGCTCCTTGGATGGTTTTCAAGGAAGAGTTTTTAGATATAGGTGGTCATGACCCAATACTTAAGTCATGCAGAGAAGATTCTGATGTATTTAACCGTATGATGGTTAAGGGGTTTAAGTTTAAACAACCTTGGAATAGTTTAGTATACCATTTAACAGGTAGAGGTGCTGGTAGTTTCTCAGGGGATGAAGAAAGACATAAGACATGGCAAAAGGAAATGGAAGATTCTACCAAAGAGTTTATACGTAAATGGGGTACCGGAGTGCAGCATGATGCTTTGATGACCCCTATAGTTACTCCTTTTTATAATAAAGGTTTGGTATTGAAAAATGCCACATTAGAAAAGTTACAACTATTAGAACCGTACGTTAGTACAGTGTATACTGATAAGCATAGAAGTGAATATGTAGAACAAGAACAAAGTAACACTGCATATCCTCTTCAAACAAAGATAAAAGCATTCACTAAATCACCTAACAATGATATCATTCTATTTATAGATGGAGATAAGTTTACTCAGGTAGATTTTAATATTTATGCTCAATTATCTCGAGTATTTGAGGAACAAAAACCTCAAGAAGGAACCTTTAAGTTAGGTAACATACAAATTAAAGTAAACAAATATGAAGAAAAAATATTTAATCGAGTTCACCCACAGTAGTGGTGAGACAGAAATTGTAGAGCTAGTTACAGATAGGCTGGAATGGTCTATTGATCAATGGAAACGCAACCGTAGTGTAGTGCATCATGAGATAATTGAAGAAGGTACAACTAATAACAAACAAATGCTATTCGGATAGCTATTTATATATATGAAACGATTACAACAACTAGTAAGTCAAATAACAGAAGCAGCAAAAGTAAACTTTGCAGGACATTCTTTCCTTCTAAAAGTTGACACAAATGAGGACCCGCAGAAAAAAGGTGTGAAAGTACAGTTCATCCCTACTGAGTTCGGCTCCCTTACCCCTACACAGCAAAATGATATTGCAATAGAGTTAGAAGGAAGGTTAGAGCAAGGTTTGGATGATTATGAGTTACGTGTAGAAAGAGATAGAAACCTAAAAGACAAATCAGTCATAGGGTTCTTTATTTACATAGAGTATTTTGATAAATTAATTAGAAAAGCACTAGGTAACCAAAATCCAGAATCAAATGACTCAGAAATCGACTCACCCGAAGAAGAAGCTTAGGCAAGTTCTTCATTCAATTCATCCTTTGTCTTATCGCATTAAACTAAAAACTGTAGACAAGTCAACTATGGAAAAGAAGTTATTTATTGAAATCATAAGTCAACTACGTAAAATAGAAGACAGAAGAGATTTTATGTCTACTGAAATAGGAATGGATATGACTACATATGAAGATGACTTCTTTGCTGTTATAGAAAACCTTATGAAGATGCACTTTAACAAAGAACAACTTGCATTAATTCAGATGTACCTATATCAATTAGTCCCAGATAAAGATTGGGATGGTACAATTACTATTGAACATAAAAAGAAAGAAAAAATTGTACCGTTTAAACAACCGATAGATGTTTGGGATGTTATAAGTAAGTATAGTGATTAACGTTTCAAATAAAGAATTATGTTTACCTGATGATACCATATATAAACACTTCAATATAAACATATCTAAGAGTAAAAACTCAACATTGGATTGGTATCCAATGGATTCTGAGGAACTATTTAATGAAAATTTAAAAAAAGAACCAAATAATAAAACATTATTATATTATCTTGATAATCCAATTGAGTATAGGGTAAATGATGTTGGATTTAGAACAGATTCTTCATTTAATACTGATAAAGCTGGAAACGTATTTTTAGGATGTTCTCACACTTTCGGTGTAGGTAATCATTTAGAAGATATTTGGTCTTACAAACTTAATAAATTAGTTGGTGGTGAATTTTTTAATTTAGGAGTTCCTGGTCAAGGAATTTCTACTTCACTTAGATTATTAAGATATTGGTCTATTAAACTAAACATTAAAAACATATTTCATTATCAACCAGTCTACCATAGATATGAATTTTATAAACCAGATAAGCTTTTCCATACAGATAACATAGCTGATTTCGAAAATATTAAAGATAGAGATTTACGGGATGCATTATCAAGCGATGAAAATATCTTAGAACTATATAAGAATTCTATATTAGCTATAAGTGCAATAGCTCAATCACTTGGAATACCGTATTATTATTATACACCATGGCAAGATATTAGAACCGATTTTAAAAATAGTAAACACACCATGATGATACCTCCCTTTAGAGCTAGAGATTTAGGACATCATTCTATCTTAGAAAATGAAATTATAAAAGATAATTTTATATCAAGTATAAGCAAAACTTAATATAAAATAATTCACTTTTTATTAGGTTATTCCAAATAATTTTCGTATATTTACATAGTAAATGAGTTACTAATAAACCCTTAAACTAAATAATATGAAAAGTACACAATTTGAAATCTGGCTTAAAAACGTAAATAAATTAAGAAAACTATATTGGGATAAGAATTATTCTTATAAAGAATATCAACCGATGACTGCTGTTAAAGGAAAGAAGTATATTAAGTTACTTGATGATTCATCAGTATGGGGATTTGTTTCAATGTTTGAAGGAGCTAACAAAGGTTCTGTTGTACGTAAAGGTGATTTACTAATGGCAGCTGGATGGAGTTCACCTGCTAGACACAGTAGAGGTAATATATTTGATGGTACTGACCAATGGACTTTTAATGGACCAAAATATTTAAAATAATATGATAGATGATTATTTAGATGATGCTGATGAGTTAGATGCTGATGTGTATTCTAAAGAGTTTAAATTACCGAAAGAAATCATGGAACATAATTTTATGGTTGTTCATAAACGAGATTGGAAATCTTATTTAAATTCAATTGAATGGGATACTTGGTGTAAACACGATACGGATGAAGAACGATTGGTAAAACAAGAAGCAATACTAAAAAGAAAAAGACAATACGAATTGGAGATTTCTCCTTTTAAAAAATGGTTTTAATATGACAATAAAAGATTACAAGACATTTTTAAATTCTCTACCGGATGAATTTGATAACTTTGAAATTACACATAGAGAATATACTGATATTACTGATGATGAATTAAACGCACAAGAGGTGCCTGTTTTTTCGGTACACATCGATGAACCAAATAATAAAGCGTGTAACATGCATGCTAACTCATATGATGTATATAATAAGTTTGTAGATACAAAATAATGGGAATTACTAATTGGAAATTACTTGGATTGTCTGCATTACTGGTATTAGCTGGTCAAACTTGTGCATGGATACAATTCAATACCCAATTTAAATATCCAAAGTATGGACCTGAATGGTGGGGCTGGTATGTGGTAGCAATACCATCTACTTGGTTCTTTCTTAAATCAGCACAATATGGTGTTGCTGCTATGGGTGGTTCTTTATGGGCAAATCGTTTCTTAGGATTTACTATGGGGATTATTGTATATGCAGTACTTACTAACTATTTTTTCCAACAACCAATCACCGCAAAGATAGGTATCCAAATTGGATTAGCACTATGTGTAATGATGGTACAAATTTTTATGAAATAAATTTGGTAGTCTCATTTATTTTTCGTATATTTACATAGTAAACAATTAAGATATGAATCAAGAATTACTAAAAATTTTAAACGAACTTAAACAAGATTTCGAGATGCTACAAGATGGTAGATGGGATTTAACTTATTCAGACGGAACTGAAATAGAAGCTTCACTAAATAATGTAGATAGAGCAATCGAAATCATTAAATCTAATACCAATGAGTAAATACACTTATTTAGAAATGGGTAGTAGAAACAAAAAAACTAACAAGTTACCCAAATACAAAGTAATAGTTAAAGATGATGTAATTTCAGACTGTAACTGTAAAGCAAGAGAGTTCAGACAACACACTCCATGTAAACATATGAAAAACCTACACACCAAATTAGGACAACATGTATCAATATAATCTGACAATTTGTCAGGTCATTGGTAATTGGTACAATAAGTGAACTATAGTATATAAAATAATAAATTAAATAAATAGAAAGTAAAGTTATGGCAAAACAATTAAAGTTTGATGTACAAGCAAGGGAATCTTTAAAGATTGGATTAGATATCCTTGCAGATGCAGTAAAGGTTACATTAGGACCAGCTGGTAGAAATGTTCTTTTACAAAAACAAAGTGGTACACCGCATATTACTAAAGATGGAGTATCGGTTGCTAAAGAAATTGAATTAGAAGATGTGTTTGAAAATATGGGTGCACAACTCGTTAAAGAAGTATCTCAACGAACTGCAGATTCTGCGGGTGATGGTACAACTACCGCAACCGTATTAGCACAATCAATTGCTGAAAGTGGATTCGCTATTATCAATAACGGAACAAATCCAATCTCACTTAAACGTGGTATGGATAAAGCAGTTAAAGTTGTAGTAGAAGAACTTGGTAATCAAGCAATCACTATTGGAACTGATAAAGATAAGATTAAGCAAGTAGCCACCATATCAGCAAACAACGATGCTACTATTGGTGAATTGATATCAGATGCATTTGATAAGGTTGGTACTGATGGTGTAATCACCGTTGAAGAATCTAAAGGTATTGATACCTCTATGGAATTAGTAGAAGGTATGCAGTTTGATAAAGGTTATCTATCTGCGCACTTTATGACTGATACTGAGAAGATGAATGCACAGATGGAAAATCCATATATCTTATTATATGATGGTAGGTTATCTTCAATGAATGAAGTTCTTCCTCTCTTAGAGCAAGTATCTGGCCAATCTAAATCAATGGTAATCATTGCTGATGAAGTTGAAGGAGAGTTACTTGGAACGCTTGTAGTGAACAAACTACGTGGAGTTCTTAATACAGTAGCTATCAAGGCACCAGCGTTCGGAGATAGAAAGAAAGAGATTATGAATGATATCGCAATCTTAACCGGTGGTACATTTATTACACAAGAATTAGGATTAACATTGGAAGATGCAACTCTTGATATGTTGGGTACTGCAGAAAAAGTAACTGTTGGTAAAGATTCAACTACTATTGTAAATGGTGGAGGAACTTCCGAAGGTATCCAAGAAAGAATCGCTCAGATAAAAGTACAGATTGAAAACTCTACTTCTGATTATGATACGGAAAAACTACAAGAACGTTTAGCTAAACTAAGTGGTGGAGTTGCAGTACTTTACATAGGAGCTGGTTCTGAAGTAGAAATGAAAGAAAAGAAAGATAGAGTAGATGATGCACTTCAAGCAACACGAGCAGCAATCGAAGAAGGTATTGTTGAAGGTGGTGGAATTGCACTAATACGAACTACACAAAAACTAATTGAGTTTAGTTCAACCGTAGAAGATGCTGATGAGGAACTTGGTGTTAATGTGGTAATCGAATCACTTAAATCTCCATTCACTCAGATATTAGAAAACGGTGGGTATAATGTAGAAGATGCACTTAGTAACTTAGATGGTAAAGGATTCAATGCTAAAAACGGAACGTATGTAGATATGTTTGAAGCAGGAATTATTGACCCTAAGAAAGTAACGAGAGTTGCAATTGAAAACGCAGTATCTGTTGTAGGTATGATTATGACAACCGAGTGTATGGTTGTAAACAAAAAAGAAGATAAACCAGCATTACCGATGATGCCACCAATGATGTAATATTATGTATTTAAAATTAGAATTTGATAACTTACCAAAATTATTAGAACAATATGATAAGGTTCTTGTAATGTATGGAGCAGATTGGTGTGATGATTGTACATCATTACACCCTGAGTTCGAAAAGTTGGCAGATAATCATACTGAAATTCCTTTTGTTTATGTTGACTCGGATAAATTCCCAAACAGTAGAGATTTAGCTGAGTTTGAATTTATCCCAACCATCGTTGCATTTGATTTTTCTAAAAATATTGGACAAGCTGAAGGTAATAATATAGATAAGGTTAAATCCGTATTAGCAAAGTTGTAAATATGAAAATTTTGATAATTTCTCCTCCGAGGTGTGGAAGTACTTCCTTACTCAGAAATATATCCAAATTATCTGATTATGATATGATTCTTGAACCATACATGAGTAATGATCCATTATCTTCTCGTACTAAAGAAAAAATACCATATCCATTTGATGTACCGGACAACTTTATAGTAAAAATGATAACAAATCAATTACCCAAAAAATTTGTATATACTGAAACTTCGAATACCTTTTTTAATTTTATAACTTCAATTTATAAAGATTACGATATGGTTATCTTACTAAGCAGAAGAAATGAAAAAGAACATTTCGAAAGTTATGTAAATTTACGTATACGTAATAAAAATAAAGATAATCCATTTCAGCCATGGTTCTTCGAAGATATTGAAAATAAATTATCTACAGTTCTTTTAAACGAAATTACTCTATATAGAACTATAATAAATATGATATCAACCAAGCTATCAATTCCAATAATATATTATGAAGATTTATATGGTAAGGATAGAAATAAATCATTAGAGATTATTAAGTCTTGGAAACTTGGTATAGATAATAATAAATTAAACGAATGTTTACATCCAAAATTTAGATATAGGCAACTAAAAAATAAAGATATTATATAAATAAATTAAAATAAATTAGGATAATTAAAATATTATTCGTATCTTTAGGTAAAGATAAATAAAAAACAATGAACACAGAACTAAACACAGAACTAAACACAGAAGCAATAACTCAGTACGTTTATACCAACTATAAGAATTTAAAAGATAAGGTATTAATGATTACTGAACATGATACATATTACAGTATTTTATCACACAAAGATGGAGGACCATTAATATTATCTAAGAATATTTTAAATAAGTAAATTATGGGATTAAAACAACAATTACTTGATATAGTTAAATCTGGCTATCCAGAGTTTAATTCAGAAACAGATACTTTCGAAATTGAATTCGAAGGTGGTGGTGATTCATTCGGATCATTTTATAGTATTTCATTATACCGAACTGATGATTATCAATTTAACTTCGAAGGTGAGATAGGTTTGGATGCACATGAAGATTTTTTCTTTTCTTTATTAGATGAATCGGAGGTAGGTTACAATTGGAATAATGCTGGTACTACTGGTAGGATTAATTATGAGGATGGTGATGTAAACGTTACAACCCTCGTTTCCGAGGAGTACTATGGTTCAATTGATGAGTAATGGCTAATCCACTAATTCATTCAAAATCATCCGTTAAGTTATGGGGAGGTGTAGTAGAAGATTACATACCTCTACATAACAAAATGGATTGTAGTAAGAAATACTTCTCAGATAATAGACATCGAGCATTGACTCATAATATGTTTTTTATATTTGAAGTTATGATTCCTATATTTGGTGAATACATCACCAACTCAGATGGTAATCAAGTATCTGTAAAAGATATATGTGAGTATCATATCTTAGAAGATTATGGGAAACGATTTATACCAAACGTTTCTGATTTCTTAGATGAAATGGAAATTAAAAGTTGGATGGCAAACGGAATAGGAACAGGTCCTTCTTCACAAAAGAAAAAACAAACAATTACCAATCGTGTAAGACGTGTGGTGCAAATAGATTAATTATGGCAAATGAAATGACAACTTTAGTTAGGGTCAAGAACGCTAATGATGATGTAGTAAAGAGAGTAACAGAAATATTCACACCTAATTCAGGTAGTTATGACGTTAGTTCTATTGAATTATTAAATCGTGTTTATGGTACTAATTATTCCTATGAAGCAGATAAAGAAGATTGGGATAGAGAAAAAGACTGGCCTTCAAACGAAGAATGGCAATCTAAGATGGGACCAAAATGGTCTTATGGTGAGGAATTCTACATGGAAGAAGGTGATACCGAAGGTTCGTTCATCATTCGTTCAGCCTGGTCAGTACCACAAGTTTTATTAGAAAGTATAGCAAAGGAACTTTATACTATCAAAGAAGATTGTTATATAGTTGGTAACTATGAAGATGAAGGATATGAACCAGTCGGTGCATTCATCTACGCAAAAGATTACGATGATATAGAAGATTTAGACCACGCATATGATGTAGAAGATTTATGGGATGATGATGAACTCAGAGATAAGATGTATGATGAGATTATTAAATTGGAAAATGAGTTAGAAAGTTGTTACTTTGAATACGTACAAGATAAAATAGATAATCCTGAAGATTATCTATAAAACTATAAACTATGACTTATGAATTTAGATTTACAAAAGAACAAACCGAAGGAATACATTTAATGTATTCGGTTATATATGATAATTATTCAGCAATTAAAGCTGGTGGAGTTAGAAGGAAACGTTTATTAGCTTGGATGGGATTCCTTAATAATATAAAAGATAGGAAAACTTATTCTAATCTCTCTCAATCAAAGTTAAATGAAATAAGACAACTCATCATTAAAAACAAATATAAACTAATAAAAAAATAAATTATGAAAACAATAAAAAAGGGATTTTGGGCAGGATTACTATCTTTCGCTTTAGCTAAAGTAGCACACTTAGCAATTACATTTTCTATCGGGTTAATCATAGGATTAGCATTTGCAAGTAACCCAGATCAACTTCCATGGGGTTTACTAACATTTATGGATTCACCCATTATAGGTATAATATTTTTAATATTTGCTACACACTTCATATACACTAAGTTAACAATACCACGTTCTAAGTAAAATGAAAAAGAAAGAATACCAAACTAAAGTAGATTGGGATGATATGACTCATGGTGAGGCATCGCATCATATTGGTAAAAAGATGACCGAAAAAACTCATAAGAGTGAAAAAGGATATTCACGTAAAGGTAAATCTAAAAAGAAATGGGTGGATGAAGATGAGTATTATCCAGATAGAGATTTCTAAAAATATATACTTATATACATGAATAAAAGAGAGATAGTAATAATTGGATTTATTATATTAGCAGTATTGGTAAGATTAATACCACATCCTCCAAACTTTACACCAATTATTGCATTATCATTATTTGGTTCAACTACATTTAGAAATAAATGGGTAGGATTATTATTACCTATTTTAGCAATGGCAATATCTGATTTATACTTAGGATTTTACTCTATATCAATATGGGTGTATAGTTCATTCTTTTTGATAAGTTTATTAGGAAGATATTGGAAAAATATAAAAGCTAAGAATATATTAATATCCTCTTCACTATTTTTTATTATTACCAACCTTGGAGTTTGGTTAGGTGGGTATCCAATTACCATCGAAGGGTTTTTACTTTGTTACACAATGGCAATACCGTTCTTTGTAAACTCTATATTGGGTGATTTATTTTTTAGTTATCTATTAAAGTATTCATTCGTATATTCAGAAAATAAACTACTAAAGGCCCGTTCGTCTAACGGTTAGGACATGCGGTTTTCATCCGTAAAATAGGAGTTCGATTCTCCTACGGGCTACAATATTAAATTATAATTAAACACAATATGAAACACTTATTTTTATTATTACTATTCACTACATCACATATGGTGAGTTCACAAACAACAACTAACGATAATGTATTTGAAAAAAGGTATATGTCAGATTTAGAAGGTTCTTATATGAATCTCGATGGTGAACTTTTAATCATTAAGATTGATAATACATTCGTTAGATTAAATTCCAATGGTATTTTAGCTAAAGGAAATTTAAGTTTAATTGATAATGAGATTAGAGTAATTCGAACTGATGTAAACCAAGATTACAATTTAGTTTATGGTTTAACTGGTAATACATTGGTTATCACAAAACCAAAATCAGTTCAAGCTTGGTTATGGACTAGAATAAATTAGTAAAATAGGAAGATTGTCAGAGTGGTCTAATGTGATGGATTTGAAATCCATTGTACGGCAACGTACCGTAGGTTCGAATCCTACATCTTCCGCAAAAAGCCTTTGTAGCTCAGCTGGCTAGAGCAGTTGATTTGTAATCAACAGGTCGTGGGTTCGAGTCCCTCCAAAGGCTCTTTTAATTAAAAACAAAAATATGATTACATTTATTACAATAGTATTATCCTTAACCATTATCGGTATAGGTTTACTAATCAAAGAAATTACAAAACTAAAAGACGAATTAAAAGAAATTCACAATAGAATTTCAGTAACAGACCAGCAAACTCATTTGAGAATAACTAAAGAGTTGGGAGACCTTTATGAAACTTTACTAACTAAAGAAGAGGGAATAAAATCACAACTACAATCTAAAATAGATAAACTTACATCTCAGTTAGTAAAGGATGTAAATAAACTACGTTCTGAAATTCCTATAACTAATGATGAACTTCTTAAAGAAGTTCAGCAAATGCGAGATGACTTTTTTGCATTAAGACAAAATTTTTAAATGGTAATCCAAGAATATTCAAACTTATTAAATGTAGATGAGTGTAATCGTATCATCAAAATAGCCGAAGAATCTAATATAGGTGAAGCTACCGTTATTGGTGATAACGATAATGGTTATCGAACAGCACTTTCGTGTTGGCTAGAAACGGAGGATGATATTATTTTATCATGGATACGTGATTATATTTCATATGAAACTAAATTACCTGTAGAAAATCAAGAAGGAATTCATTTAGTTAAATATCCCGTCGGTGGTAAATATGATCCTCATCATGATTATTTTGTACCTGATTACGAACTTCATAATGATTTTATTGGTAAATCTGGAAATAGAACCCATTCTTTCTTAATATATTTAAATGATGATTTTAAAGGTGGTGAAACTAAGTTTATCAAACAAGATAGAATAGTTACTCCAGAAACGGGTAAGGGATTACTATGGACTAACACAATAGATGGTGAACTTCTTAAAGATTCCGAACACGCTGGTTTGCCTGTTACTGAGGGATATAAGTACATACTGATTATTTGGGTTAGAGAAA
>MEHZ011536728.1_pt1 | contig 12066 bp, 10 predicted proteins | sample 897221 | NCBI WGS metagenome assembly MEHZ01 (sample SAMN05514161, study PRJNA337945) | marine metagenome | isolation source: marine surface water | place: Arctic Ocean | collected 2007-12-13 | reverse complement strand
AGAGATATGGTGCGGCCTGAACAGGTATAAAAGCGCCGAAGTGAGCTGGATTAAGGATAGATAGAGCGGTAGATACTAATCTATTCCCTCGTATAAAGAGTACATGTACACATGTACGCGATTAGGTAAATGATGAAAATTGTGTAAAGCCAAAAATCGATGAAGGGGGGAGGTGATGCAGGTTTTGAATTCTCTGAAAAGTAGTTTTGGGAATAGAAATTCTGCTTTGGCAGCTTCGGCTGCGCAAGCACATCTTGTCGAAGATCGTCTGGCAATCGCAGATGTGCTTAACGCCAATATAGTGGGTGATTAGGAAAAGCCGGACGAGCAGCCAACACTAGAAGTCCTTAGACAGGTAAAGAGTAAAAATGAATAAAAAAACAATAAGTCAAATGAAAGAATTATTAATTAAATGTCGTCTTGTTTTAATGAATTCGTCAGGAGTAATCGCATGAAGCGCGTAGTTTTGCCTATAGCAATATTATTGGTCTCCCTGCTCATTACGGGAGTATTGCTTCGAACGCCGGCAACAGTTATGGAATCTGCGCCAGAAATGATCCCCGTGAGTGTCAGGGTGACGGAAGTACAACAACAATCAGTGCAGTTAGTTGTGGAATCCCAGGGCAGGGTTCAGGCGGCTCAGCTTGCCAGTGTGTCCGCTGCAGTAGCTGGTCCTATTGCTTGGATTTCTCCTTCCATGCAGGCGGGTGCTTATGTGGCAGAAGGAGAAGTTCTGCTGCGGCTAGAGAGCAGTGACTTTGAAACAGTTCTTGCACGCAGCAGCGCGTCCATGCAACAGGCGCAGGCAGAATCGAGTCACGCGAGCAATGAATTAGAACGACTAACGGGTTTGGCGGAACAACGTCTGGCCAGCGACTCGCAATTGCAGGATGCCCGCCGTGCAGCGGATGTGAATGCAGCCAGACTGCTAGATGCGAAGGCCAGCTACAAACAAGCACAGCTTGATCTGGATCGTACAGAAATCAAAGCGCCCTTTAACGCCATTATCGAAACTCGAGAGGTTGAATTAGGCCAATATATTAATCGTGCTCAATCCGCAGCCATTCTTTATGGGGCAGATGAAGTAGAAGTGCGACTTCCATTAGCTATTCGCCAGCTTGGTTATCTGGATATTCCATTAGGTACTCGTGGTGAGCTCGTCGGGAATGCGGCGCCAGACGTCACACTCACAGGCTTTTATGGTGGAGAAGAACACCATTGGCAGGGGAAGTTGGTTCGAACCGAAGCGACAATTGATCCGAATAGCAATACTGTTCAGACAATTATTCGAGTTCAGCAGCCTGTCACGGATGGTACAAAATTGAGTGGGTTATTACCCCAGCAGATTCCTTTACCTATTGGTCTTTTTGTTCAAGCGAATATTCTTGGTAAGAAAGCTGAAGACATGATTGCTTTGCCCAGATCAGTCATTCGAAACAACAACCAAGTCCTGGTTGTGGATGCAGAGAATAAGATGTACTTCCGCGATGTGGAAATATTTCGTTTGGAAGAAGACCGAGTTCTGATAAGCGGAGGGTTGCTGGTAGGTGAATATATTTGTACGTCTCCGATTCAAGCTGTTGTTAATGGTATGTCTGTGCAGCCAGTTATTGAAAATATATAGTTTTTATTTTTGGCATCGCTTAAAACTTTTTCGAATTTAAATTAATCTAAAATCGAGGTCAATTTTGTGAGAATTCCCATTACTTGGTTCATTAAAAACCCAGTCGCTTCAAATTTGATGATGATTATTTTTTTGGTTGGCGGGTTTATTTCTTATAAATCTCTTAATCAGGAGGAATTTCCTGATATGGATTTCGGTGTGATTCAGGTAAGCGTGGCTTACTTGGGGGCGACTCCAGCTGAATCTGAATCCGCTGTCTGTCTGCGTATAGAGGAAGCGCTAGAAGGTACGGAAAACATTGACCAATTTACCACGACAGCGCGGGAAGGCGGTTGCGATTCGACACTAACGATTGCCAGCGGCGCTGATTTGAATCGAGTGCTCAATGACATAAAAGGAAAGGTAGATGCTATCTCTACTTTTCCTACGGAAACAGAAAAACCAATTGTCCGAGCCTTCAGCAGCTCTGGCAATGTAATGACAATGGCATTGTCTTCGGAATCTGATGATCAAAGTTTGAAGGTTGTTGCTGAACGAATTCGTAATGATCTGCTTGATTTAAATGAGGTTTCGTCTGTAAACGTTGAATATATTCGGCCGTTTGAAATTTCGATTGAGGTTTCTGAGCTTACCCTGCGTCAATATGGACTCACCCTAGATCAGATATCTAGAGCGATTGATAGGGCATCCTTAGACTTGCCGGGGGGCACTATTCGGACTGAATCTGGAGAGATACTGCTTCGAACTAAAGGCCAGGTCTACTCTGGTGGCGAGTATGAAGATATTGTTGTGAAATCGTATCCTGATGGCACCCAATTGCGTCTGGGTGAAATAGCTACCGTTCGAGACGGCTTTGAAGAAGGATATCTGGATGCGCGTCACAATGGAGTTAATGCCGCGATTATTGATGTTTTGCGTATAGGTGATGAGGACATTGTCACTTCGGCACAGCAAGTTCGGGCCTTTATGGCATCGGCTGAGTTCGATTTACCGAATGGCATGGAGCTGGAGGTGATCACGGATTCTTCTATTAGCACTCAAACTAGAATCGCAACAGTAGCGGGAAATGCGTATACCGGCCTGTTATTGGTATTGGTGATTTTGGCACTTTTCCTGCGATTTAAAGTTGCGATATGGGTAGCTGCTGGTATTCCTATAGCCATTTTCGGTGCGTTAATGATATTTCCGACTGCCGGGCTAACTATTAGTTCCTTGACTGTTATGGGGTTTATTTTAGTGCTGGGAATTGTCGTTGATGATGCAATTGTAGTCGGTGAGAGGATTCATGCGTTCGAGCAGAAGGGATACGATAAGGAATCTGCAGCGATCGAGGGGACGCTTGAGGTGTCTGTTCCTGTTATTTTTGGCGTTCTTACTACTGTGGCGGCATTCCTCCCCTTGTTACTTCAGGGAGGGCAATTTGGAGCATTTTCAAATGTGATCGGTGGGGTAGTAGTCTTCTGCCTAATAGCTAGCCTTATCGAATCTCAATTAATTCTTCCCGGACACATAGCCCATAGAAAAACTGAAGGTTATTTTCTCGAGGGGACGTTTATAGTTAATGCATGGCAAACCTTCCAGCAAAAAATAGCTGGTGGTATGGAATATTTCGCGGAACATGGATACCGGCGTTCATTGCGCACTGTTTTAAAATATCGATATGCGGCTTGGGCTACCGCGACCGGTGTAGTGATTATCGTAATGGCGCTATTGTTCAGTGGTCGCGTTATCTTCCAGTTTATGCCCTCAGTTGAGGGTGATACTGTCTGGGGTACTGTAAAGATGCCAGTTGGAGTTCCCGGCTATATTACTGAAGAAGCTATTGATAGAGTTGAGGCAGCGGCGATTGAGTTGGCCGCTGAGCTCGAGCTTGAGCTTCTTGAACTTAAAGGACTTGGATCAGCGCCGGCAGCAACAGAAAGGGCGGTAGATAGCATACTTACAATAGTAGGTGGCACAGCGCCCCGAGGAGGTCCTGGAGGAGGAGGAAATCGCAATTCTGGTAGCAGCGAAATTGCAGAGGTCGTGCTATACCTTGCGCCTTTTTATGATAGAGGGGAAATGAGCTCCGCTGAAATTCGGGACAGGTGGCGCGAAAAAGTTGGTACCATCCCTGACGCTTTAGAGCTTTCATTTGTCTCTGATGCATTTTCTGCTGGCGAAGCAATTAATTACAGACTGGAAGGTCGGGATGACGATAATCTAAAAATAGCATCTACTCAACTTCGGGAGGAGCTGATGCGCTATCCTGGAGTGTTTGATATATCGGATTCATTTCGTGCCGGCAAACAGGAAGTGCAAATTCAGATACTTGAGCGTGGTAAAACTCTTGGCCTTACCCTCAATGATATTGCAACTCAAGTTAGACAGGCTTTCTATGGTGCCGAATCCCAAAGAATTCAGCGGGGATCAGATGATATTCGGGTAATGGTTCGCTATCCAGAGCCAGAACGGCAATCCCTCGGGAATTTAGAAGGTTTACTAATTCGAACGCCCGCAGGAGCTGAAGTCCCTTTCCTCAGCATCGCAACTTTCTCTCTAGGGAGCAGTTACTCTAGTATCAATAGGCGGGATGGTCGTCGAGTGATAACTGTTCGTGGTGACGTTGATCGTACTATAGTGAAGCCTGAGGAAATACAGCGTGAGATTATAGGGAAGTATCGTACTCAATGGGCCAGAGACTTGGATGTCGAATTAGTACTTGGCGGAGAGGCGGAGAGGGGTTCGGAATCTCTTGAAGAGTTGTATACGACCTTTCCAATAGCGATGATGGTTATTTTTGCGCTGTTGGCTATACCTTTAAAGTCCTATGCTCAGCCATTAATCATAATGAGCGTGATACCCTTCGGTGCGATTGGGGCGATCTTTGGCCATTTCATTATGGGTGCCGACTTGGTTTTCTTCTCTCTACTTGGAATCATTGCATTAAGTGGAGTGGTGGTAAATGCCAGCTTAGTATTGGTAATTTCAATTAATCGTCTTAGAGATGAAGGTTTGGGGATGGTTGAAGCAGTATCGGAAGCAGGTATGATGCGCTTCCGCCCGATTGTCCTAACATCGGTAACTACATTTATCGGTCTTGTTCCCTTGATGGCGACTGCAAACCCAGCAACATTTTTTATTATTCCTATGGCTATATCTCTCTCCTTTGGAGTGTTGTTTGCAACTATGATCACCTTATTTTTAGTGCCAAGTCTGTACGTGATTCTGCATGATTTTACGGGTCATACCGATTCTGCAGAAGAACGAAAACTGGCATATCAGGACTAGTTCCCTTAATTTTTCACCCTCTATATTTGGAGAAATAGCCTGGTAGGGGGTGAACCGGGGTTGATTAGATTGCTTTAACTATTTATATCTTGTTTATCTTTGTCTAGGTATTCCATCACGAAAATTCGCTCCGCTTATTCTTGTGGTTCGTGAAGTGAACGGTGAACCTGTTTGATCAAATTTATAGGAATAAACCAATGGGTAGATTTAGCACGGTCGTATTTTTAATTTTTCCCTCCTGCATAATCTTTGCGCAAGATAACCGAATCGACATTGTAAGACCTGATGCGCCCGAATTGGCAAGCTTCGGTGGCTACGATATCGGTGTTCGGACTCTAGAATTCACCGATCCTGATAGAATCGATATCCTAAATACGGAGCGTGGCGGCGAGAGTGCTATCTACGATAGAAGTTTAACGATTGAAGTTTGGTATCCAGCACAGCTAGCGGCAGGTCAAGAACCGGGCGGCGAATACCAAGCGATAACTCGCAACCCAGCAATCACTGCGACTTTACAAGGTACTGCTGTTCGCGATGCCGAACCCAGCAGTGCCGATGCGCGCTTTCCTCTTGTTATCATCTCTCACGGCTACCCTGGCAATCGCTTCCTGATCAGTCACCTCGGTGAAAATCTTGCGAGCAAGGGCTACGTTGTAGCCTCTATCGATCACACCGATAGCACTTACGATGACCAGCAAGCCTTTCAGAGTACCCTCTACAATCGTCCTCTGGATCAGCGCTTCGTGCTCGATACTCTAGACAATCTTTCAAATGATTCCGGTAGCTTCCTTAATGGACTGATGGATGCAGAGACTACAGGCATTGTTGGCTATTCGATGGGTGGCTATGGTCTGGTGAACAATCTTGGCGGTGGATATAGCGATGAGATAGTTGGTTCCTTATTGGCGCCTCCTAACTCACTTCTCCAAGAACATGCTACCGGTAACCCTGACTATAGATCGAATCTGGATCCTAGAATTAAGGTTGGTTTCGCAATAGCACCTTGGGGTATGGCTTCTGGGTTTTGGCGTACCGAAGACCTTGGAGGCATTGACGTGCCTACGTTCTATTTGGCGGGTGATAACGACACAGTTGCGGGCTATGAGGCGGGTGTGCGAGCAATTTACGAAGGTGCAGTAAACAGCGATCGCTATCTGCTAACCTATAAGAATGCAGGTCACAATGCTGGAGCGCCCTATCCAGTGCCACTCGAGATACTGAACAGCAAAGACACAACAGGTGCGAGTCACTACACTGATCCTGTTTGGGACAACACGCGCATGAATAACATCATGGATCATTTTGCGACGGTCTATTTCGATCATTATCTCAAGCAGATCGAAGGTCGCCAATCCTATCTTGATGTCATTCCTGATGGGGCCGATGCAGTGTATTCGATAACCCGCGGTAAACAGAACGATGATCACACCTATTGGAAAGGCTTTGGTCCCAATACGGCAATCGGACTGAAACTCGAGCGACTCCGACCCGGAGAATAAGCTATTTGATCGCCAGGCGTATAGGTAGGACGCTGATGTCCTGCCAGACGTTGCCAGTCACATAGGGATCGCTAGCTAGCCACTGGTCTAGCTCAGCCTTAGAATCAAACTCCACAAACATCGTTGAGCCTATCATCTGCTCTGTCTCATTGAGAATTGCACCTCCCGCTATCAAGTGTCCTGCTTCCTTGAGCTGGTTGGCTCCGATGATGTGTTCCTCGCGCATCGATATACGTCTATCCAGCGCTCCGTGATCTTTGCCGTCATAGGCAGTAACCATAAATTGCATAGTGTTTTTATCCTTGTTTGAAGTACTGCGATTATCACATAGTTCGGAGAAAATACGCAGTGTCTCTTATTTAGCTGGGGCAGCTAGCTCAGATAATGAACTGCTGATAGAGCTCGATGAATACGGGGACCAAAGAGCTAATGAGTAGAACTGCCATGCTAATGTTGAAGATCCGCACGGTGCTAGATTTCCGCATGAGTGTCTTAAGCGAGGCGCCGCCCCACAGCCATAACATGATACAAGGTGCTCCGAAGATTAGGAAAATTAGCCCAATCGTTACTACCTGTAAAACATAGCCTTCGCCCAGGGTTGTATAGGTGACGGTAGCTCCAACCGCCAAGACCCAGGCTTTTGGATTAACCCACTGGAATGCGGCGGCCTGAATAAATGTGAAAGGCTTACCCTCGCTCTCGCTGGACTCCGACACAGACGTCGTTGCAATTTTATAGGCTAGGTAGCTGAGATAGGTGGCTCCAGCAATTTTTAAGACTAGGTGCATCATTGGATACACCTCAAACAACTGTGCAATACCCAGGCCGACGGCAAGCACCATGGCTGGAAACCCAAGAATGATGCCAAAATAATGTGGCATGCTGCGCTTGATGCCATAGTTCAATCCCGACGCCATGAGCATCGCATTGTTAGGGCCGGGTGTCACACAGGTGGTGATGGCAAAGGCGATAATTGCGAAATATTCCATAATGATGCTTCGAATTCGTTTATTGGTCTTAGCTCTTTTCGAGCTCATAGTTTTAAAGAAGGAATAGGTCGTCGAGCCGGTAGAAATAGTATTTCTGCAGCTGCACTAATTAATTTTTCATTCGAGGTGTTATTGTTGGCCTTAGTAGGTGGGCCCTTTTAGACTGGACATAAGTATCTCTCCAGCTCTAAATTTTGTCAAGCCACTCGCCATTCATGAGAGTCTATGGGAGAAAGAAGAGGGTGGTATTGCGGGACAAGTGACGCTAGTATGCCGTCATGATTTTAAGCGCTCTAACACCTATTTTTGCCATTATCCTCTTGGGTTTCTTGATCAGTCGTACGCCAATCTCGAGTCAAGCTGTGTGGTCGGAATTGGAACGACTCACCTACTATATATTCTTGCCTGCCTTGTTAGTGCTCCGGCTATCGGCTTCAAATTTCGATTTGCAAGACATCGGTAATATTAGTGAGGCTATCGGGTTGGCGCTTTTTCTTATCACGGTGCTTGTATTGGTTCTACGAAAGCTTGTCAGCAGCGACTCCGCATCCCTGAGCTCTATCTATCAAGGCAGTATTCGCTTCAATACCTATATCGGGCTCGCCTGCATAGATGTTCTCTATGGTGATAGGGGACTAACTACGGCGGCGCTATGTCTCGCGATCTATATACCTTTGGTGAATGTGCTGTGTGTGGTCTCACTGACTGGAGGCGGGGAGGGTGGGACGAAGCGGATCAGTCGCATCATTAACTCAGTTGCAACAAATCCTTTGGTCTTGGCATGCGTAACCGGCATTGCTATCAGTTACACAGGTTTCAATATTCCATCTCTCGCCGAGTCTGTGATAGAGATACTCAGTCAGCCTGCTCTACCCATAGGTCTCCTCGCAGTAGGGGCGGGAATACGATTCGTTTCTTTAGGAGAGCAGAGTTGGCAGTTGCTGGTGGCTGCGATCAATAAGCTTGCTGTGTTTCCTGGTCTAGCACTAGCGGCCTGTTTGCTGTTTGAAACACCCAATAGTATCGCGGTAATACTCTTGCTACTGACGGCATTACCTGCTCCACCATCAGCTTATATTCTCGCCAGACAACTCGGTGGTAACGAGAGTCTCATGGCGAATATCATTACTATTCAAACCGTTGCGGCTTTTTTCGTGATCCCAGTCTGGATAGAGTTTGCTAATCGCCATCTCTAGTTTGTAGTCGTGAATCTGAAATCTGCTAACTGGTAACCTTGTATTTTAGTTAGCTACCTCGTTTTCTTGCGCAACAAAAAATATGAATGCGCTATCTCAGCGAAGCCCTGCACGATAGTATTTTTCCCTGATCATTGATTTTGAATTATCAATTAAATTATTTTCCAACAATGAGCTTCAGATAAAATCTGAAGCCTGCTCACCGCGAGTTAAATTTGTAGTCTATCTGTAATGGTCGATTCGCTTGAAAGGTCTGGTTTCATATTGAATAGGGCTGTCAGTAATAAATAAAAAGTTTAAAGCTGGGGGTAGCAAGCTCCAATAGTTCCGGACATACTGCCAATCATGATATCTAATACAACAACGTCAGTGTATAGCGCTCTAGAGGAGGCTATTAACGTTTCATCCCATGCCCTGGGCTTTGTCCTGAGTATTGTTGCGCTGGGGGCATTGCTGCGTTACTCAGTGCCCGGCGGTGACATATTAAAGATCGTGAGCGTCACGATTTTTGGCTGCAGTTTGGTAATTGCCTACGGTACATCCACTGCCTACCACAGCAGCCGCTTGCCGTTGCGCCGAAGTCGATTGCGCATCATGGACCATGCGAGTATCTATATCCTGATCGCAGGCACCTACACCCCCTTTGCCTTGGTTGTTCTGCAAGGTTCAATCGGCTGGATTATTTTAGGCGTTTCCTGGGGCATGGCGATTGTTGGTATCACTCTCAAGATTTTTTTTACCGGGCGCTATCAGCTGCTGTCCACACTGATGTATTTGTTCATGGGCTGGATGATCATGTTTGCCATAATTCCGTTGATAGAAAAAATGCCGGTCATAGGAATGCGATGGTTGGTAGCGGGTGGCCTAGCTTATACGCTCGGCGCGATACTCTACGCGATTCGGAAAATCCCACTTAATCACGCTATCTTTCATATATTTACAATGATTGGCAGCACCTGTCATTTTGTTGCGGTATACCGGCATGTGATTTGACAAAATTAAAATTATCTAACGATCTTGGATAAGAAAATGTCATATTCATCGTCGCGGAAACATTACTTTTTACATTTGAAGAGAATACTATTCCAAATAGAACTAAAATAGCAGTCGCTGTATCAACTGCTTTATTTATACTTTTCCAAAATTCCATAATTTTAATTCACTGTTTTGTTCTACCCCACGGTAACGGAGTTGTTTATAACAGTTACTCGTTTTGCTTTTTTCATTAATGTAATTATCTTGATTCACTTTTTACAAACAGGCTCATAAAAATTAAAAAAACAAAGACTGTGTAATCTGCTAATCTTTGCCAGAAACCTAATAGATCAATTTGACTTGGGTTAAGCATCATAAAAAACCCTAACAAGAAAACAAAAGCTGCGCCGAATGAAATTGATGAATTAATAATCATAGGTTCTTTTCTCAACCCAATTCCTAAGACGAAAAGCCCAACAGGAATAATCAAGTAATATATCAACCCAAGGTTGTTATGCATATTTTGACTAAAGCTTCCCTCAGCAGGACAACCATAGTCGCAAGGAAAAATAAAAGCACCAAAGTATCCAATAAAAACCCCGCTCCCAACTAATAAAAGCCCTGCCCGAGATAATCTAGTATTTGAAAACTTAGATTGAAGAAGAAGTACAATAATCAGGGCGCTAAAGGCAGTTGGTACAAATCCGAAGTAGTTAATTATTCTTGAGTATTCTGCCCCAGCTGCTCCAAGCTCGCTAATAAAATGGTTTATCAAGTTGTAGTCAGAACGTAAAAAACCAATAAGTTCGGTAAGAATAATACTTGAAAGAAACAATATAAGGCACATGGTTCTCAAAAGAACGCTTTTAGAATTCATTTTTTTTCCTGATATTCGAAAACCTTACATGAGTAACGGTTTAAAACTACTCTACTGTTACTGACTTAGTCAAGTTGCGCGGCTGGTCAACATCAGTGCCCTTGACTACGGCAACGTGATACGAGAGCAATTGCAGTGGGACGGTGAAAACAATAGGGTTGAGGATGTTCGGCGATTTAGGAACATGAATAACCTTGCAGTTCCTGTCGCCTTGGAAGTGAACGCTTTCATCAGCGAAAACGTAGAGCTTTCCGCCTCTGGCGCTGACTTCCGCTAGATTTGCCCGTAGCTTTTCAATTAGATCGTCATTTGGGGCGACCGCGATTACTGGCATGTCTTCATCTACCAATGCGAGTGGGCCGTGCTTGAGCTCTCCCGAAGGGTAGGCTTCGGCATGAATATAGGAAATTTCCTTTAGTTTTAGCGCACCTTCTTTAGCGATTGGATACTGAATACCACGCCCCAGGAATAGACAATTTTGTTTATCTGAAAATTGGCGCGACAGTTTCTTGATCTCGTTGTTGAGTTTAAGAACAGACACTATCAGTTCGGGTAGTCTATCGAGTTCCCTTACCAAATCAGCTTCGGCCTTGGGCTTGAGCCCGGTGCGTCTCGCCAACACGATAGTAAGGATGAGCAATAAAGTAAGTTGGGTAGTAAAGGCTTTAGTCGAAGCTACACCAATCTCCTGACCTGCCTTGGTAAGAATGCTGAAGTCTGATTCCCTTATCAGGGAGCTTGTTGCCACATTGCATATGGCGAGGTAACCAACATAGGAAAGCTTTTGGCAAATCTCAATGCAGCTAGCGTGTCGGCAGTTTCGCCGGATTGAGAAACAGTTACTAACAGAGTGCCTTCAGGGACGATGATATCGCGGTAACGGTAGTCGCTCGCTATGTCGACCGAGCATGGTATTCGAGCAATAGATTCGAACCAATACTTGGCAACATGTCCAGCATGAAAACTGGTACCACATGCCACAATTTGTACATGCTTAACCTTGTCGAACACAGCAGGGGCTTTTGCGCCGAATGCGTTTTCCAATACTTTTTCCCCGGCGATTCTGCCATCGAGAGTATCTCGAATAACCTGAGGCTGTTCATAGATCTCCTTGAGCATGTAATGGCGATACTTGCCCTTGTCCGCATCGTTACGATGACTCTTAATCATGCTGATAGGACGTTTAACCTTGCGTTGGCCGTTCCAGATATCAATTTTATGAAGAGTAACTTGGGCTATGTCACCTTCCTCCAGATAGATAAATCGGTCTGTCACTTGACCGAGTGCCAGAGGGTCAGAGGCGACAAAGTTTTCCCCTATTCCTACACCTATCACAAGGGGGCTACCGGAACGAGCTACAATTAGCTTGTCGGGCTCAGTGACATCTGCAACACAGATGCCATAAGCCCCCTCAAATTGTTTTACCGCCTTGTGCACTGCAGAAAGTAAAGATACTTTGCCACCCTTTCTTTCAGAATGGATCAAATGGACTATGGTCTCGCTGTCAGTTTCACTGACGAACTTGTAGCCCTTCTTGGTTAGCTTTGCTCGTATAAGCTCATAGTTCTCTATAATACCATTATGGACTACCGCGATTTGCTTATCACTGCAGTGAGGATGAGCATTGATCTTTGTT
>MEHZ011396239.1_pt1 | contig 12073 bp, 11 predicted proteins | sample 897221 | NCBI WGS metagenome assembly MEHZ01 (sample SAMN05514161, study PRJNA337945) | marine metagenome | isolation source: marine surface water | place: Arctic Ocean | collected 2007-12-13 | reverse complement strand
AAACTCGCGGCCCTACGGCCTGAAACCCTGGGGCAGGCCGGTCGTATTCCGGGTATGACCCCGGCGGCCCTGGTGGTGCTGCTGCGGCATGTGCGCCGAGGGCCCAAAAAATCAGTGAGTGCCGCCTAATCTACCACATATTGTAGTTGGCCCTGTGCCCAATGCCTGTTATAGGGTGTGCATGGTCGAAACAGCGACAATGTCGGTCGAAGAGTTTGGTCGTACCGCGGATGTTTCACGTGAAACACTGGCGCGGTTCGAAGCTTACGAAGACTTACTCCAGCACTGGCAGAAACGCATCAATCTTGTGTCCCGCAATACACTTGCGGATATCTGGCGAAGGCATTTTCTAGATTCTCTGCAGTTGGGACCACTGGTGATCGCGTCTGGGGCTTCAGGTCTGGCCCTCGATATGGGCAGTGGTGCGGGATTCCCTGGACTGGTTCTCGCCATTGCCGGAGATACGCCATTTGTGCTGGCGGAATCAGATTCCCGGAAATGTGCTTTTCTGCGGGAAGCGCGCCGCGTGACCGACGCTCCCGCGGAAATATATGAAGGCCGGGTTGAGGCGATGGAAGCGGGTCCGGGCTATAGCACCATAATCGCCCGGGCTCTGGCCCCGGTCCCCAAACTACTTGAATTGGCTAAACCCCTGCTGCGTCCGGATGGCACCTGTCTGTTCATGAAGGGCGCTCAGGTTGAAGACGAGCTGGCCGCCGCGGTCCCGGACTGGACCATGGATGTGACCAAGCATCAAAGCGTGGCGGATCCGCGCGGTGTAATACTTGAAATAAGGAATCCTGACCGTGTCCTATGAAATTGAAACCAAGGATCAGGCCCCGGACACCGCGCCGGTTGCCCATATACCGCTGGACCGGCGGGGCACGCGGATCATCGCGATCGCTAATCAAAAGGGCGGCGTGGGCAAGACCACCACCGCGATCAACCTTGCAACAGGCCTGGCGGCTTGCGGTCAGAAGGTGCTGGTGGTTGATCTCGACCCTCAGGGCAATGCTTCAACCGGTCTCGGGGTGATGGAATACGAGAACGACGTTTACGACATGTTGATCGGCGGGACGGATATAACTTCAGTGATTTGTGAGACCCAGATCCCGGGGCTCGATGTGGCGCCGGCTTCTGCCGATCTGGCGGGGGCAGAGATTGAACTGATTAACCTGGAGCACCGGGAAGCCCGTCTGAGCAGGGCTCTTGAGCCGGTTCTCCGCAGGTATGACTATATTCTCACCGATTGTCCGCCCGCGCTGGGCCTGCTTACCATCAACTCGCTGGTGGCCGCAGAATCTGTTTTGGTGCCGCTGCAATGTGAGTATTTTGCCCTGGAAGGGATGACCCGGTTGATGAAGTCCATCGAGCGCATCCGCCGTGCCTACAATGAAACCCTCAATATCCAAGGTATCGTGCTGACCATGCATGATGGACGCAATAATTTGTGCCGTTCTGTAGAAGCCGAGGTACGGGAATATTTCGGTGACCAGGTTTATCGTACGGTGATCCCGCGTAATGTCCGGCTCTCGGAAGCCCCGTCGTACGGAATGCCAGCGCTGGTCTATGATCTGGCCTGTGCGGGCTCACAGGCCTATGCCCGGCTTGCTGCTGAATTGCTGCGCCGGGAAGGGCTCGACCCGATTGGGGAGGCCGCAGAATGACCGAGACCCCTTCACGCCGGCGCTTGGGGCGCGGCCTATCAGCCTTGCTCGGGGATGATAACGAGGATTATGGGGAGATCGAACGGGCCAAGCCGCAACGCGAGCTTCCCATTGAGCAGCTTCGTCCTGGCCAGTACCAGCCACGAACCAATTTTGATGATGAAGCGCTAAACAGCCTGGTGGAATCGATCCGGGCAAAAGGGATCTTGCAGCCAATTCTGGTGCGCCGCGACCCGGTCCAGGTCGATCAGTATGAAATCATCGCCGGTGAACGCCGGTGGCGCGCGGCACAACGCGCCCAGCTGCACAACGTGCCGGTCATCATCCGAGAGCTTGATGATCAAGAGGCGTTAGAAATCGCGCTGATCGAAAACATTCAGCGGGCAGACCTCTCGGCGATCGAAGAAGCTGAAGGTTATCAGAGACTTATCGATGAATTCACGCATACCCAGGAAGCGCTGGGAAAGGTTGTCGGTCGGAGCCGCAGTCACGTGGCCAATACACTCCGTCTCCTGACCCTGCCCGCCGAAGTGCGCGAGATGGTGGATAAGGGCCTTCTGACCGCCGGCCATGCCCGCGCGCTGGTCGGACGGGAAGATGCGGTTGCACTGGCGCGCCAAATTGCGAGCGATGGGATGTCCGTGCGGGATATCGAAAACCGAGTTGCCGATGCACCTGGCGGCAACGCCCGAGTTTCGAAACCCCCTGCCGGAAAAAGCGCTGACACGATCGCGCTGGAGCGTGATGTGTCCGATGCGATCGGACTAAAGGTTGCGATCAAGCTCAAGGGCGGTGAAAATTCAGGACGCGGCACGTTGTCGATCGATTTTGGAAATCTGGATCAGCTCGACGATGTCTTGCGCCGTCTGAACCAACATTTACACGATTATGAAGCCGTTAAAGAAGCTTTAGAAGCACCCCCTAAAAAATCTAGTTTCTATTTTAAACCAAAGACTTAGCGCCTTTTCGAGCGCCGCATGCTGGCAATGGCGTAGAGGGTTCGACCGCACGCGGCCTGTGCCGGCGTTCCGGTGGACTTCAAGGCCAGTTCTGCTTCCGTCAGCCGCTGTAGCGCTTGTTCGACCGCAGGTCCGGACCACGTGCTGGCTTGGCCCTGGAAGCGTCTTGCAAGTTTCCAAAAAATCGGTGGACGCAATCGTCGGGCGGCAGCTTCGTAGTTTTCACCACTTGCGAGCAATCCTGAAACACGGTGTAGCCGTTGGAAATGCCGCTGCATTCCCCGCATCAACCCTACGGGCTCGCCCCCATCGGCCCAGAAACGTTCAATCGATCGATCAAGGTCCACGATATTGCCATCGGCCGCAGCATAAATCGTCTCATCCAGAGATGTGGTCCCGGAATCCCGGATGCTGGCCAGCACATCGTCTTCGCTGACCTCACCGCTGGGGCCGGCGTAGAGAACGAGCTTTTCCAGTTCACGACGATTACTCTGGCGATCATCGCCCAGAATTCCGGCAAGCGTACGCAAGGCGTCGTTGCTAATCCGCACATCGGCTTCCTGCAGAACAGACCGGGCTAACCGGGCGCGCCCTTCTTCATCGTCGGGGTAGCAGGGCAGAGCGGCGCAATCGTCGCGGGATTCGCACAATTTCCGAAGGCTCGAACGGCCCGAGAGGTTACCCGCCTCGATGACCACGAGAGCATTGGCACCCTGTGCGGTTTCCAATGCGGACTTTAAGTGGGTGGATAAGGCATCCCCGGCATCACGAACGACCACAAGGCGTTGTCCGCCGCCAAACGACAGCGCCAGAATTTCATCGGCCAATCGGGCTGGCGCTTCGCTGATTGTACCACCGGACAGTTCGGCCACGCGGAATGGATCATTGCGATCATCGACGACCTGGCGCGCCAACGTTTCGGCCCGTTCACGCACCAGACCGGTATCGGGTCCGTAGAGCAGATGAGCCATGACCCCGGGATCGGGTCGGGCCAGAAAGCCATCAACACGCCCGGCGGATATTTTCAACGCACCCGCTCGCCAGATAATGCCTGTGCGTTTCGGGCCATGTAGATCGCCAGGCGATCTACGATGCCATCCGAGATATCCTTGGCACCGCGCCGACGGGCATCCGCTTCCGCCGACAGTGTCGCGAAGTCCGTCAACAGAATGTCGTACCCGTTGACCGAGCGGACGGATCCTTTGGTCAGGACGGTGCTATCAGAATTGAGCAACAGCTCAAAACTGGCGGTGATAGTGAGGTTGGCGCGGGTCGCGCTCGCATCGTTTTTTACCGCAAGACTGGCTTTTGATCGGGTGAGTTTTACGTTCAGCGTATAGCGTGATGGCGGGGATGGTCGGGTTGGCGTTAACCGGTTGGTCAATTCGATTCGAACCATCTGGCCGGTGCGGTTCGCAATTGGGGGCACACCGACAAACGCAAGGATATCTTCAGTGGCAGCAGCATCGGTTCGGTCGCCATAGAGCGGTTCAAAACCACAGGCAGCCAAGGTGAGGCACCCAACCACCAGAAGATGCCGTAGGCTAGACAACAAAGTTCACCAATTTTCCGGGAACAAAGATCGTTTTCCGAATGACTTTCTCTCCGATTGATTCCGCCACATTCGCCACCAGTCGAGCAGCGGCTTCCGCAGTCTTGCTATCAGCTTCGGCCGGAAGGTCGACCGTGCCCCGGAGCTTACCGTTGACCTGGATCGCGTATGTCACACTGTCGGCAACGAGCAGGTCTTCATCAGCGACCGGCCAAGCTACATCACACAACAATGTTGCATGCCCGAGAGTATTCCACATTTCTTCAGCGAGATGCGGCATCATCGGGCTGATCAGGCGTATCAGCATTTCCAGCGCTTCGCGCACGCTCGACGCACCAGCGGCCTCAGATTTGATGGCCCCGGATACGGTGTTGGTCATTTCATACAAGCGCGCGACAGCACGGTTGTATTGAAAACGTTCAAGATCAGATGTGACCCCCGCGATGGCCTTGTGTACTTCGCGTCGCAAATTCTGAGACACATCGTCGGTCTCGAACGCCTGGTCACCATTGGGCCCGTCGGCATTTTCCATGACCAGTCGTGCGATACGGTTCACGAACCTGAAAGCGCCCTGCACGCCGGAATCGGTCCATTCCATGTCGCGATCGGGCGGGCTGTCCGACAAGATAAACCAGCGCGCGGTATCGGCGCCGTAATCCCGGATGACGTCGGTTGGGTCGATGGTGTTTTTCTTCGACTTTGACATCTTTTCGATGCGTCCGACGGTTACCGGCGCGCCATTGTCGCGACGCACGGCAGCGCCATCTTCGAGCTGTTCAATCGCCTGGGGCTCGAGCCATTCGCCAGAATCGTCACGATAGGTCGCATGATTGACCATCCCCTGGGTGAACAGCCCGGCGAAGGGCTCGGCCAGGTCAAGATGCCCGCTGTCGCGCATGGCCCTCATGAAGAAGCGGGAATAGAGCAAATGCAGGATCGCGTGCTCTATGCCGCCGATATACTGATCCACGGGCAGCCAGTAATCGGCTGCGTCTCTCTCTACGGGGACGTCAGCATCGGGGGAACAGAAGCGGGCGAAATACCAGGACGAATCCATAAACGTGTCGAAAGTGTCCGTATCGCGTTTGGCAGCAGCGCCGCAGGACGGACAATCCACATGTTTCCAGGTGGGGTGACGATCGAGCGGGTTTCCAGGGGATTCGAAATCGATATCTTCGGGCAACTTGACGGGCAGATCTTCCTTGGCCACGGGAAGCACACCGCATGTCTGGCAGTGAATCACCGGGATCGGACAACCCCAATATCGCTGGCGGGAGACCAGCCAGTCGCGCAGGCGGTAGTTGACCGCGCCTTCGCCCTGACCCATCGTTTCAAGACGCGAAATGATTGCCTGTTTGGCGGCATCCACCGCCAGACCATCGAGAAACTCGGAATTGGCAAGCGCTCCGGGGCCTGTATAGGCCTCGTCTCCGACGCTAAATGTTCCGGCATCCGTATCGGCGGGAACAACAACCGGGAGCACGGGCAGCTCATAAGTGTGGGCAAAATCAAGGTCGCGCTGATCATGAGCCGGACATCCAAAGATAGCACCAGTTCCGTAACCCATCAGGACGAAATTGGCGATGTAGACCGGGAGTTCTTTTCCCTCGATGAATGGGTGTGCGACGCGCAGGCCGGTATCATGGCCGCGTTTATCGGCCGTCTGAATGGCTTCTTCGCTGGTGCCCAGCTGGCGGCATTCCTCGATGAAGGCCGCCGCCTTGGGGTCTTGTTGCGAGAGTTCTTCGGCTAACGGATGGTCGGCCGCGATTGCGCAGAAACTGGCGCCGAAGATGGTATCCGGGCGGGTGGTATAGACCCGCAGCGTGTCGGTCCGCGCGTCGGTGAAGTTGAAGCCGATATAGGCGCCTTCGGATCGGCCGATCCAGTTTTCCTGCATCGCCCGGACTTTTGCCGGCCAGCGTTCGAGTTCGCCGAAAGCTTCCAGAAGTTCATCGCTGTAATCGGTAATGCGGCAGAACCACTGGGCCAGACGGCGGCGTTCGATCGGGGCCCCTGAGCGCCATCCCTTGCCGTCGATCACCTGTTCATTAGCGAGTACGGTGTGGTCTACGGGATCCCAGTTGACCCAGCCGTCCTGGCGATAGACCAGGTTCTTTTCGAGAAAATCAATGAAGATGGCCTGCTCGTGGCGATAGTAGCTTGGATCACAGGTTGCGATCTCCCGCGACCAATCGATCGACAGGCCCATGGCGCGCAACTGACCGCGCATGGTGGCGATATTTTCGTAGGTCCAGGCGGCCGGATGGACATTCTTTTCCATCGCGGCATTCTCGGCGGGCAGGCCGAAAGCGTCCCAACCCATCGGGTGCAGGACATTGAATCCCTGGCTGCGTTTATAGCGTGCGACCACGTCACCTAACGTGTAGCAACGCAGATGGCCCATATGGATGCGCCCCGAAGGATAGGGGAACATCTCGAGCACGTAGTATTTGGGCTTCTCGGAATCAGCGATGACCTGGAAAGTGCCATCATCGTCCCAGACGGCCTGCCACTTCTGCTCGGCTTCTCGGAAATTGTAACGCTCTGCCATCGACGGATACTCTTTCGGCGCCGATTGGATGTCGGCGATGCCGGTCTGTTCAACTGGAATAAGTCAGCACAACACTGAATACAGAAATGAATGCGTCACTGGTGTCTAGCCGCCCGTTCGGGAAACGCGCAATTCACGCGCCCGGGTCAGGATCGCGTTCTCCAGGCTGGTCGATGTGTTGTCGCCGGTATTGGCATCGAGCCATTCGCGGCTTTGGTCTCGTTTCTGGCGAAACACCGAGACGCGGATGCCGTCGGAGCGAAGTTCGCGACCGAGAATATAGACGGTGACCTTGAAGCGTTCACTCGGGCTTTCCGGTGGCGTGTACCAGTCTGTGATGATGACGCCGCCAAACGGATCGGCGGAGGACAAGGGCAGAAACGAAACCGTATCGAGCGAGGCGCGCCAGAGGAATCCGTTGACGCCAATGCCACTGTTGGTGTTCGTATCGTCGTTCCCGCCGAGCAGATTGAAGTCCCCGAAAAGCTTCCCGCTTTGCTTGGCCAGTTTTTCGCGCTCGCCATCAGAGTCCCATCACTCGCGCGCGATACCCTCGCAGGCGGTCAGGCTCAAAATCGCACATGTCGCAGCAATACGAAGAGCGCGACTGGAGATTACATTCTTGATCATGGTTCGATCCTGAGTCCGGTGACACCGCAGAGTAGCTTTCGGTGTATTTGTGAACCAATCATTAACAGACAATGACGCACAAAAAAACAGGGCGACAGTAAACTGTCGCCCTGCTTAATCTTCAAGCTGAAATGAGGCCTAGAAGATGAACATGTTCGTGAGCAAGAAGCCACGACCGTCGTTGTCAGTAGTCGCGACGCCACCAATATTGTCATGCGACAGGAACTCAAGGTCCGCACGTAGCAACCAACCCGGTGCGACAGTGTAACCTGCACCGAAGCCCAAACGAGTGACTTCAGTCGTGACGGCCGAAGTTGCAGCGTTACGCTCGGCGTCCAGATACCAGACGCTGACGCCCCATGGGCCGGCCTGATAGCCAAGACCAACGGACCACTGCTCACCACCACTGGCGCCGGCAGCAACCTGAGCCGCAGTCATTTCGGAGTTGTTGAGGTCACGATAATGCGCACCGAAGGTGAAGCCAGCGGTGCTGACGTTACCGCCAATACCGAGGATCTCCAGATCTTCGATCTCAGCGCTGTTGTTTACACCAGTTACGTTAACGTCATCACCAGTTTCGTAAAAAACAGAAAGCCCAACACCAATGTCGTCGAACTTGCCGACATAGTTGGCGGCGAGGCCTATGACGTTGTTGTAATCGCCGTCGTTATCGGTGTCGAGTAGGGAAGCGACGCCACCCGCGTTAACACCGGTATCCGGGGTCAGCGAAGCGCCGACCTGGAAGCCCCCGAAGCGTGGCGAGAAGTAACTGGCCTTCGTGTCATCGCCAGATGTCAGAGCCTGATGGTCCGCACGGGACATCAGGTTAGCGGCACCCAGGCTTTCCCAACCGGAGAGAAGCATTCCGAGACCACCGAACGGTCCGCCGAGACCCTTATGGGCGTTCCACGAGCCGAGCATCATACGGTTAGTGACGTCGTCCTGATCGCCCAGTTCCAGGCGGCCCCAGACATCACTGTCGATGTAGGCATAAGCCTCGTCAGCTGAGGTCGTGTCGCCGCCACCACCACTGAGCTCTATGTTCACGCCGTACTTGATGCCGTTGTCGGCAGTGTTCGACGCACCAACGTGGATCTCTGTCTCGTTGACCTTAAAGCCGTAACCCTGGCCCTGGCCTGCAGAGACGTCCTCGTCAACGAGCTGAAAAGCGAACCAAAGGGTACCGCCAACAGTGACGGCCATACTATCTCTGGATCCAACGGTGCCTGCCATTGCCGGTGCGGCAAGAAGCGAGGCAGCAACCAGCGCTGAGCTGGCAAGAAGTGTCTTTTTCATAGTTTTCAATCTCCATAATCATGGACTTGCGTCCGCGATATGACCCTTAAACGGGCCGATCAGCTTCGTAACACTGGCGTTTTCGCGGACGCCAAATCCGTGTAACAAAACCTTGGAACGATAAAGCGCCGGAAATGCTGGGCCTGCAATAAAATCTGCGACGGGCGCGCCCAATTTTTTATCACATGTGACAATTTGGGCACAGTCGGCTAAGTGGCTGCAAATACTCAGCCCGGGACCACATAATCGTTCTTCATGAAAGCAGCGGTCAGGATGCGGGCTCTACTGCGGAGCGAGTACCCGCATGCCCACCAGATCCTGAATCAGCTTGGAGCGGGCCGCCGCTGTCAGGTCTGGAAAGTTCTCGGCGAGCTCATCGCCGGAAAACTGCCCTTTTCCCACTATCCAGTCGACAGGATCGGCGATATCCGTGGGAATCGGGACCTTGCCCTTGTCACTTTCCAGGATCGCCCGGCCCTTGTGGCGCACCACCTTCAGGCTGGTGGCGGTGACCGCAAAGCGCGCCGAGTTGTCCTCTTCATAGGCATCGTCGGGTAGATTGAAGCCCCCCCGCGGGTATTCGAAGCCTTTGCGGAAGGTTTCGATAGCGGCCCAGATATCGTCGCTCTGGCCGATTTCAGACAGGCGGGCGACCATCGTGTTGATCCAGTCGCGGGCCGCGCCGTCGTCTGCAAGCGGCATGTTCCGGCGAAACAACGGATCGGTCATTGCGCGCTCGAAGAGCAGAGACATCACGTCGAAGCCGATAATATGCGTAATACCGAAGGATAGATGGATGCAGCCGTCGCTGGACGCCAGCGCGTCGTGATATTGGCCCCGGGGGATGTAAAGAATATCGCCGGGCTGCAGGGTGACCTCTTCGAGTAACTCCCCACGATGGGCCGTATGGAAATCGTCGTCGAGGGCCTTGAAGTCGTCACTGGCGATCGGGTTTTCCAGCCGCCCCTCGTAAATCCGCCAGACTTTCTCGCCGGCGACGTGCAGCGCGAAGACTTCGTGGGTATCGAAATGGGTCGGAAAGGCCTGATGCTGGTTCCACGAACAATAAAGGTTGCTCTGGGCCTTGCCGCCCAGGCGAAGCTCCAATGCGTTGGCGGCCGCAATCAGGCCCGGGGTCAATGTGTCGATGTCATTGGCGACAATCGAGGCCCCGCGCTGGAGCCAGCTTTTGACCTTGCGGGAATCTGGTTGCAGGCTCGGCATGCCGTGCCGGTCCGTGGTCTGTCGACAATACTGGTCCGGCGGGATCGGCTTGGTATCGAGAAACAGCTGGAGGGTTTCCGGGGTCCAGATCGCGGTCATGTTGAGGATTTCACTCAACGCGTCCCAGGTCATGACATCGTCGAGCTTGTCCGGCGTTTGGGCGCGGATATGCAGCGGCTTCTTGTCGTGATACTCGGCAAAGAACAGCTCTTCGCTGATGGGCGCGATAAGTTCCGCGAATGATTCGATCCGGTTCGCCATGGTCCGTTTATAGTATGTTTGCGATGCGTCGAACATTGCGATGAAGCAGTACAACGTCAAGCTCTGGCAGGTGGAAAGCTTTGGGTGTGGAACAGGAAATCGCGGAGAACCTTCGCAATGTGCAGGATCGTTTAACCGCCGCCGCGGCGCGCGCGGCGCGTCAGGCCGATGATGTGACCTTGGTCGCGATCAGCAAAACGCAATCCGATGAACGCATCGCAGCCGCACTGACCGCGGGACAGCGCGTATTTGGCGAGAACCGAGTCCAGGAAGCCCAAGACCATTGGGCTGATCGACGCGCAAGCACCGACACGCTGGAATTGCACCTGGTCGGGCCGTTGCAGACCAACAAAGTTAAGGATGCGGTGGCGTTGTTTGATGTGATTCAGACCGTCGATCGACCCAAACTAGCCGAGCATCTGGCGCGGGCCTTTGCGGCGGCCGGGTTGGTCCGGCGTTGTTTCATCCAGCTCAACACGGGCGAAGAGCCCCAGAAGGCCGGTGTGCTGCCTGGTGATGCGGATGAATTTATCCAAACATGTCGTGCGCTGGAATTGCCCATTGAGGGTCTGATGTGCATTCCGCCAGTCGATGCTCCCGTCGCCCCGCATTTCGCCCTGCTGCGAAAAATTGCCGTACGCAACGGGTTGTCGGGTCTGAGCATGGGGATGTCGGCTGATTACGACGTGGCCGCCGAATTGGGCGCGACCCATGTGCGGGTCGGGCGCGGAATATTCGGGGCGCGGGCCGTCACGCCCTAGGTGGCGTTGATCTCGATAACGCTTTCGCCATCCAGGCATTCGATCAGACCAAGCAAGACCTCCCGCGTTACAGCCACACATCCTTGGGTCGGTGCGAAATCTGCACGTGCGATATGCAGGAAAATAGCACTGCCGGCGCCGGGAACCACCGGTCCATCATTGTGTCCCAGAACCACAAGTAGGTCGTAAACCCCGTCATCGCGCCAAAATGCCTCTGCTGAGCTCGGGTAGGGCAGCTTGACCGCCCGGTTGTAGAGGGGGTCCTCGGGAGCGTCGCACCAGCCGTCATTGGTCTGAATCGCATACACCGGCAGAGCTGTAACCGGTGAAGCCAGGCGGTCCGGTCGAAAATAGACGGCCCGAAACGGAAACCGGCCTGCCGGTGTGGCCCTGTCGCCCTCGTATTTATCCTTTGTGATCCCGGCTGGCCCGATCGCCGCGGGGAATTCCCCATCATTGGCGTTGAGGGTGGCTGGGCCGCCATTTTGAGCTGTCACAGTAATAATCATGGTCTGCACTATAAACGAATGCGCTGGCGCGCAGGTCAGAACGCGCGCTACGACCTGTCGTCAGGCGTTTGGCTATCGGCGAGGTTCCGGGCACGAGCCAGTGCTTCGTATTTGTCGAGAGCGTCAAACATGGCATTGGCGACCCATGGCTGGGCTGTTGTCGGCGGTGTCGGACTGCCGGCGGCCCGGGCAGTTGCACTTTGTTGGGCCAGACTCAATGCGTCGGGCAGCCATTCGAGAGATTTGGGTTGAGAGACAGCGGTAGCGGCTTCCGGGAGTAGTGTAGTCGTCGTGTCTGCATCAGTAGTGGCCTCTGGTATGGCCTTACTTTCGATATTAACCTGTTGTAATTTCATAACTATTTTGGATTCGGCCTGGCTCGCACCGAAGCGCGGCCCGCGCCCCACAATATCGCCGAAACCGGATGCCTCAAGGGGTGTAAATGCCTGTGTTGTTCCAGGTATGGACACTTTTTCCGGGGGTCGCGCCGCGAGGAGGTTCGGATCGGCCAGGTGCGTTCCGGAAGGCTTGGCGTCATCCGACAAAAGCGCCACGGCGTGGCCCAAAAGGTCATCCCCGGACGCCTGTTCCAGTAGGACATTGGCTGTCGCGGCCGCGAAACCGATAGGACCGCCAAAAACCGCCCCCCCCCCCCGACCC
>MEHZ011416456.1_pt1 | contig 12077 bp, 12 predicted proteins | sample 897221 | NCBI WGS metagenome assembly MEHZ01 (sample SAMN05514161, study PRJNA337945) | marine metagenome | isolation source: marine surface water | place: Arctic Ocean | collected 2007-12-13 | reverse complement strand
GGACCCTGCGCCTTTATGGATACCTACAATCCTGAAACCGTATTTAGCTCTATAGATCACGGTGGTCGCTATGCCTATCGTAACCAGCCAAGTATCGCTCACTGGAATATGGCCTGCCTAGCTCAGGCACTAGTGCTTGTCATTGCTGACAAAGAAGAAAATGCAATCGAAATAGCAAAGGAAACACTGGAAAAATTCCCCGCCTACTTCCAGGATGCTAATGTCTCGGGAATGCAACACAAGCTCGGACTTGCGACACGTCATGATAATGATGAAATGCTGGCTAACGACTTCCTCGGCCTCCTAGAGTCCCACCAACTCGATTTCACGTTGTCTTTTCGCCGTTTGTCCGAATTGTCAGGTACCCTGCCAGCGGCCAACGTCAGTTCACTAGCCGGCTTCCCCTCGGCATTCGACGGATGGATGGCTCGCTGGAAGGCACGTTTAGATGCGGAACATAATCCCACACGCCAAAAAGACATGCTCAACACCAACCCAGCGATCATTCCCCGCAATCACCTGATCGAAGAATCAATCGTGGCAGCATCTACCGAAGGGAACTTCGACCTGTTCAATGAGTTGGTCGACAACCTGGCTTTTCCCTTTGACCTAGAAGGAATAGATATCAGGTTTGCGAAGAAGCCAAAATCGGAACAAGTCGTTCGCCAGACGTTCTGCGGGACCTGATTATCATCTCGACATGCGGCTACCATAGTGATGTACTTCAGGCATGCTTGAACAGATAAAATGGACCACCACATGAAAATTGGCGTACTGATATTTGCCACCGACTACACGATTCAAATGGATGAACTGGCTAAGGAACTTGAAGAAAGAGGGTTTGAATCCCTGTTCATACCCGAACATACCCACATCCCAGCCAGCCGCGAATCAGCATGGCCAGGTGGCGCTGATCTTCCTAAAGAATATTCACATACCTACGACCCATTCGTCGGATTGTCTTTCGCCGCCGCGGTGACCAAAAAGCTGAAACTTGGCACTGGGATCTGTCTACTTCCTCAGAGAGACACCATCACCACCGCAAAATCTGTTGCCAGCCTAGACCGCATGTCGAATGGACGATTCCTATTCGGTATAGGAGGAGGCTGGAACGTGGAAGAAATGGGACAACACGGGACAAAGTACAGCGAGCGATTCGCCCGAATGAAAGAACAGGTTTTGGCCATGAAGAGGCTTTGGAGAGAAGAAGAAGCAGAATTTCACGGAGAGCACGTCAATTTCGAGGCGACTTGGCAACACCCAAAACCTATACAAACCCCACCACCAGTTATTCTTGGTGGTGAAACCGACTACACACTGCGTAGAGTTGTAGATTATTGTGAAGGTTGGCTACCTAGAGCGCGCCACGGGTTTGACGCGGTTAAGAATGTTGCACGACTCAAAAAGTTTGCAGATGAAGCCGGTAGAGACATGTCTACTCTTTCTATTAGCATCTTTGGCGCGAGGGCCGACAAAGCCACCCTTGATGACTACGAGGCTGCAGGCATCAACCGGTCTATTCTTGCACTTCCACCGGCCAGCCGGGATAAAGTATTAACGATTTTAGATAGTTACACGGACCTATTGGGCAACTAAAAGGAGATAACCGTGACTGACTTCCTTCGAACCCCGGACAAAAATTTTGAAAGCATCGCTGACTTCCCCTACCAACCTAATTTCCATAATTGGAAAGATATGCGAATGCACTATGTGGACGAAGGTCCTGAAAATGCTCCGGTCATGCTGCTTATGCATGGCATGCCAACCTGGAGCTTCCTTTATCGCCATGTGATTCCTAAGCTTCTGGCCGCAGGTTATCGGTGTATTGCACCAGACCACCTTGGGTTTGGTAAATCAGACAAGCCAACGGACCCTGATTGGTACACCATCGCCCGCCATACAGAAATCCTGACCAGCCTGATTACGTCCCTCGACCTCAAAAACATCACCCTAGTCTGCCAGGATTGGGGCGGACCAACAGGCCTTGCACAGGCAGTGTTTATGCCGGAGCGATTCTCCAGACTTACGATCATGAACACTTGGCTTCACCATGCTGAATATGAATATTCAGCGGCGATTAGGAACTGGAACGAAAACTGGCACGAAGGCGGCCGTTTTTTCCGTGAGAAACCAGACATCGGCGCACTCATGGTAATGAGTGCAGGTCTGGTTGGACCGGAAATAGCATTCCCGGCCATCAGTGAGGGCCAAACCATTGGGGGGCTGACAGGCGAAGCTGCCAACGTGTACAACGGATTCCGCGCACCTATTAACGACATGCCTGATGAAGCATTCAACGGCATGCGCAGATTCCCCCTATCTATTTGTTTTGATAATTACGACGGCGGCAACGGTGCCGCACAGACGCACTATTACAACCACCTTCTTCAGTGGGCGAAGCCCGTTCACTTTATCTGGGGGTGTGCTGACGATGTTTTCAACGAAGCATGGGGCCGCAAGTGGGCAGGACAAATGAACGCCAGCTTCGACCCAATAGAAAAAGCCGGCCACTTTCTGCAGAATACCCATGGCGGCGAACTCGCAGAGCTGTTAATCAATCGTATAGAGGAAGAATAATGTTTGAAATAAGGTGCTATCACTATGATCCCGCTAAATTCGACGCTTATAAGAGATGGGCAGTCGATGACGCGGCACCATTTTTAAAAGCTAACCTTAATGTTGTCGGCTTTTGGCTAGACAATGGCAAGGACATTGAATTAACCGGTTCAGACCCAGCACCACAAAAGCATGGTGCTGCTAACGTCACTTGGATCATCAAATGGGAGTCAGAAGAACACAGGGCAGTGGGGTTCAAGGCACTTTTTGAGGGCGAAGGATGGCAGGATGTCTGGTCAAGACATCCTGATGCGGACGGCTACTTGCAAATGGAAGCCAGATTCGCCGAAGAAGTTTAACCGGCGCACTGAAGGGGGGCTCGTTCTAGGCGAGCCTGCTCTCTTTTTTTAATCCCACGACTGCCTAAAAACTCAATCCGGCACCAATCAAGACTTCCAAGTCTTTACTCTCCGAGCCATCAGCTGGTTTTGTATCGTAATCATAATTCGCCTGAACGTTAACGTGCAGATTTCCTAAGAGTTTGTATCTAACCCCTGTCTCAGTCTCCAACACTGCGTTCTCTCTGCCACCAATGTTTCTGTAGATATTGTGACGATGGAAAAGCGTCATTTCGTTGTCAAGTAGCTTGTATGAGAGCTCTAACTTCCAGTCTATATTTGAAGTGGATTCATCTTCACCATTTGATTTAGCGGCCGCATACCCAGCACCAAGCTGGAAATTGAATGTACGTAAATCGTCATCCCAAATCGTATACCCGGCCGCAGGTGTGATCGACACACGACGGTCAAGTTCTGCGATGGGATCTCTTTCAACTGCCGAATCAATTGCGAAAAACCACTTGTTGTCAAATAACCTGTTGTATCCAATTTTTAGTCTGTCTTTCTCTTTTATGGTCTCGCCACCTTCTTCCTCACGGCTGACCTTGAAATCAGATTTATATCGATGTTGGCCGCGCTTATAATCGACTCTCCACTGAAGGTTGGCGTCCTGACTTTCAGTATTACCTCGACTAAAAGTTGAACTTAAATCAAGAATTGTCCCCCAATTTTTCAAGTTGGGCTTCTCTTCAACTCGATTAATCTCCGCAAACGTGAAATCGACAGTTGGTTCTGCCGCTACTAATATTGCCTCATCTACTTCCGCACTATCAGTGACCAGAGACTCCCCAACTGCTCCATCTCCAGATTCGATCTCAGCCGCGATGTCGGTTTCAAACCTTTCTATGTCACTGCGTTTTACTTTCAACTTTTTGCTATAAGCAGGTTTTATCGTGACGCTAGCGCCACTCATCTTCACGATTTGACCTGTAATCCGATCTCCATTGGTTAGAAAAAGTAAGTCTGCGGAAGTGACACCGGCCAAACCGCCAAGCGTAAGCAGTAGGAGAAATTTGTTGAACATTTTCGTTTAGCCTTTTGAAATCGATTTTAGTCTAAATGGCTCGAAGGGCTTTATGTGACGTTTGATGATTTTGTAGGAGGAGTGTACGCGATTTTTCGGTCGTGATTTTTTGGCCGCTTTAAAGGATACGTTTTGCGCCGGTCCTTGTAGAAAATGCAAGTTTTTGATTATCAGCCTTTACTATTCTACTGAAGCGCTAGCGCCAAACGCATGTTCTTGGCCAGGAAACTTCCACCGACATTCGTTTAAAATAAACACATCGTTCTAACATCGACAGGCCATTCTCCATTACCGAAAAACGAGAACAAGAAGCCTACCAAGCACCCAAAGTAAACATCCGAGTCTCCATGCGCCCAGATGTCTGAGCACTGAAGTGCTTAAACGCACTAGCTTCTAACCAAGAAACTTAAAAGAGGAACCATACAGCCCACTAGTTCCCCGAGGCATTGACGCCGGCGAATAGTTATTCTCGAAATTTTCTACCATCGCGGCAGCTAGCCTCAGACCTCTATGAGCTGCCATCTCTTCGGGGCTGAGGCTCCTTCCAGCTAGCATTACTAAACTCCAGTTCTAGCCGCTTCCTGAACCGTAATTGAACCCATGTCGACAAAAGTCCCATTGCGATCGGCAATGACTTCTCCCCCACCGTCTACAACGAATACCGCTCCGTTTACAAAACCGGCCTCATCAGAAGCAAGAAAGGTCACGGCATTGGCTATATCTTCGACCCTGCCACCGCGCCCCATGGGATTATTAACCCCTATTACCTTGGTCGCGGCTTCAAGGTTGTTATGGTCGCCGACTGCCAAGCGCGCGGTTAAACCGGTTACCGTACCACCGGGGCAGATGACGTTACAACGGATCCCTTTAGGCCCAAGCTCTGGCGCCACGGATTGACTAAGCCCAATAACGGCATGCTTCGCCGCCGTATAGACATGCGGCCCCAACCCCGCTCGAACTCCGGCCGTCGATGCTGTGTTAATAATCACACCACTTCCTTTTGGAGACATAACTCGGGTCGCATGCTTGATCCCAAAAAAAACACTCGACAAAAGGACATCCATTGTTCGATGCCATCCCTCAGCGCTAATTTCCGCGATCGGCCCAACGCTGCCTAGGATACCGGCATTGTTAAACATAATGTCTAGTTGCCCGAATCTTTCTACCGCAAGGTCAACAGCAGCGGATACCTGAGCCTCAATCGCCACATCCGTCCCAATGGCAACGCAGCCGTTTCCCAAGTCCGCCGCAACATCTTGGGCTAACTCTAATTGCAAATCAGCTATGACGCATCTGGCACCCTCAGCGACAAATTTCCTTGCTGCTCCTTCACCAATACCGCTGGCACCGCCCGTTATTACCGCAACTTTGCCTTCCAGTCTTCCCACCACAGATCCTCCAATCAAAAATTAAAAGCACACACCGAGCCAATATTCTTGCCGGTGACCTAATCTCTAGTAATACTAATGTCCACAGGACTTATTGGCAAACCACCGCAAGGGAGACACCGACGTGATCAGACTAGTATTCGCACTAAGAAAAAAAACAGACATGACTCGGGAAGCATTTCAAGAATACTGGCTGGCAAGTCACGCGCCCCTAGTCGCAAGCGTTAGCACAGACCTAGATATTCATCGTTATGTTCAGACTCACACGCTGAGCGACCCCTCTAACGAAACTGCACAAAAAGCGCGAGGTGCAATGGAGCCGGAATATGACGGCGTTGCCGAACTGTGGTGGAAATCGGAGAAGGAACTAGAGAAGACCCTGTTAACAAAACCAGCACAACAAGCTGCAGCGGCTCTGCTTCAGGACGAGGCCAAATTCATTGATTTACCTAACTCACCACTGTGGTTCGCTTATGAGTACCCGCAAATTAATCCGTCCCCAGAAGACATCGTGGCTAAGCCGAAATCCAACATTGTTCGGATATTTTTCCCACTACGTCATCAAACTCATATCAACGAAGAAGAGGCCCGACATTATTGGCTAACCCACCATGGCCCGATCGTCCGCTCACACGGCTCGGCAAGCGGCACACTCTGTTACCGACAAGTACATCGTGCAAATTCCGCGCTCGATTCAGGCCTAAGGGCAGCAAGAGGAACCGTTACCGAAACATATCTTGGTCACGCTGAGGCTTGGGTCGACCGAGCCTTAGCACCCAGAACAGACGAAGCCCGACGCGCCGGCGCAGCGTTTATTGAAGATGAACACAACTTTATTGATATGAAACGATCAACTATCTTCTTTGGCAAAGAACACACGATTATTGATAAACGTTAGCTGCGAGTCTAAATCTATATTCAGAAGGCTTTCTTCCCGCTAAAAAACCAGTGACGAGTAAACACTTCTCAATTAAGAAGCCGGACTTCGTCAAACATCTAGGACTGTGTGCGCAATCATCGATATAACTTCAGGCGAACGTCAAAACACAATGCTATGCTCCCTGAACGTCAAAATCTAATCTAGGGGAGTTCATGGAACTCGGACTTAAAGGAAAAAAAGCAATTATCACCGGCGGAAGTCGAGGAATTGGACTGCACACTGGAATGCTGCTGGCTAAAGAAGGCTGCTCAATTGCGTTTTGTGCCAGAAGCCAGCCCGAAATAGATTCAGCAATAGAAAAAATAGACAGCCAAGGCTCTGGCACGGTTGAGGGTTTTCAAGCCGACTTAGAAGATGCTGACGCTACTCGGGCATTTGTACCCCTGGCAATCGATGCCCTCGGTGGGGTTGATATCCTTGTGCACAACGCCAGTGGTTTTGACATGTCTGGTGATGAGGCGGGCTGGATGCGCTCCTTTCAGGTAGACATGATGGCAGGTGTGCGTCTGGTTGAGGGATCGCTGGAGCATCTGAAGAAAAGCGAATCAGCAAGCATCACTTTCGTCGGCTCGATGGCAAGTAAATTTCACTTCGGCCGACCACCCAGTTCATATGGCGCGGCAAAGGGTGCGGTGAGAGTGTACGCTAACGAGCTAGCACAAGTGCACGGTAAACACGGGATTAGGGCAAATGTTATTTCACCGGGGGCAGTCTGGTTTGAAGGCGGATCCTGGGATAAGCGCAAGGTCGAAAACCCAAAATTCTATGCATCCGTAGAGAAAAGTATTCCTCTGGGCCGCTTAGGCACTGCGGATGAGATTGCAAGAGCGATTGCGTTCATCGCTAGTCCTGCTGGCATCTGGATAAACGCGGCCCACATAGTGGCTGATGGGGGACAGGTAGCCTCAGTCGATTAATCAACTAAATAACGAATTGCAGACACGTGCATTAACTTGAGGTCTCAGCACCACTGAGGATTCCAGCACCCCGGTTTATGGCTCCATAATCGGTTGGTCCACAAGTAGATACACACGTATAATTCTAAGTCGTAAATGCATCGGTTAATTAAGTTGATCAGGGAATTACCACTAGCAAGATATTTGATATTGATTGCGATCGTTGGAGCGATCTCAGCTTGCGGTGGCGGCGGTGGCGGAAGTTCACAGACTCCGGCCCCTACAGTGCCTGAGCCGGACGGAGAACCAAAGCAAACATCTGATTTCGACAATAACTTTTTTTCGCCCTACAAGACCTTTGAGCAGATATGTGCGTCACCACGAACGGGATCCGATCTCAACGGCATTAGGTTCACTGACGTCCAAGGCACCTCAGAAGATGAGAAAAACTGGCTGCGATCTTGGAGCAACACCCTATACCTTTGGTATAACGAGATAGCGGACATTGATCCACGGAACTTAACGACACTCGAATACTTCGAGCAGATGCAAACTTTCGAAATTAGCCCATCTGGCAGTTCTAAAGACAAATTTCACTTTACGCTTCCTACCGACGTCTATCAGGAGCAATCTCTGGAAGGGATATCGGCCGGATACGGCGCAACTTTTGTTATCCTTGAAGGCGCGCCACCCAGGCAAATTGTGGTTGCCTACACTGAACCGGACACACCCGCGACGTCGCCCGACGTCCGGTTATTACGTGGTACGACTATTCTAGAAGTTGATGGCGAGGACCTGGTAAACGGAAATAGTGTGGATACCCTCAACAAAGGACTGTTTCCCGGAGACAACGAAACCCACACATTTCTCGTTAGGGATTCCGGTGAAGATACGCCCAGAACGATCAGCATGACCTCTACCCAGATAGTCTCTATTCCAGTCCAAAACGTCTCGACTATAGAAACGAACTCGGGCGTTGTTGGTTACATGACCTTCAATGACCATATTAAGACCGCCGAGGCCCAACTCATTGATGCGATGACACAACTGCAAACCTTTGGTATCGACGACCTTATTCTAGATCTCAGGTATAACGGCGGCGGATTCCTCGACATCGCCAACGAACTTTCTTACATGATTGCCGGCGACGCCGCTGTCGGACGAGTATTCGAAGAGTTGGAATTCAATGACCAGCACCTCGAATTTGACCCCGTGACGGATCGGCCTCTCACCCCAACTCAGTTTCACACTACCGCTCAGGGATTTTCCACGCCGAATGGCACACCGCTACCCAGCCTTGGACTAGCCAGAGTTTTTATATTGACGGGGCCAGGCACTTGTTCAGCCAGCGAGTCTATTATTAACAGCCTGAGAGGCATTGATGTTGAAGTAGTACAGGTGGGCAAAACTTCCTGTGGGAAACCCTACGGCTTCTACCCCTTCGACAACTGCGGCACAACTTATTTTTCGATTCAGTTTAGAGGTAGAAACCAGAAAGGATTCGGAGATTATACCGATGGTTTTTCACCGTCGAACACCAATCAGGTGGGGGGTGAGTTAGTCCCGGGCTGCCTTGTTTCCGATGATTTCACGCGGCAATTAGGCGACCCCAAGGAAGGCAGGTTAAGAGCCGCACTAAAATATAGAGAAGACGGCACTTGCCCAACGATTGTCAGCAGCAGCCTCAATAAAACCGTGACCACAGCGAAGACTCTCAATGCGGCAGACGGTGTCATCGCAAAGACCGCCTGGCGCCAAAACCGCATCATTACCTTCTGAAACCTTTTTTTAAAGGACACGTAGGCCATAAAAATTACCTTGCTTTAATTCCCCCCGTCGCCTTTAAATGTAAGCTGAGACACCAAAACATCTAATTCGAGTTAGCGAGCAATTCTTATGGAGTATCCATTAGCGGGGCTTAAGGTCCTGGACTTTTCGAGAGTATTGGCCGGACCTTTCGCAGGGAGGATGCTTTCAGACCTAGGTGCAGAGGTCGTAAAAGTAGAGCCCCCAGATGGCGATGTAACCAGATACTGGGGTCATGAGGTCGCCAATATTACCGGTTATTTCCACCAGCAAAATGCGGGTAAAAAAAATATCTGCATTGATCTGCGGGCACCCGACGCACCAAACTTGGTTAAGCAACTTGCTGCCAATGCAGATATCGTGATCGAGAACTATCGGCCCGACGTAATGGATCGCCTCGGCGTCGGGTATACAGATCTTGACGCCGTAAACGAGAAACTTATTATGCTCTCGATTTCCGGGTTCGGCAGAGATGGTCCCGAGTCAACGCGACCCGCCTATGCTCCAGTTATCCATGCCGAAGCGGGTCTGATTGCTCGCTCAACAACAAAAGACGGTGTGAAACATCACGACCTGCCGCTATCGGTTGCCGATACAAACGCATCACTTCACGGCTTGGTGGGCGTATTGGCGGCGCTCCACATGAGGCATCGCACAGGCAAGGGCCAACACATCGACATTGCCATGATTGATGCGACAGTGGCTACTGATGACCAGATTCACTATGACCTCGAAGGCTCTAATGAAACGGGCCCAATGCCCAACGAAATATGGGAGTCTGGTATCGGACCAGTACTGCTATCGACGGACTTTCGCCTGCTGTTCAGGTCACTAACAGAGCTCGGCTTGGAAGACCCTTCAAACCCTATGATGGAACTAAAAGAAAAAATCTCGCTGCGACGCAAGGCTGTCGGCGACTTTCTCAATACAATTGATACGCTGGAAGACTTTTCTGCTGCCATGAAGTCAATAAATGTAGCCTGGGGCGAGGTTCGCAGCCCAGAGAATCTACGCGATCAAAAAACAATCATACGAAGGGGATCGATCACTGATATCGACGATCGTAATGGTGGAACGCGACCCATTACGCAATCGCCCTATCGGTTTTCAAACGCTAAGAGCGGCGTTAGAGGTCCTGCCGCGCATCGAGGAGAGCATTTTAATGAAGTACTAAAAGGCTGGCTTTCGATGAATGATAAGGACATATCGCAACTCCGCGAAGATAACGTCGTCATCTACAATCGAGAATGGCGGCACCACTGATTCATTAATATAATATCGGTTACTTACTTATTTACCGCATGGATTCCTATTTTATAGCCACCTAACCTGGTCAGGTATATGAGTCTAAAATACTTTTATATGGATTAATGCTGCTAGCATCGCTCTACCCACATGGACAACAATTCATGACCGTCAGATAAAAAGTCACCCGTGAAAACCAGCCATTCAGATTTAGATCGGCCAACAAGGATATGCGCAAGAGAAAGTGTTGATAACGGTGGTTACCTAGTAAACAGGAGGATCATTTTTTGAACCCAGTGACGCAAATAAAAAAGCTTGCCATGGGATTTATCACCAGCGACATACGTCGTCAGATTTCTCGCACCAATGGACGCCTCGCCAGAAGAGGACAGCCCACCATCCACTATTTTCACCAAGTAGATGATCCTCATAGCCATCTGGCAGCCCAAAAAATCGACGCACTTGCTAGTCGTTACAAGGTGAAGTTCCAGTTTCACTTAGCGCACAGCCCGACACACAAAGAACAGGGTGATGCCTTGCTCTTTCACCCTTGGGCATTGCGAGATGCCCGAAGTATCGCTTCCGACTATGGCACTGCACTACCGCTGAACGTTGACCAGATTGAAAGCTCTCAATCCAAACACGCAGAAAGCTATTTGTCTGAGTACCTTGCAGACACTGACTTTGCTCGCGAGGCGATAGCGATTGGGCATCAACTTTGGTCCGGCGATACAATAGAAGCACTAACTGCGAGCAACTCTGCTGTAGAAGGCTCCGAACGCCGCACGAAACTCGGTCACTGGCTCAGCGCCACTTTTTATTTCGAAGGTGAATGGTATTGGGGAGTCGACCGCTTGGTTCACCTAGAGAATCGTCTGCGGGATATGAATCTTTCAAATGATCCTAGCAGGATATGCGTTCCTCGACCGACACCTGAACTACTCGGTGATAAAGATGCCAGCGTCGTCACATTGGAATTCTTTCCTTCCCTTCGCAGCCCCTATACAGCCATCAGCTTTGACCGAACAATTGCTTTAGCGCAACGAACCAATGTAAAACTTATGTTACGGCCGGTCATGCCAATGATGATGCGCGGAGTGCCAGCACCTCGAACCAAACAGTTCTACATCATGACCGACTCAAAAAGGGAAGCGGATTATTATGGTCAAAAATTCGGCCCAGTGGTCGACCCTTTTGGCGAACCAGTTAAAAGGGCCTTTGCGTTATTGCCTTTCATGATTGAACAAGGACTAAGCGTCGACTACTGCGCAAACTATCTTCGCGCAGCCTGGTGTGAAGGCCTTGATATCACGACAGAGCGGGGGTTAAAACAGGTCGTAGAAGAAACCGGTGCCAATTGGCAAAAGGCTCAAAACCAGTTTAACAACGACGTGTGGGAAACCTTGCTTGAAGATAATGTTTCCGACATGCTAGACGCCGGACTTTGGGGAGTTCCGAGCTTTAGGGTAACAGGAGGAACTATCGAAGAACCGTTTTGCTGCTGGGGCCAAGACCGCCTTTGGCGGGTCGAATCCGAAATAAGCCGAAGATCGGTCTGAATATCCATGTGACTTGAGCACCAAAATGATCAAATTCTTAACTTACCTAGTTTTTTCCGTACTCGTTCTGAGTGGACTGCTTCGCTATTCACTCGAATTCGAGTCCGCCCAGGATATCGCCATTGAACAGGTATACAGGGCAGGAATGTCGAACGCAGCAAACGGTTTACCAAACCCTGACAGCCTCCGAGTATTCGTTTGCGGGAGCGCTTCGCCCCTAGGGAATACTAATCGAGCCCAAGCGTGTATCGCTGTTCTAACTCCT
>MEHZ011591174.1_pt1 | contig 12085 bp, 9 predicted proteins | sample 897221 | NCBI WGS metagenome assembly MEHZ01 (sample SAMN05514161, study PRJNA337945) | marine metagenome | isolation source: marine surface water | place: Arctic Ocean | collected 2007-12-13 | reverse complement strand
ATATAAAAGATTTCCAAGCAGACACGTTGGGCGTATTTCTTGGCCTTTTGACTGGTGTCTTAGTTCGTAGATTTAGAGCTAAAATTTAGTGTCTTATAAAAATTCGTATTTTTATCTAGGCCAATAAGGTTTTCATACATGGTTTGAAAGAACTCCAAATTAGTAAGTCTAATGTACTCAGAATTTTGGTGATACAACTTCGATATTGGGTCCTATAATTTCACCGATATCTAATAATAAATCTTCCCGGAAATGGCTTGATATTAGCTGAACACCAATAGGGCTATTTTCAACCTTTCCAGTTGTTACGCTGAGGCATGGCAAGCCCATAAAGGGTAATCCAATCTGAAGCATTTGCGCCTCCACTATTTGATCAAACTCAGATTGTGATCCAAGGTCAACCAAGTCTTTAAAAGGCAATTTACCAGATACTGGGCATAAAACGACGGGGTATGTCTCTAAAAACAGTCTCCACTTGCGGGTCAGAGCCGCCCGTGTTTGTAAAACCTCCATCACATCATTTAACTTGCTATTTTTCCTGTGGTTTAGCAGCCCCTCATATACTTTTGACGCGTCAGGGTCTTGTTCACGCAACAAAGTACCACCAACTCCATATGTCATCTCAGCCATCCACAGAAATAACTGGTTTTCCATTGCTTGACGTAATGGTGGAAGATCAACCTCCTCTACTTGCCATCCAGCTGCTTCAATTTTAGAGGCGACTTGCAACAATTCGGCTTTAATTTTTGGATCAACTTCCAAACCGTCAGGTGAGGTAGAAATAGCTATACGTTTCGGTACTGCATTACCTGTTAATGGCATGGCAACATACCACGGATCACGCATGTCAGGCTGCGACATGACATCCAGGGCCAACCTCAAATCACCAATTGAGCGAGCAATAGGCCCAGAAACTGCAGTCAACTGAGCACCAATAAATCGGTCAGGACCAGAAAAATTATGCGCTGGTACCCTGCCTAAAGAAGGCCGCAAGCCGTGAACCCCACAAGCGTAGGCTGGATACCTAATAGAGCCGGCTATATCTGTACCATGACCGATTGCTCCAATACCTGCAGCAACCGCAGCAGCAGCTCCACCAGACGACCCCCCGGGTGTGGTTTTTGGATTTAGTGGGTTTTTTGTATGCCCGTGAAGCGAATTACGTGTGAACCACCTGAGAGAAAATGCTGGGGTATTAGTGCGGCCAATAATAATGGCCCCAGCCTTTCGTAAGTTGGCAACAACTGGATTATCTTTACTAGCAAGCAGATCTTTTTGTAACCGCAAACCATTAGTTGTAGCGTGTCCAATCTGATCAACATTAACTTTTACTGTTACGGGCACTCCAGCCAAACTACCAACTGTCTCTCCCGCATTAATTCTGCTATCAATAAGTTGCGCTTCGCCTAAGGCTTCCTCATCAAAATTATCTACAACAGCGTTTATAGAAGCATTTACATGCGCCATACGGCTTAAAGCACTTTTAGTTGCCTCTTCCGCTGAGATCTCATGCCTTTGAATTTTTTCAGCGATTGTTTTCGCTGTTTCCTGCCAAATTTCCATATCCAAATTCCTCAATAGAGGTAAGATACTTACTCTAGACTGATCATTGGTTAGGATGCACGACAAAAATATCTTAATAAATATTCTGAATAAGAATCTCAGAAAATTGTGAAGTAAAGTACATATTTCTGTTAATTAAAATGATGCTACCTTTTAAAATGGGTTCCATATGCAACAGAACCAATAATTAATTATTTAGTCAGTATCAGTTTCCCAGATCGTGTTATCCGAAGTTTATAATGCTGGTCATCTAAGATGATGCTCGCTTGATCACCACCTTCTGTCAGTTCTTTAGCAGAGTATGTCGGCAAAATTTCTTGGGCCTTTTGCTTTGGCGGGATTACATTGAAATTCATGATAAATTTCCTGAAATTGCATTTGTCGGCTTCGCGTTAATGGAAATCATATTGCCAGCCATAAACCACAATGACGCGATAGGCTTAACCAACTCTTTTGCTTTTAAATCAACGTCTGGATTGTCGTAAAATTTAGTTTTTTTGTTCGCCGTCGGCTGCTGCATTTCAAAATCCTCACATTATATTAAATTTTTGGCCTCTGCTACGCTTACTGCCTGAATCACTAATTTAACAGTATCCTTACTAAATTACTAAGGTATGTCAAATAGGAATTTTTGAACTTTCTTGAAACATCTAACTTCAATTACCTGAAGCAAACTAGCCAATTCAAAAATAGGTTTCCACCAAACCATATTAGATTTCTTAGCAAAGCATTGCTTGACAAATAAAGCCCAGAGCATTGGGATAAAACCTAATTTTAATTTCTGAACTGAGCGAAAAATGTCTCTATTAAACAAAATTATTGAAATACCAGATATGGCAATCATTATGCCAGATGGCTGTCGGCTTTCTGCTCGAGTTTGGCTGCCAGACAATGCTTCAGACTTACCAGTCCCTGCAATCTTGGAGTTTCTCCCCTATCGCAAACGCGATGGAACCACCGCCAGAGACAGCCTTACACATCCTTATATTGCTAAGCATGGGTATGCCTGTATCCGTGTCGACATGCGTGGCAACGGCGATAGCCAGGGGCTTATGGAGGACGAATATACCGAACAAGAATTACAAGATGCCGAGGCAACTATCACTTGGCTGGCTGAACAGCCTTGGTGCAGTGGCACTGTTGGCATGATGGGGATCAGCTGGGGTGGGTTCAACTCACTCCAAGTGGCGGCAAGACAACCTCCTGCTCTAAAGGCAATTATTACGCTTTGTTCTACTGTCGACCGATATGCTGACGATATTCACTATAAGGGCGGTTGCCTACTAAATGAAAACTTAGGTTGGGGCGCAACTATGTGGTCATATTCCTCACGAGCGCCAGATCCAGCTTTAGTGGGCGATAACTGGCGGGATATGTGGTTACAACGGCTAGAATCTGAGCCCTTTCTACCTATAGTTTGGTTAGGCCATCAAAACCGTACCGCATATTGGCAACACGGCTCAGTTTGCGAGGATTATTCTAAAATTAGAGCGGCTACATTGGCTATTGGAGGCTGGGGAGATGCATATAAAAATACAGTCTCACATCTCGTTGAAAATATAAAATCACCAGTTAAAGGTATTGTTGGACCATGGGTCCATAAATATCCACATTTTGCCGCCCCTGAGCCACGAATTGGGTTTTTGCAAGAAGCCCTTCGATGGTGGGATCAATGGCTAAAAGGTAAGGAAACTGGCGTTCTCCAAGATCCAGCCTATACTGCATATTTAATGGATGGGGTGCGGCCTCACAGCTGGTATGGCCAGCGCAGTGGCCATTGGATTACAGAGGAAAAATGGCCTGCAAAGTTCCAGCATCATTGCTGGCATCTGCAGCCGAGTGGTATTTTAGGAAATCTTCCTTCTGAATTAAATTCTAAGGTAACCTCCACTCAAAACTGTGGTGGTGCAGCGGGCGAGTTTTGCGCAATTTGGCTAGGTCCAGAAATGCCGGATGACCAACGCGTTGACGACGCCCTATCGGCCTGCTTTACGTCCCAACCCCTGGAAGAAAGCTTCGATATAATTGGCTCACCAACTCTAAAATTAAAGCTTAGCTCCGACCAGCCAGTCGCTCAAATTGCAGTACGCCTGAACCACATTCATCCAGATGGAGCCTCAACCAGAATGACATATGGGGTTCTGAACCTTTGCCATCGTGACGGCCACACAGTCGCCAAACCTTTAATTCCTAATAAAGAATATGAGGTTTCTATAGTTCTGGATCAGATGGCCTATCGCGTGCCAGCGGGTCATTGCGTTCGTGTGGCCATTTCTCCCACCTATTGGCCCTTGCTATGGCCATCACCAGTTCCAGTTGAACTGACTTTGCATGCCGGCGAAATCAATATTCCCGTTAGGCCCAGTGGAAACCAAGATGAGCGTAAGTTTCCTCCACCAGAAGCAGATCCACCTTGGCAAATCGAAGTTCTTCGATCTCCAAAAAATAAGCGACGTCAAATTACTGATATGACCACTGGCACTGTAACCCTAGAAATTGTAGATGACTTTGGCAGTACAAAAGATCTAGACCATGGACTTGTCCATGGATCTGTCGCACGCAAATGGTGGAGCATTCAACCTGACGACCCACTAAGCGCTAGTGGGCGAACCCACTGGACCTACGAAAATAGTCGCGGCGACTGGTCAGTTCGAACAGAAACTTATACAAATATGACTTCAGATGCAAAATACTTCCATCTCACAGCACGCCTAGAGGCATATGAAAATAACAATCTAGTTTTTAAAAAAGAAATTTCAGAGCGTATAGAGCGAGACCACAGGTAACTCTTAAGACGGTTACTGAGGTCGTTTAGCTATGAGGTTTGTAAGCCAATCGGGATCCATTTCAGGCACTGATGACAAAAGTAACTCAGTATACTCAGGGTGTGGCGGCTGAAATACTTCAGTTTTTAAACCCTGCTCAACCACTTCCCCCTGGTTCATAACAACCACCTGGTCAGCAATCGCGTTTACCGTTGAGATATCATGGGTAATGAAAAGGTAAGTTAATCCTAATTCTTCTTGCAACCTTAGCAAGAGTTTTAGGATACCTTCCTGCACGATCTGATCCAGCGCAGAGGTTACCTCATCACAGATTATGAAATCCGGTTCTGCCGCCAGTGCACGAGCGATGCAGATCCGTTGCTTTTGTCCACCGGATAATTCTCCAGGTAGACGTTGCATAAAGCTCGCATCCAGCTCAATCATCTCAAGTAAATCTGTTATTCGTTGAGTTTTCTTAGATCCACGCATGCCAAGGTAGAACTCAAGTGGTCGCCCTATTATTTCACGAACCGTTTGGCGTGGGTTCATGGCGGTATCTGCCATTTGATAAATCATCTGGATTCGACGTTTCTGATCTTTGCTGCGATTGGCAAGCGCTGGTGGCAAATCCTCACCATTAAACTGCACGCTTCCTGACATCTGCGGCAAGAGCCCAGTGATCACTCTCGCAGCCGTCGACTTTCCGGAACCTGACTCACCTACGACCGCCACAGTTGAACCTTTGGGAACTTCAATATTTACATTGTTTAATACTTTTGCTGCACCGTACCCAGCGTTAATGCCCTTAAGCGACAACACTGAATCCTTGACTACCTGCTGTGACTTTTCAAGCGACCTTACCGACCAAAGAGATTTTGTGTATTCTTGTTGTGGCGCGCTTAACATTTGGCGCGTAGGCGCCTCTTCAACTTCATTGCCATAGCGAAGTACCTTTATAACGTCAGCCATTTGCGCCACGACGGCAAGGTCATGCGTTATATAGATTGCTGCAGTATTAAATTCTTCTACTATTGACCGCATTGACGCCAACACTTCAACTTGTGTCGTCACGTCCAGCGCTGTCGTAGGTTCATCAAAGACTAACAGATCTGGCCTTGGCGACATTGCCATTGCTGTCATCACTCTTTGCAATTGCCCTCCCGAAACTTGATGAGGGTAACGCTCACCAATATTCTCCGGATCCGGCAAGTTTAAAACATCATACAATTGTTGTGCGTCTTCGTAAGCGGAGCTTTGGTCTTTAATTCCTGACCGAATGGTCGAGGCCGTAGTTTGCACAATTAACCGACGAGCAGGATTGAATGCCGCGGCAGCAGATTGCGCTACGTAGGTCATGCGGGTACCCCAAAATTTGCGTTTTTCTCCGTCTGTTAATTTAGCTAAATCAACTCCGTCAAATATTATCTCACCTTCTGTGATGCGACACCCAGGTTGGGTATATCCCATGGCAGCAAGACCCAATGTTGACTTACCTGCTCCGGACTCACCAATTAGCCCAAGAACTTCACCTGTGTGCAACGTCAGATCAATACCATTAATAATATCGTGCCATTTCTCATCAGAGAAACCCTGTATTTTTAATCCCTTGATTGATAAAAGAACATCACTCTTTTTTGTTTTACTACTCATCTTTTAGCCCACTGGTCTTTTGCAAAAACCAGTCCACAACAAAGTTAATCGCCACTGTAAGAAGTGCAATTGCAGCGGCCGGTAATAGTGGGGTCAAGCCAGCCCTTAGATCATATTGGGCAAACATTATCAGTGACGCATTATCACGCACCATTGAGCCCCAATCAGCAGTAGGCGGCTGGATACCAACACCAAGAAACGAAAGAGCTGCTATAGTTAGGAACACGAAACAAAACCTTAGTCCAAATTCAGCAATTAGCGGAGGCAAAATATTAGGTAAAATCTCACGCCGCATTATCCACCCAATACCCTCACCGCGCAAACGGGCCGCCTCAACATAATCCATAACAACTACATTTAATGCTACGGCCCGCGTCAGTCGAAACACTCGGGTGCTGTCCAGAACCGCTATAATTAAAACCAAGTTAGTAATGTTTGATCCAAAAATGGATAAAAGGACCAATGCGAATATCAAACTTGGAATGGCCATTAGAACATCAACCAATCGACTTAATATCTGATCTAACCATGATCGGTTTATAGCGGCGGCAAGTCCTAGAGACCCACCAATCAAAAACGCCAAGAAAGTGGTCGCCACGGCAATCCCTACAGTATTACGTGCGCCATAAATCATTCTGGAAAGGATATCCCGACCAATCTGGTCCGTCCCAAAAACAAATTCCTTGCTCCATGGCTCATAGGGGGCTGGAAAAACTTGAGACTCGCCATAAGGAGCAAGCCAAGGGGCGAAAAGTGCAACAAATATATAAAAAAATATCACTACCATGCCAAACCGCGCAGTATATGGTGACTTTTTAAGGTCCAATAAGAAGCGCGCCCATAGGCTACGCTTTTGCAAAGTCGCTCCAATCTCACCAGTGGCTGAGTAGCTTTTAGGAATGTCGGTCATTTTGGGTGAAGCAACCTTGGGTTTGTGACGATACCGATTATATCTGCAATCAAATTAAGTAAAATATAGGTTACAGCAAAAATTAATGCACAGGCCTGAACGACCGGAATGTTACGGCTAGTGACAGAATCCACCATCAATTGCCCAATCCCGGGATAAACAAATACAACCTCTACGACCACTACTCCAACCACCAAATAAGCAAGATTAAAGGCGATTACAGTCGCAATTGGCGCCCATGCATTTGGCAGTGCATGTTTTATGATAACTTCTCGCTTTGATGCCCCCGACAAGATAGCCATTTGAATATACGGGCTGGCCAAAAGATTTATAATAGCGGCCCGTGTCATGCGCATCATATGCGCAATAATTACCAGTGTTAGGGTGAGCGCTGGCAAGGCACAGCGCTGAATCCGTTCAAGCATAGGTGTAGCGGCATCAACATTTGCTAAAGTTGGAAGTACTGGCCACAGTGAGCCAAAGATTAAAATCAAAACATAAGCTACAAAAAACTCAGGAAATGAAATTGTTGTCAACGAGGTAACATTGACAGCCCTATCATATATTGAATTTCGATAAAGGGCACTGGTGACACCTAAAAATAACGAAAGAGGCACCGCAATAATAGCCGTCATTCCAGCTAAAAATAATGTATTCCACAAGCGTGGAGCGATCAAATCAACGACGGCTCGAGATCGATCACCACCGGTTCCGCCTGTAACAGATCCTTTACCTGAGAATGAGCTACCAAAATCACCCTGCAATACGCCACCAATCCAGTTTAAATAGCGTACAAGTGCTGTTTGGTCTAAGCCTAGCTCTTTGCGAAAGGCGGCGATAGTTTCAGGCGTTGCAAGTTGTCCAAGTATCGCTTCAGTGAAATCACCAGGCAGAAATTCTACAGCCGAGAAAATAATTATAGATACTGCAAGCAGGGTCATGAGACCCAAGCTAAGGCGTACCAGAATTGTTTTTATTATAGGATGCAATTTACAAACTCGTATTCAGTTGCGGACCAATAAAATAAAATGGGTTAGCAAGAATAAACCTTGCTAACCCAAAGCTATACTAATCGTTAGGGGTTACGAGAACCACCAACGCTCAGAAACTTTATTGCCGTCATTGAGCCAGTTTCCTGCCACAGGGCCATGCCCCAATGTTTTTGCATGAGCGTGGATATAGTTGGCCCAAAGTGGAATAAGTGAACCACCATCATCATGCAGCAGTGCCTGAGCATCCCAATACAGACCCTTACGCTTTTCGTAGTCTGTCTCTGAGCGTGCCATAACAACCAACTCATTAAACTTGATCGCTGCGTCAGTGTCTTTCCAAGCTGTTTCGTTCCAGTTGGTTTCTTTGGTGTACGCAGCCTGATACATAACATCCTGAGTTGGACGCCCACCCCAATAAGAGTTGCACCAGCCTTTAACGTTCCAAACATTTGACCAGTAGCCATCGTTTGGCTCACGAACCAGTTGAATATCGATGCCACATTGCTTTGCGGATTCAACCATCAACTCGCCGGCCGAGACGCCACCAGAGAAACCTGCGTCTGCAACTGACAATGGGATCGGTCCAGAATGTCCAGATTTCTTGTAGTGCATTGCAGCTTTTTCAGGATCAAACGAATAGTTCGGAAGATCTGTGTTCAGAAATGGCATTGCCGCAGACACTGGAATATCGTTTCCGACAACCCCGTGACCCAACAAAATTTTGTCCAGAAGCTCTTGACGGTTCACTGCGTACTTAAGCGCTTTTCTGACATTGTAATTGTCAAATGGCTCAGTATCCAAACGCATTGGGAAGATATAATGCTGCGTCCCAGTAGTTTCCAGGATTTCTAAGTTGGGCGCGCGTGCTAGAAGATTGACCGTTTTAGCAGGAATAGCGTCTGCAAAATCAGCGTCTCCACTCATAATCGCACTTTGACGTGCCGCTGCATCAATAACAGCAATTAACTGCACCTCATCAAAGTTAGCGTGGCCCTCTTTGAAGTAATTTGGATTACGCTTGCCTACAAATTTTACACCTGGCTCATAGGAGTCAACCATATATCCACCAGTTCCATTTGCTGGATCCTGCGGATCAATTTTGCCATTCTTTGATGCATTGATCATGAAGTGATAATCTGAGACTAAATAAGGGAAATCCGCGTTTCCTTCGGAAAGTTCAAAGATTACTCTGTGGTTACCATCTTTTGTCATGGAGACGACACTAGAAAGATTGCCTTTGGCCGATGATGTTGAGTCCTCGCCGCCATGGTATTCCATAGTTGCAATCACGTCATCCGCTGTAAGAGATTTTCCATTATGAAATTCGACACCTTTTCGAAGGTCAAATACCCATTTTTTTGCATTGTTGGAAGGCTCGAAAGACTCGGCTAATTCTCCGATCAATTCGCCTTCATTACTAACTTCAGTCAGGTGGTTACCACGTGTGTATATAACGTTCTGGCTCAAGCTGTTAGCTGATGTACCTGGATCTAAAGAATCATCGGTGGAGCCATATCCAGTTGCATGGCGTAAAACGCCACCCCTCTTAGGCGTGGCTGCTTCTGCAGAGTTAGCCAAGCTTAGAGCTGCTGGCACTGCAAGACCCGTGGCTAATACCGACTTCATAAAATGTCGTCGATCAATAATCCCATTAGTCAATTTATCTTGTTGTTTTTGAATAAACTTTTTAGTCATAATTCACTCCCTTTTGAAACTTTATTAAGTCTGACATTTAATAACAAATGCGAATAGGTGAAGTAAACTTATTAAAGTTGTAACTTTCAATAACGTTTAACCCTATTCATAGTTAACTAACGCAACGTTAACCTTTAAATAACGCTTAGATTAATTTTAATTTGAAATTAATGTATAAACGTTTTTTTGTAAAAAGTAATTATTTTTTCAGTTAATTACTAATTAGTGTATTTCATAAATTTGTGCCCTATTCCATACTTCTGCCTATTTAATTCTTAAATAAGAGTGTCGCTTTAATAAAACGTTTGTCTTTTCGGTTGGTCTCTGCAGTTGGAAGCCTGCTATACTATTAGTGAAAAATTTATTTGGTAAGGCGAAATACACTGTGCTTGAAAAAAACAGCCACATATTTTCCACAGAAGATGCCAGACGCATTGCGCGCAAGCGCTTGCCGAGAATGGTTTTTGATTTCATTGAAGGCGCAGCAGGCCGTGAGGTTGGCGTATCACGTAATGAGGCCGCCTTTGATAATATTATGCTTCAACCACGCGTCATGGAAAATGTTTCACAGCGCTCACTGACAGCATCAATTTTAGATCAGTCATTCAACGTACCATTTGGTGTGGCGCCTATGGGTATGTGCAACCTAGCATGTCCCAATGCAGATAGGTTTTTGGCAGAAATGGCTAACAAATTTGATTTCCCAGTATGCCTATCATCCGCTGCCTCAAGCTCAATAGAAGATATGGCAAAATGGGCGGGGCATCGGGCTTGGTTCCAACTCTACTTCAGTTCGTCAGAAGAAGCCTCCATGTCGATGGTTGACCGTGCACTTAAAGCCGGATTTGAAACACTGGTTCTTACTGTTGACGTGCCACAAGTTTCCCGCCGTGTTCGTGATTTACGAAATGGCTTTAATCTTCCTTTTTCAATGACGCCCAGAGCATTCTGGGATTTTGCCACGCACCCAAGATGGTCGCTCAGAACACTGACAGCCGGTGCACCAAGTCCAAGAAACTTTGTAGATAAAGATGGAAATACAAAATTTAACCGCGGTGGCAACAGAGCAGGCGCAAACTGGGATTTTTTTCAATTGCTTCGTAAAAAATGGCCTGGCAAGCTAATTGTAAAAGGCGTGACATCTACTGAGGACGCGCAACGTGTGCAAAGCCTTGGAGCAGATGCAATATATGTGTCTAACCACGGTGGAAGACAGCTCGACAGTGTGCCCCCCGCAATACAACTTCTTCCATTAATAAGATCAGAAGTGGGTTCTGATTTCCCTCTTCTATTCGACAGTGGTGTTCGCAATGGCGAAGATGTAGTCAAAGCTTTGGCACTCGGTGCCGATTTTGTAATGTTAGGCCGGCCAGCACTCCTCGCATTGGGAGCCGAAGGCGTCACTGGGTTAAATGCTCTTTTAAAGTGCTTTACGGAGGACATTAGTGTTGTACTGGCTCAGTTAGGAATGACGTCTATCAACGACCTCAAAGAGAATGTAATTTTTAATATGAAAGCGGCTCAATAGTAGAGTGCAGAATTTAAAAACTGACGACCTACTAAATTACTGGCAAGACCGGAAGTGAGATAAGGGAATGACTGAACCAAAAAAAATTAGAGGTGGAGCATTGCTCGCACGCGCTCTTCATAAAAAGGGAGTAGATCATGTATTCACTCTTGCAGGAGGGTTTTGCAATCCTGCGTTAGAGGGCTTCATGGAATGCCAAATGCCCGTCATCAACACGCCACACGAACAGATAGCTGGTCACTTGGCCGATGGTCACGCACGGATAACACGCAAACCCGTAGTATGCCTTGTAGGTCCAGAAGGTTTCGCAAATGCTGTGCCCGCAATGCTCGAGGCTGGTGGTGAACGCAGTCCGGTTATTTTTGTTACTGGTTCTTCGACATTAAAAAGACAAGGCGCAGGTGGGTTCAAAGAAATTGATGATGTCGCTATCGCTGCTCCTCTTGTAAAGTACTCTGTACAAATCACAGATGGCGAACGAATAAGTGAATTCGTAAACCGTGCTTGGACCGCTGCAACAACTGGGTATCCTGGCCCAGTACACATCTCACTTCCAGTCGACATTATGTTTTCTTCATTTGAACCAGACGCCGGCCTCCAGGAACGTCCCTTCAATCGTAGCGATCGCCCAGTGCCACGCGCCTGGCCAGACCCCTCAGCACTTGAGTTAGTTCTCAGTATGGTTCGCAAGGCCAGCCGTCCAATAATCATAGGCGGCCACGGTATTTGGTGGTCAAAAGCAGAAAAGAAACTTGAAAAAGTGGGAAAAATAAAGCGTCTCCCAATTTTCAATGTACCATACCACTCTAAACTTTTAGGGGAAGAATGCGAGGCCTACATGGGCCTAGCTGATTTCCACCAATATCATCCTTCAAAGCCAGCCATTCATGAAGCTGATCTCATTTTAATGATTGGTGGACGCCTAGATAATCAGATGAATTTTGGTAATCCACCTTTTTTTCCTTCAGATCAAACTCTTATA
>MEHZ011507523.1_pt1 | contig 12085 bp, 16 predicted proteins | sample 897221 | NCBI WGS metagenome assembly MEHZ01 (sample SAMN05514161, study PRJNA337945) | marine metagenome | isolation source: marine surface water | place: Arctic Ocean | collected 2007-12-13 | reverse complement strand
TCATCATAGGCAACCTCTAAACACTCCTCCAGAGTCAACCCATTACGTGCCATGATGTTGATTAGTACTACCATAATGTCTCCGATATCGTCTCGGATATCTTGGCCTTTGCATACATTATCAGATAGTTCACCAACCTCTTGGATGAGCTTGAGTACTTGATCTTTGTCTGTAGCGCCGTCTATAAGATTACGTGCTTTATGCCAGTCTACTACGCTCTGGACTAGCATGTGAATCATTAAATTGTCTTTGTTACTTAAACTAGTTGTCATTAAATAGATCCCTTGTGTATGTTTTATGTTCTACGTCTTTAAGTGTTTTATCTAACCTATTAGTTACAATAAGATCGGACAGTTTTTTAAATTTGGATAGGTTGGTTTCTACAACACAACCCATGAATTCCTTTGTGTTTACATTAGGCTCGAATATGATTACCTTAACACCATCATTAACTAGTCTTTCAATGATACCTTGTATTGCTGAACTTCTGCAGTTATCAGAACCAGACTTCATTATCAATCTATGGATACCTACTACTGATACACCCTCACGTTGTTTAATGGCATTAGTGATCCAATCTTTTCTGGCGTCATTAGAGAGCACAATGCCTTGTATGATCTTATTGGGTATTCGTTGTTGTTTGAAATTAGCCAATAGCTGTTTAGTGTCTTTAGGGAAACAGTAACCACCATAACCAAATGATGGGTTATCATATCCCTTGCCGATTCTCTTATCAGTAGTAACACCACGGATAATTTCAGTAGGGTTCATATCCATAGATTCAGCATACATATCAAGTTCATTAAAGAATGCTACTCTCATGGCCAGATATGAATTGGCAAAGAGCTTAATTGATTCTGCTTCTCTGGTACCCACATACTGTACTTCAGGATCTAAGCCTTGGGGTATGATTGCTTGAATGATTAACTTTGCAAATTTATGTGCAATGACACTCTTGTCACCTATTACAATTCTCTCAGGTCTAAGACAATCCCGTAATGCACTGCCTTCTCGTAAGAATTCTGGAGAGAACATAATATTCTCCTTATTAAACTTCTCTCGCATAGTATCAATGAACCCTACAGGTATTGTGGACTTAATTACAATGTTTGCAGTGGGGTTATACTCAATACAGTCTCTAATACAGGACTGAATAGAATCAGTATTAAAGTAGTTCTTGGTTTCATCATAGTCGGTTGGGGTCGCAATGATAACCCATTTGGCACCAATATATGCATCTTCTTGGCTAGTAGTTGCGGTGAGTGATAGCGTCTCTTGGTCTAAGTATTCCTGAATGCAAGAATCCCCAACCGTGGAGATTTTAGCATTGACCATATCCACTCGGGGTTTATCAATGTCAAGAACCGTCACGTTATTGTATTTTGCTAGCATTGTAGCATTGGCCAAGCCTACATATCCTGAACCTACTACTGTTATCCTAATCATTTAAACTTTGTACTCATTGTATCCATCCTATAATTATATTTAGCATTATTAAATACACACAAGCAAGGTTAGACATTACTATAAAGGTTCGGATATATGAAATTCGGTTTTCATTATTAGCATCATATCCATCCTCTTCGTCAAAAGATCCTAGTGCGTGTTTCCATATTGTCCACAACTTATTCATCACTTCCTAGCATATGCATCAACTAATGCAGCTCCAGTTAGTTTCTTACCAAAGGTATGTATTAGTTTACCTTCTTGAGTTCTCTTTATAATACCGCTATTGTATTCGGTGTCTATTACAGACTTGCCGTTTGCAGTATCTTGTGGTCTAGTGTCATACGCCATAGAGTCTAGCGAATGTGCATGAATTTGACTAACACCTTTGGCCCATATTTCTGCTTCTGTTTTAATCCGTACGTATTCTACGTCTTTTGTATATTGTGTCATAATAATTGATTCCTCATTACATAATCTAAAGCCCTAATAGCTTCTTTATCTAGTGGCCGATTTTCATACCAGTTTCCAGTATCCATATCCAACTCTCTACACATCCATGCAATTTCTTTAGCAGTTATAGGGTATTTAGCCTGTATAGCATTGCCCGCTAACGCAACCATTATCTGATACATCTTATAGTACCAACCAGATCCACTTATGACTTTATAGTCTAGTTCGAGCTGTTTGGGAAAGAATGGACAGTCCCTATAGGAATTCCACTTAACATCTGTATTGGTTAGGGAATTCTTAGTATGGTTTATCATTGCTTCTTGCATAGATTTGGGTAGTTTATCAAAGAATGAACTGCCAGTCTTTTCTATATACTCATGCGTATCCATCAATACTTCTGGGTCCATTGGAGAACCTTCATTAGTAAAGATAAAGTTATTAGCATTAGCATACTTGCCTGGTATATAATACATCCGTGATAAATCCTTAGTTTGGATATCACCCATCTCACCAAGTTCCGTATTCAATGAGAACCAGAAGTGTTTGATCTGTTCTCTATCAACTTCTCTCGTAAGAGGGAAGACCAATCGGAACTTGGGAGTTTCTTTAGTAGAAGATGCAGTTGAATAACACACAAAGTGATACTTGCCGCACTTCTGCTGTAAGAATTCGTTTAAGTCTCCTTCAAAATCATCTACGTCTACAGCACACCAGCCACCCCATTTGGTAACATTGTCATTCTTTCTGGTCGTACCGGATAGATATGATGCTGGAGACATGAGATAAGCAGAAGTCTTATCTTTTCTAGGGATAGCGGCCAACTTGTAAAGAACCTTTTCAAAATCATCAAAGGTTTCAAAGTCAATTCGGTTGACAGTCGCCGTCTTGTATAAAGATTGAAATAGTGTACCTGAAATCATAATGTATATTATATCACATAATGGGGCGTTTGTAAACCCCTATTTTAAAAAAAGTCTGATAAATCATTGCCATTGAAGTCTATGTCTTCGGCTCTGGGCATCTGTTTATATTTATCCCAAACTCGTGAGGGAGCAACATGGAGTCTACCATTCTTCTCCACCAACTTAAAAGCACCCGGCCAGTACTTCTGTAATGCCTTAGAGCGTAGTAGTCTACCATCTCCAGCATGAACAGTATCGGTGTTACCACCTTTATATTGGCCTGTAGTAGCTTTACCCATGAGTAACTTATTAAATAGGATTGTACAATAACCCTTATCTAATACTTGTAAACTATAGTCGGTATCTTCGATACAATCGTTCCTATAGTTTATGTCTAGTGAATTGTTAACCAGAACACAACTGTATGCTTGTCTATTGATAGCTAGATGGACTGTTTTAGTCCAGGCAAACACAACGTGGGATAGTGAGGCGATACCAATATTATCAAACCGAGTAACGATGTTCTCTGCTGCAGATAATACATTTCTGGTATCTTTTACTACATTCTTACCATCTTCTCGGATTCTAAAATCCTTTATGTTATCATCTAGTTGCCAATGATATTCAGCACCTATGGAGATAGAATGTTGCTTACAAGCATTCCTGACATAACCAATTCCTTGGTTGTCTTTATCCATCTTAACCAATTGAGTTGGATCATAGTGTTCTAAGTAGTCGTTATAATCTTGTGGTTCTACTACTACATAGAATGGAATATCAACATCGGCTAGAGCTTTAGTAGTAAGCTTTAAGTCACTTCGGCCCTTGGACGGGACGTACATCGGAAATTGGATATCAGTGTGGGTACTTAAATTATCAAGCACTTCTTTGCTAAAGTCTTCTAACCAATCATTAGTCACTAGTCTAAAACCTCGTCTATGTTAGTATCATCCATCTGATCTTCATCAATGTATCGCATAAGAGAATGAGCTTTCTTATCAAGAACTGGGTACCAAATACTTTTGGTTCTATGGGTCATATTTCTCTGGCCGATTAGTTCTGCAAATTCTCTATAGTCCTCTTCATTTCTAAAGCGGATCTTGATCATCTTATGTGCTTCAGCTTGTGGCTGGTTAAAGTCTGGCATACCATCCCAATCGTAGGGTGTGGTTTCCTCTTCGGTTCCATCAAGTACAAACAAACTCTGTGGTTCATAGTTAATGGATTTATTTACGTCTTTATTCGACATCTAGCTCCTCCTGTTCATTTAGATTGTCACTACTATTTAGTTTAACTAAACGCATACCATAGTTGTCTACACCTTTAGGTATATCAATGTCAGTCCGTTTAGTAGGTTTAGTATTTTGAAAAACAGTATAATCAATATGATGATGCCATCTTTCCCATTTACGAGTTATCTTAACGTGATCTGGATGTTGAGCATGTAGTGACTCTGCAAACTCTCGTCTTTCATCAAACTTCTCGTCACCCTTTCGGTCGTGTTTAGTACCTGCTTTCTCAATACTATAGACCTCTTCGGTATTACCACCTTTCATAGTAAGAGTAGCAACTTTGCCACATAACATATTGTTAAATAAGAATGTATGGAAACCTGATTTCATTATATTTAATGACAGATCTGTATCCTCATTGAACTTACCACGCCAAGAGATTTTCGGATATATGTCATTGGACAATAAGATGCACGAATATACTCTGGTATTGTGATAGTATGGTGGACGTTTGGTAAAAGCAGGACAGAAGAATGCATAGTTCATACCAGACATTTTAACATCGGTATACCTATCAGTAAAGTCTTCGCATGTTCTAAAGCATGTAGGTGTTGTCATCTTGGTCTTTCTATTGTTATGTAACCTATAGAAATTATGGATATTATCATCCAGAATCCAATGACGTTTGTGACCTTCATTAATAGAGTGTTCCCATACCCAATTTCTTACTGGGATAGAACCACCTAGCAGTCCCGTAACTTCACACCTTCGAGCCCATTGTGGGTTGTCTCTAAAATCGTCTGGTAGTACAAGAAGTCTGCTAGGGTTGATTACTGCAGCATAAGCATCATATTCAGATTTCTCAATAACTACCCTATACATAGCACCCATGTCGTCCAGAGACTTTACTGTAAGCCTAGAATCTGCACGACCTTTAGATATGATGTAGATAGGATATTTTGGTTGCATATTAAACCCCTGTAATAATTCCCTGTGGTGGTACTACAATTTTAGAGTCCATCTGCTGGATTTGTTCTACAAGTTGAGCATTAGGTTCTACAATAAATAGAACAAACCGTTCTGCAATTGTAATACCCTTAGCTGCTTCAGTATATGCCATGAAAGGCATGAACCCGATCTTACCTTCACCCGCTGGGATGAGGCTGTAGCCGTCTGTGATAGTGACACTATTGTCTCTATGTACCTCTACGTTTCCGATGATTTCTTCACCTGATGATAGTCTTACTAGTTTCATATTTTTCTCCGTTATTGTGTATATTATAACACATTTTTGTGCAAAAGTAAAGGGTTATCCAAAAAAACTTTCCAATGAGGATTGTTGTTCTGATGACCAACCAATTGATTTCAGTATGGGTTCAATTGGACCCAGAAAGGTTTTCTGGAATTGTAATTCGTAGTCTATGTATTTAGCCAGTTTAAATTCTTCTGGTAAGTACTGTGTGAATCCAATTACATTCTCCTTGAGGCTATTAGGTGTTTTGAGATAGATGAATTTGATCTTCTCTCCGTTCTTAATAGGTTCGTATTTTCTACTTAAACTATAATTCTCCAATAGTTTGTTATGTAGCAAAGCTGCACGAACATGGATTGGAGTACCCTTCTTATAAATGGTAGTTGAATCCTTATACTCACGTACCTTTGATACCCCACGTGGGAAGGCAATTCTATCAGCCGGAAGTGAGCAGAAGTATTGTTTGAATTGTTTAATAGACTTCTGTACTGTCGCCTCATCGGATACCATAATTACTTTAAAGATTTCCTTTAGAGCATCACGACATGGTTCTGGAGTAGAGGACTTAATAGCCTCAATGCCCATGATTTTTAGTTTAGGTTCTGAGTATCTTACACCCTCATTGTCGAACACATTAAGGATATATCTCTTCTTAGCAGTCCAGATACCACGATCGGCAATAACTTCTCGTTTCATAACCATTCGGTTCTGGATACCACCCATCATCTTGTAGAGGTTATCATATGCCTCGGCAAGTACAGGTTCTAGCTTTTCAGATGCCACGGTATCTAGGAAGTCAATAGGGTTAGAGGGTTTTACAGCCTGCACCAAGTCGTCCATATTCACATAGAGCGAATCTGTGTCGATTGCAATAACATAGTCCTTCTTGGTTTTAAGAATAGACTGCATGTATTTGTTAATGGCAACTTCGGCCCATCGGATCGTCAGCTGACCTGAGAGAGTAATAGCCTCTGCAATTCTCTGGTCAAAGAATCGGAAGTACTTGTTACCCATAGCGCCATACAAACTGTTTAGTAGAATCTTGATTGCCATCTGTCTGTTCTCGGCAATGTTAATTCTCTTTTCAATCGCATATAAGGCTTGTTTGTCTTTCTTATCAACCTTCTGCAATTCTTTCTGAGCTTGGATCATATCTTGTTTGACACCAACACGTTCACTATACATACCATCTACAAGAGTGGGCATGAAACCTTTCTTATCGGTTCTAAACATCTGACCATTACCACCGATAGCTTTGCCTGGGTTGTCAAATGTATAACCACCCAGTAGTTTATCTATGTCTACGTTCATAACTTCACCATTGGCAATAGTCTCCGTAGACATATTATACTGCATAATGAGCGATGGATACAGAGAGTTAAGGTCGAATGATACCACGTTCTCGTGTAGACCAACCATCGGATCTTTTACATAACCACCGGGATAGTCAGACTTGATCTTGTTCTCATAGAATGGAATGGCAGTCTTATTTGCATACAAGTATCTGTGGATGATAGATTCCCAGATAGATGTTACTCCGAAGGTGTCTGAGTAGTTCACACCACCTTGGTAAGCCATTGTAAGGCAGAGAGTAATGAGACCCATCTTATCTTCCAGCCGTTCTATTAACTCTACGTCTTTAATGTTATAGTCAATGAATTTCTGATGATCAAACTTATATAAGGTATGCAGTGAACCGTGTTCGGCATATGACAGTTTCTTCTAGCAGAGTACTACGTTAGCAATATGATCCAGTCTATATGATTCTTGGGTACCATAAGAGTATCCAAACTTCTGGAATAGTTCTAGGTAATCAATAGTTGATATACCCTTTAAGTCATAAGTAACTTGTTCTCTACCCATCATCTTGACATCGTACTGGTCAACCAATCCCCACGGAGAGAACTTTTTAACCATGTCTTCGCCGAGGATTTTAAGTGTACGGTTGACTAGATATGGCACATCAAAGAATCTGATATTCCAGCCGGTGATAATGTCTGGGCAATGAACTGGGTGACACCAATGCAAGATAAACTCAGAGAGAAGTTCTGCTTCGGACGAGCACTTCTTATAGATTACCTGATAGTCTTTCATTAGGGTTGCAGAAACATCATAGTCATTAAGACCCCACACGTAATAGATGTTATCAATATTGTTCTTCATCGCAATGGATATTACTGGGTAATCAGCAACATCTGGTTGTGGAAAACCCTCATCTGAGGCTACCTCAATGTCAAATGATGTTACATTAATCCGATTACGGTCAAACTCAATAGTCCCTGGGAACGTGTCATTAATGAATGCTGGTATGTACCTATCGTTGCCATAGATGTGTCTACCTGCTGTAGACTTATTAGAATGAATCCATTCTTTGGCATCACGCATTGAATCCATTTGGATAGGAGCAACTGGAGTACCATCTAGGGATTTCCAGTCTGTGGGTTTGGGTGTGTTAACAAACAGAGTTGGCTTATATTTGATTTTTTCTTGTTTCTTGTGGCCGTTTTCATAGCCGCGATAGAGCAATTGATTGCCATACCGAGTTACGTTTGTGTAGAATTTCATAACGAATTTGTCACCTGTTTAATATATGTATATTATATCACATTATGGCAGAAAAGTAAAGTGTTTTGTTTAAAAAGGTTGGGGGAGGTTTGACGTCCCCCGCATGATTTTTGTCAGTTTGGACTTAAAAATTTGCCGCTTGCAATATCATTATGGCTGGCGCTAATCCTAATATGATTATAGCTGTCATTAGACATAGTGTGCAATTCTTTAAGGCCTCGGCAACGTCTTCATACTTATTCATATATTGAATAATATGTTTCATGTTGTGCTCCAGTAGTAATTTAATTAAATTATCTACCAAGTTTCGCTGCTCACCGGAGTTACTCTTGCAAGAACTCCTTCTTCTTTGATGCCCCAGCAGACCCTATTTCGATCTTCCTAGGACGCCTCTCCTCTGGAACTTCAACTCTGGCATTCACCACAAGTATTCCGTTCTCAAGATTGGCACCGTCAATAACAACAAATTCAGAGAGTCGGAAGGACTTCTCAAATTTGCGGGATGATATACCCTTATGTGCATATTCTCTAGCATCATCGCCCTTTGATCCTCTTACTAATAGAATACCATCCTTTACCTCAATGGAAATATCTTCCTGTGAGAAGCCCGCAACTGCAAGTTCAATAATGAAATTTTCATTATCAACCTTTACTACATTGTGGGGTGGATAGTTATCTTGTGATCTTCCAGCTGTGTGGATTCTCTCAAGTTCGTTTAGTATCGGTTCAAATCCGATAAATAAAGAACGTGGCACGTTCATAGTATTTCTTACCATAGCTTTCTCCTTATGTTTTAAGCAAGTTAAATGTGGCCCCGAAAATTCAGCAACCACATTTATTTATACAACTTTCGTTGTTAGTTTAGACACTTCTTGCAAACTTTATTAAGTCTGCCGGATTTCATCATTTTATGAAATGATTTCCAAAGGTCATTTATTCTTTTCTCCATTACTGTTACCTATATTATATTTAGGACACAGCTCCCATTGCGATTTCTCTTTAAATGGAATGACTTTTATCTGACGCAATGGGGCAAGACTCTCTACTGTGCCTGGTTTTAGTATAGTAACTAGTCCCCAGTCAGCTAGTAAAGTAGTAATTGTGTTCCTACGTTCTAGGTCATTCTCTATCAAGTTAGAAGGTTTCCCATCTAACAAGAATAGTTCTTTGAAGTGTACAATAAAGTATCTACCCTGCTTATGCAGAATGTGACACGATTGATACAACTTTTGATCTTTGCGCGAGGCAACTCCGATTCTGGTTAATGTTTCCCTAATCTTTAGAAAGTCGTCTGGCTCGTTGAGTGTGATCTCCAGCATGTCAGCTGGAGTCCAGTTTTTGATTTCAGTATTTTCGTTTTCCACCTTTATAAATCCTTTGTTTCAATAGTTCAATTTGTTCATTATTAAATAATCGCAAAACAGATTTAGCCTTTTCATTACTATATCCATAATATTCTTTAATGAGTTCTAGGTTATCAACCTCCCGTGGTTTCAGCCACTTGGAGAACCTTTTCTTCTTCCTAATTATATTTATAAGAAAATGATATTGAAGCTTATTGTCTATATGGTGGTTAACATTCATTTCATTAGCATATAGAACAGTGTCATTAAAGTATGATAATGCCCGATTAACCATAAAGGCTGGATAAGCCTTCTCAGTAATATCATCGGGCATTATATCTTTCTTAGTGACATTAATGCTGTTTACATAATCAAAGGGGTTACTCACTTGAACTTCACCTGTGCCATAATTTCAGTACAGCATGCTACGATGTTCAACTCGTGATCGGCAACGAAAGCATTCTTATACTGGTAATCTGCAAGAATGAGAACTAGCTGAGGTATACTTTGTGGGTCTACATAATCAGCCATGTTGTCATATATCTTACGGAATACAGCAGCAGGTTCAGTGTCAATATTGTCTGCAACCCATTGGCGCATTTTCTTAAAGTCTTTGCGTTGTAGGGATTGCATTAGTTCATTAACCGATACATCAGATAGGGTAACCAATATGCCCGTATCAATAGTACCAGATACTGAATATCTTTGTAACTCGTTTAATACTCTACGCCAGTCCGGCATGTGTTTCATAATGAGTTCTGCAACTACAGGAACTTCATATGTTACACCTTCGGTATCAAGAATGAATTGGACTCTCTTCAGCATTTGGCCGCAGAGGACTCCAGAATCTTTCTTGGACATATTGAATTCAATCACAGAACATCTACTATGTAGTGGTTCAATGATTCGGTTCTTAAAGTTACACGTTAAGATAAACCTACAGTTCGCACTGAATTCTTCTATGAATCCACGTAAAGCAGGTTGTGTTGATTGTGGGTTAAGGTAGTCAGCCTCGTCAAGTATCACTACTTTATAGCCACCCTGTAGGGAGACTGACGAGGCAAACTTCTTAATCTTATTTCGGAGCGTATCAATACCTGATTCTTCGGATCCGTTAATTAACAGATAGTCCAGATCAAGCTCGTTACACAGAGCCTTAGCGATAGTCGTTTTACCCGTACCGGCTGTTCCGGTCAGCAGCATGTTGTGAAGTGCACCCCCTTTAACAACATCTGCAAAAGTTTGCTTGATTGCGTTTGGTAAAATTGTGTCGCTAATTTTCTGTGGTCGATACTTCTCTACCCATAAGAAATCATCCATTATAGTACTTCCCAACCAGTTACTGTTTCAACACGAAATGATCTCCAAGCATCTTTGTCAAGAGACCATACTGCAAGATGTGCAGATTCTGGACTAATGGCTTCAATGACAGTTTTCACTCCATGTGCTTCTAACACTACAGGGTTGAGGGTACATGGCATAACTCGGATTTCACCAGAGTCGATTTTTGTAAAGGTTACTGTAACAGTACCTAGTTTGAGTGCCTCAATGAGGCGAGAGGTTTCGTTGCGATCCATAATAAACTCCATAATAAAAAATAAAGGGGCCATTGCTGACCCCCAAAAGATTAAGCTTCGGTTGAAGCCTCATCAGCGACGGCTTCAGGAGCGTCATCACCCTCTGTACCTTCAGTTTTAGGAGCGGCAGCTTCTAAGAATGCTACAGTCCTATTCCTCAGTGACCCGACTGCTTCCAGTTCTTGGCCTTCAAAACCTCCACGCTTTGAACAAATATCAATAATTTGTACCATAGCTTGGATGTCCTGTAGAGACAGTTGAGGTGCCTCGGTTTCAGTGGTTTCTACCACGGTTTCTTGTTCAGTCATTTTGTTTCTCCTTTGCAAAGTTAGACTAATTTAAGAGTTCCCGAACATTCGGCAAACTCCATATTATCCCCATCATTATAATGGGAGATTCGGTTTGTGTACTTATACTTATACACCATAGCTACTAGTTCTTTCTAAAGCTATAAAATATTCTATTGGGTAATCATTGTTTTTCCAGTTTGAAATCAACTTAGAGCTGATTGCAACATAGTAATCACCTGGCAATAGTTTTAAGTTTGGGATGTTAACCACAAAATCGAATGGTTCTTTACACGAATTATCTTTATCTACCACAATATCAAAGGTGTTAGCAGTAGCATCCTTAACGTCTAAGACACTTGCCGTGACCACACCATTGTTACCCTTGAGTGATAATTCCATGTGACCTAACACACCAGCAGCCTTCTTGATTTGATCCAATACTTTCTGAGTAAGATTAATTCCAACTTCAGCATTAGGCATTGTAATGTCTTTAGTGGGCTGAGTTAGGATCTCGGTCTCAGCAAAGAAGTATTTAATCTTCTGATCACCATTGGACATAGTCAAAGACTTGTCGTCAAATGTTAGGGCTGCATTTTCAATAAGACCGTGTACTGATAGGAATTCGTTTAAGTCATAGACTCCGAACTCCACTGGAAAGTCTTCAGTGATCTCAGCAGTGGCCATGATATTCTTAGCCTCTGAAATGGTCTTCACCTTCTGACCGGGTTTTAGTACTAGGTTGGGATTAACACTAGCAAAGTTTTGTAATACCTTTAGGGTATCGTCTGAAATAATCATTATATTCTCCTGTTATTCATAAGTTATATTATAACACATTTACTGGTAAAAGTAAAGGGTTATTTTCAGTTTTTTTCAATGTAATATGTACGGTCATGCTCATACAACGCAAGTAATCCATAGTGTAATACCTTCATAAGATCCTTACGGTATTCCTCAGGCGTCTCACCTTTCTTCCCGTAGCGTGCATTATACTTATCCACGTTACCTAGAAAGAAACCCATACC
>MEHZ011451045.1_pt1 | contig 12092 bp, 6 predicted proteins | sample 897221 | NCBI WGS metagenome assembly MEHZ01 (sample SAMN05514161, study PRJNA337945) | marine metagenome | isolation source: marine surface water | place: Arctic Ocean | collected 2007-12-13 | reverse complement strand
CTTGCCTCGAAGCCTGCCATTTTGCTGGAAGGAATGGCAGACAAGGGCATAGACCCCCAGCGAGCTATCGCCGACTTCCGTGGTGTCTGGCCGACCAGCCCGGTGGTCGAGCTCGAGGGCGTTGGCCACTTCTGTCAGGAAGATGCGCCCGAAATACTGGTTGCCAGCATCCGGCAATTCCTGCAAGCGAACCCTTAGCGACAACAGTGTGCACTCCCCGGGGGAGTGCAGGTTCACAACGGTGGCTAGAGGGCCGATGCGACGACGTCGAGCACATCGTCGCCGTAGTTCTCGAGTTTTGCCGGGCCGATGCCAGAGATAGCGGTCAGTTCCTGCTCGGTCTCTGGCTTGGCTCTGGCGATGGCACGCAAGGTTGAGTCGTGGAACACGACGTAGGGCGCCACGTTGCGTTCGGTCGCGATACCGGATCGCCATGCACGCAGGACTTCGAAGATTGCCTCGTCGGCTTCTGACAGCGGCTCTGCGTCGGTTACACCGCTAGTGGCTTTCTTGACGATGCGGCTGATCTCGGTGATAGGGAAGACCATCTGTGCGCCCATGGTGGTCTTGACCGCGATGTCGGTGTTGCTTCGATGGATCACTTCGCCTTCGATCCCGCCTCTCACCGCGACGGTGTCACCGACGGCCACGTCCGAATCCGAGCGCGCAGTTCGCTTTGACCCAGTCGGTCGCTTCGCCCGGGGGAATACTTCAGTGGAGCGGCGGCTCTTTTCTATTGGCGGGGCTTCCGACGCGAGTTCTGCGATGAACGGGCTGGGCTGGGCGGCGTCGGCAAGGATCACGACTTGTTCTTGACAGCGAGTGATCGCGACGTGGAAGATCCGGCGTTCCTCTTCGACGTCGTCGCAGAGCCGGTGAGGTAGCGCTCCGTCGTCTGCACCTAGGACGATGACCCGGGGCCACTCCATACCTTTGACCCGGTGGACCGACGACAACATGACACCGTTCTGGCTCTGCGGCCGGTCCATGGTGGACTGCAGCCATGATTCGAATGTCGCAAGTTCGGGGTGGATGGCTGCTGCCCGCTCCAGCGCAGCCAGGTCGTCTTCGTGAGCTGGCTTGTTCAGCTGACGGCTGCTCTTATCGAGACTCTGGGCAGACGAGATAAGCCCGGCAGCGTTCAGCACTGCTTTCACTGCTGATCGGCTGTCGCCGGTCTTGGTGGCCCGGGCTATGGAGGCGATGTCGTCGCAGAACTTGAGCCACTTCGTTGCGTGCCGGTCTTGCATAGCGTCGGATGCTTCGCGCAGCCGTTGCAATGTCATCGTTGTCGGCAAGCTGGTCGAGTTAGCAACGCCGTTGAGCCCGCGGCTGGGCCGGCGGATGGCTTCGAGCACGTCGGCGCGCCTGGCCTTGTCAGGTTCTTGGCCGAGCCGAATCCAGGCGAACAGTGCCCGCACCATGGACCGGTTGAGAGAGTTGCCCGAGAGCTCGTCTTGGGTTGGTATGTCTCGATCGACGAGTGCGGCCTTCATCGGAATCAGGCTGGCGTTCACCCGAGTCAGTACGGCAATGTGGTGCGGCTCGACGCCGTCATCGAGCCATGCTGAAATTTGGTCGGCGGCCTCGACAGCAAGCTCGCCGCCGGGGTGTTTCCGCACATCGAGCGCGGATGCATCCTTGATTGCTTCGGGGCCGGGCTTGATTGTCTTCGGCACGCGGACGCGGTTGTACGAGAGCAGGTTGGTGGCGGCCTGCACGACTGGTTGGGGGCAGCGGTAGTTGGTTTCGAGGGCGTACTTTGTCGCGCCCGGAAACCAGGTGTCGTACTCGATTAAGAAGTGCGGATCGGCGCCGCTGTACGCGTAGATGACCTGGTCATCGTCGCCGACACCAAAGACCTGCAGCCGGGGCGAAGCAAGCAAACGAAGCAGCAGCACATAGGCGGGCGTCAGGTCTTGGAACTCGTCGATGAGCAGGTGGCGGCATCGGCGCTGCCAGCGTTGGCGCAGCTGGCCATCGCGAAGCAGGACCTCGATGGCGCCGTAGATCTGTTCGGTGAAGTCGACCTGGCCCTGTTCGTAGATGCGGCGTCGATAGTCGTCGAAGCAGTCGGCGAAACCGTCTAGGTCATCGCCCGAGGCTTCGACCGATGCTGGACTCTCGAGGCCAAGGCGTGCCAGGTTGAGCGCCTCGAGGTAGACGGCCATGGGGTCCTTGTTTGCTTGCCAGTTGATCGACAACAGGTCATCAAGGATCTGGCGCTGGCCTTGTTCATCGAGCAGGCCTATGCCAGGTCGGCCTTCACGCAGGATCGCCCAGCCGAGCGAATGCACGGTGCGCACCGCAGTGCTGGCGACCCCAGCTCGACCGGCAAGCTCCGCAGCGGCGCGCTTGTTATAGGCAACAGCGACGATGCCCTCGGGTGCGAGACCCCGGTCGTCGAGCAGGTGGCGAAGCCGTGCTGCCATGGTGCGTGTCTTGCCTGATCCGGCTGGGGCGATGACTCGGGCTGCGCCTGCGGGGTGCAAGGTTGCGGTGCGTTGATCGTCGGCCAGGGCGTCGTCAGATGTGGAGTACGACTGGTCGATGGGAACGATTCGCCCGGCTTCGACCTCTTCGCCCGAAATCACGGTGTGGTCGACCGGTTCGATCGGGCCAGTGGGTCCGCCGTCGACCCAAGCAGCAGTCCCGTCAGGAAGCAGAACGTCGGCGGGCCCGGCGACGGTTGCCTGCACGAGTCGTTCGGCCTTGGCCCCAAACCACCATTTGATGGCCGGCGTGCGCATGTCGTAGTTATTGGCGAAGAGAAGGAAGCGCAGCCGTTCGAGCGGAAACAGAAAGTCGGCGTCGACCGACCAGACGTCGTTCGAACGGGTCTCCAACTTTGACCAGGCGTCGCTCTTGATGCCCCACCGGATGACAACCGGCTGTCGACTAACCCAGCGCAAGTGGAGACGCAGGATGAGGGTTTCGAGCGCGTCGCGGTCTGCGAGAACAGCATCGGTGAGTTCGACAACATCGATGGCGCTAAACGGTGCTGGAATGTCAGCACCGGCTGCGACGACAATGCCGCGGCCGAGCGCCGTCGGAACGGTCTCGAGCCTGTCGTTGATGTCAGTTGCTGCGGTCATGCTGGCCGACTAACGCGGCACACACGACTTGTTCCCCGGTCCTTGATGCCGCCCAGTGAACACGCTTCTTCTGGTGTTGCATGCCTTACGGGACTGCCAAAATAGACCAGGCGAACATTGTTGGAATCATGAGCGGGCGTGCGCTGGCGTTACAGCAACCGCCGCTTCGTTGCTGATACACCGAGCAGCGCCTGGCCGCCGAGAGCGTTTCCGGCTGTGGTGCATACGTGCTGCCGATCTCGGCGGTTCATTATGGTTGAGAGTAGCGGTAGCTCGATCAGGGGTTATGGGCTTGGTGGAGTCGGTGGGTCCAGGGCTGATTCGGTGAACGCGACACTGTCAACCAGGCGGTTCGCAGGTGCTTGACGTGGCGTCTCTAGGCGACGGTTGTCAGTCTCCTTGGACGTAGAAGAGCCAAGTTCCCTGCAGGTCTATGCCGACGCGGTAGCCGGTGTAGCCGCCTAGTTCGTCGAACATAGCGTTGAGTTCCTCGACTGGGTAGAGCTCGAGTAACGAGTCGTAGTCGGCCGGGCTTAGGCCGGTGCCGTCGCTTGCCTCGAGCTCCTCGTAAGCCGACGGCCAGAAGTAGTAGGTGCCGTCGCTGAAGCTTTTGGTTGTATAGGCAAGGTTGAGATGACGCAGGAGATCGAGCAGCAGCGGCTCGCCCCGTGATTCGGCTGCAGTCCACAGATCGAGCGCCAGGCCGCCGCCGAAACTGGCCTTGAAACCTTGGGGGTCAGTGAGCGCAGCGAGTGCCTTGATGTCGCACGTAACAGCGGCATCGAAGATGGCTGCGCGCTGTGCTGCGATCGCTGGTGGTAGCTCGGGTTGGGCCAGCAGCTGAATGCTCACGTTGGTGGTCGAACACGGTGCCTGTTGCTGCACGAATTCAGTGATCTCGTAGCTAGATTCCTCATCAGCGATGCGCTCGCTCCAGTCGATGAAGACGTTCGAGGGGAAACCGAGATCGGGGTCGTATTCGATGGTGTAGGAAGCCGCCTCGTCGATCGCTCGGTCGACCTCGGCGAATACTTCTTCGACTGTGAGTACTAGGTCGCCGTAGGCCTCGATATTGATCGTGTCGAGGTCGAACACGTCGATGCCGTCGAGTGTTGCTGCGATGACTTCGCTGTTGAGGGCCGAAGCCTCGTATGGGCCGATGTACTCGATCGGGCAGAAGCAGATCCGGTGGAACGTGAAGTCATAGCCATTGATGGAAGCTTGTTGCCATCGCTCGACCGCTGCCTGAAATTCTTGTCGGTTTACTGATTTGGCCTCGGCGGGGTCGGCGGTGAACTGGATGACGACGAGCACGAAGCCGCCGTCGGAGGCGAGCTCGGGCCCATTGAAGGTGTAGGTCTGTGGCAAGCCCAGGTCGGAGTCATACTCGACTTCGACGGGAAGTTTGCCGCTGCTGAGCGCTCTTTCGATGTCCTCGAAGATGTCCTCGATCGAGAGATAGGGCGCGGTGGCAATCTGGGCCTCATCGAACACGAGAGTTGAGGTCGAAGCCCCATCGGTGTCGACGACTACCTGCCAGGGGCCTTGGTCACATTCACATTGCAGCGTGTAGCGGAATGAGTATGACCGCGGCCGGTTGGCTTGCCAGCGTGCTTGGGCAGACGCCAAGAGTTCGCGCTGGTTTGCTGCGGAAACATCGTCGACGGCGTTGCTGGGGGCCACGGTTGGCTGCGTCGTGACGCCAGGTGTCGGGTTCGTGACGGGCGTGGTTCCTGGGGAAGAGGCTGCCGTCGTGGTCGGTTCGACCTGGCTGGTGGCGCTTTGGCCGCGAGTCCCAATAATGACGTCGGACCCGCAGCTGGCAAGCAGGAACAGCACCGAAAGCATGGGAAGGGCAAGAAGTCGCTTCATAACTAGTCAGACGTTAGAAACGGCACGCGAGTTCCGTGCATCTACAGAAATTCTGAGAATGGGGATGAGACGAGCGCCGGCTGCGCAGTCGTGAGCCGCGGTGTATCACCGTGAGCCCGAGGTTCGCGCCGTGTTGATGGCCCCAGCTGGTTGGTCGCCATGACTGGTCCGCCCGTGAGCGCATTGTCATGCATACGCTTTTGGGGCCTTCGTCGGACCTGGCTGGCTCGTGGAACCAAGCCATAGTTCATTTTGTCGGCCAGTGTCTCTGGGGCCGAGGCGTCTTGCTAGAGCCAGAACTGAGCCGAAGCAGGGTGATTTCATGACGACGGAGTTCGGTCGTCGTCGCTCCTCAGTCGATAGCTTGGTGACTCACCGGCAGCGCAGGCGAACGACCTTGCGCGGCGGATCTGGCAGTGGCCTGCACGGCCCTAGAGGAGCTCACGATGTTCGATGACAGGTGGAGCGAGATGTTCACCGAGTGGCTCGATGAGTTACGTGCGCGTGTGGAACATGAAGACGGTGGAACGCTGCTCGGCGACGCCGCCGTAGAGCTTCGGGCTACCAGCCTTGGTAGCTCGCTGGCGGCCTTTGATGACGACGACCTGGCTCGCATGATTGATGAGAACGTGGCCATGGTCGACGGGCTTGGTGTGCTTGGCGCCCGAGACGATCAGCGCGTATTGGTTGATGCGGCGAACGCGACGTTGCTGACCATCTCCGCGATCCTGCACCGCAGAAAGTTCTCGTATCGCATCACGGCCGCCGACGTTGAGAACCGTGTGCTTCCTCTCGAAGGCCCGCTCGGGCTGCTGGACTTTGACATCACCAGTGGCGACCAGTTCAACGACAGCCGAGGGAACCTCCTCGATCGGGTTGGGCCTGGCGGGCGCAACCTGGTTGTTCCGGAATGGGTCGATGGCTTCGACGCTGGGCGATTGTTGGTCGCCTGGCGCGACGGCGACCAGGTCCACTTCGAGGTGATCGATGATGGCGACGTTGAGAGCGACGGTGCGCAAGAGTGGCAGGCACTCGCGGATCGGATTCAGAAAGCAGCCGCCGATGGCGTTGGCGTCAACCTGAACCATGTGATGTTCGATCTGACGTCGCAGGACCCATCGTTGTTTTCGGCAACAGCGCTGCCTATCAACGAGCTGCTCTGGGCCAACAGTTATGCCAACCGCGGTGAATGGTGGGGTCCGGCTGATGGCGACTGGAAAACGCCGGGCCAGGCAGTACGAGCCTCCGGGCTTGCGCTGGCAGCAGAGACCTATGGCCTGCAGCGCCATGCCCAGCTGGCACTTGCCAGGCTCACCGAGATCTGGCGCGAGTGGTCTGGCTTCCATACTTTTGGCGATGGCGAGTTGCCCGAAATCGACACGAGCGAGATCCAGGACATCATGAAGGTTGAGAAGGTGCCGTTGGCCTTCTTCGACATGCACGAACCCGAGGCCTCGCTGTCGGTCCGTGTCGCAATGAATGAGGCGTCGACCGAGACCGTCGACGGGTTAGCCAGACGGGAGACTGCGCTTGATCTACTTGCTGATGAGCTGCATCGGGCCGACCCAGACTCGATTGCGGCGCTGCTGATGACCGGCCGAAGCCTGGAGCTGCATGGTCAGGTGCGAAGCGCCGAGGCTGCCTATCGTCAGGTCCTGCGCAGCGACGAGACCAATGGCGCCGCACTGGTGAAGTGTCTGAACGCGGCCGTCGACGCAAGTCGATTCGACGAGGGGGCTCGGCTGGTACGCCGATTGTCTGGCCCCGACTCGACGAACGAGAGGATGCTGCAGAGTTATGCCGAGGAACTGATCACGGCGAGTCGCAACGAGCCGTGTCCTTGTGGGTCGGGGCGCAAGTACAAACAGTGCCATCAAGACGTGCCGTTACTTCCAGAACCCATTGCGACACGAGCGATGCTTTTGAAGCTCGAAATGTATGCCGAGCAGACGGTGCTCAACCAGCGGTACGCCCCTGGCGGAGGTGGCGGTGCTCAGGCAGAGCTGGTGGGATTCCCCGAGGCTCGGGACTTCATGATTCATGAAGGCGGTCTGCTTGGTCGGTTCCTGCAGAATCGCGCCGAGATGTTGCCACCGAACGAGCTTGAACGGCTTCGGTCATGGCAGGCCGGTCGGCGTGACCTGTATGAAATCGTGGACGTTGACCCCGGCGTTGGCATGACCCTTCGCAACATGCGGACCGGCGACGAACAACAAATTGCTGAGCAGAACAGTTCGCTCGAGGCCAAGTTAGGTCAGCTTCTGTTGCTGCGACTTGAAACAATCAACGGCGTGACCACGTCCTATGGGCAAGGCATATTGGTTCCCGAGCACCATGGCGAGCGGGTGCTCGAGATCATGGAGGACCTCGACATTGAGGATCTGCTTAGGTGGTTCGTGGGCTTGCTGACGGAGGCCCCCGCAGCGGTGTAGTTGTGTGCGCGAATCAGTGCCGAACCGGATGCTGATGAGAGGCTCGTATCAGAGAACTCGTATTCGTTGTGGGCGATAGCGGCCGCCCGGCGCTTCTGTGTGTGCGACTGCTTCTCTTCGATCTGAGTATTTCCTCAGACGGCTCGTTTGCGGCACTCTCGGGCGACTGAATCTCGCCGTAGCAGCGATGTTCGGGTTGCAGGACTCGCTGCTCTATTCGTGGCCAAAGCGCACAAGATCGGCGAACGGCTCGAGACGAAACCAAGCAGGGTCGAGGACAAGGACGCCCACGACGCCTGCCGAATCTTCGTCGACGCGTCGACCGAGGAACTAGCGGGCGCATTCACCTTGCTGTTGGATAACGAGGTCAACGCAACGGCTTCGGCTGAAGCGATCGGTTATCTGCGAAATCTGTTCGCCTCTGGTCCAGGCGCCCCCAGCTCAATGCGAGCAGGCCGAGCCGAAGAGGGCATCGGCGAACCTGCAACTGTTTCATTGCAGACGTCGATCCTTGCGGGCGGCCTAGTCAAAGCCCTCAATACTGCGAAGCGCTGACGCTCCTGGCCAGTTCGTTCGTGACCATGCCCAGGTCGCTGCAGTCATGGGGATCGAGCTGGACCCCGCATCGAGTTGACTGTCGCCATCACCTGGCAACTGCGCCACCCACTACCCGGCGACACCTTCGCCAACTTCGGCGAAGCGGGGGACTGACGCCAGGCTCGGTGGGCCAATGCTCAGAGCTGCCCGACCACCTGCGCTGAGTCTTCGCTGTCAGCGGCGGGCGTGGGCGTCGATGACATGGGCGGTGCACGCCGTGACCTTGCGTGCCGTCGGCAGATGCAGGAACTCGTTTGGACCGTGGGCGTTTGACTCTGGGCCAAGGACACCGGTGATCAGGAACTGTGCGTCGGGGTACCGCTCGCCCAGCATCGACATAAACGGAATGCCGCCGCCGATACCCATGGCGCCAGCTGGCCTGCCGAAGTGGCTCGTGGACGCGGCCTCGAGCGCGTCGGCCAGCCACGGTTCGGTGGCGGGCGCGTTCCACCCGTTTCCACCTTTGGTAGCGGTGACGGTAACCGTCGCATTCGACGGAGGGTCCGCGCTGAGCACCTCTACGAGCAGCTCAGCGGCTTCCCCGCAATCAACCGTTGGAGGTAACCGGAAAGAGAGCGCAAGCGTCGTGAATGGCCGCAAGACGTTGCCTGCCTCGGCAAGCGACGGCACACCATCGATGCCGACATAACACAATGTTGGTTCCCACGTTGTTGCCAACAACATGTCGGCTGCACTTCCGGGCGGCGCCTCGGTAGCGCCCGCGTAAGCGATGTCATTTCGCACATCAACGCCGGCTATGGCAGCAGCGTATGCCTCAGCGATACGACCCTCGGGAATCTCCGCGTGGAGCCCATCGAGCAGGATCTCGCCCGTCACCGGATCCTCGACGCGATCGAGCAGCTGACGAAGCACGCGCATGCTGGTCGGTGCGGCGCCGCTCGTCAGACCAGAGTGCATGCCCCGGTCGAGCACATCAACGCGCAATTCAATGCCAACGCCGCCTCGCAATGACGTCGTTGCCCATAACGCGTCGTAATCGGCGGCGCCCGAGTCGAGACAGACGACCAAACTGATATCGCCAAGGAAGTCGCCGAGTTGTTCAAGATGCGCGGGTAAATCGACGCTTCCGCTTTCTTCGCTTGCCTCGATCAAACCCACACAGCGGCAATGTGAACCACCGGCATCTCGCAACGCGTTGAGGGCCCCAATGATGGCAAAGGCCGAATACCCGTCGTCTCCGCCACCGCGCCCATACAAGCGGTCGCCCTCGAGCACCGGCGTCCACGGCCCAAGACCATCACGCCAACCAGTCATCTCGGGTTGCTTATCAAGGTGCCCGTAGAGCAGCACCGTGTCTTGTGACGTGGGAGCGCCGAAGGCAGGAACCTCAATGGCGATCAGCGGGGTACGGCCCTTGATCTCATGCACAACAACCGTGGCGTCAGCTGGCGCGTTCTCGACGCACCAAGAACGGATCAGCTCTACCGCGTCAGCGAGGTGCCCCTCTGCGGCCCAGTTCGGCGCGTACGCCGGTGACTTCGCAGGAATCGCGATGTAATCGAACAAGACGGGCAACGCCGCATCCCACAGTGCGTCTACTGAAGCATCTACCTGGGGAACCGACAGCTGAGACAGGGTCATGACGACATGCTGACACACCGAACCCAAGACCAGGAACAGGATCTCGTTCTCACTCGACTGGCGGCTCGAACCGATTCGTCAGGGACGCGGCTGCCGAGCGTGTCGGAGGGGAAGTAGCCAGCAAGAAGATCAATCTGATGAGCGTGGCGATGGGCAAGATCGGAGCGGTCGCTGCATTGGCCGAACCCTCGAGGCATGGCGTGGATCCCTCGACAGTGGCCGGTTGTCAAAGATAGTGACGATCCGATTCTGTGACCGCAGAACGCCGGGATCCTCTTGCTATGGCCCTGGCGGAGTAAGCCGGGGTCGTGCTGGTCGCAGCCGACCGCAAACTCGCAAATACTCCCGGAACAAGCTGCACCTTCGAGGTCCTCGCCGGGCAGCGGCTCCATCGGCCTGTCTTGCCAATGTTGCGCCGCTCAACGATTGGTGTCAGCTTCGACCGAACGGGGTTAGTCCTCTCCAGGGGTCGGTGGCGCCTGGGATCAGATTCCGGCGTCCCCATGCTGCTCACCTACGATGTGGCCATGGACGAAAAGGCACGGCCGATGCGGTTCGGGCTCTATGACCTGGTCGAGGCCCGGCCCGGAGTCGGCCTTGATCGTCTCTACCGCGAGAGGTTCGAGCTGATCGCCGCAGCGGAGGACGCAGGGCTCTGGGGCTACCACACAACCGAGCACCACTTGACCCCGCTCGATGCCACGCCGTCGCCGAGCCTGTTCCTGGCCGCAGCGGCCCAACACACCTCGACGATCCGCCTGGGCTCATTGGTGCATGTGCTTCCGCTGTACGAGCCAATACGGCTGGCCGAGGAACTGCTGATGCTCGACGCTCTGACCGGGGGCCGGCTCGAGATCGGATTCGGCAAGGGCGTCAGCTCGCCCGAGCAACGTCTGCTCGGACGCGAACCGGATGCCCGCGACGCAAACATGGACGATGTCCTTGAGCAGGTGCTTTCCATCCTTCGCGGCGAACCGGTCGACGGTGCGCCGATCCCGTTCCGGCCGGTGCAAAAGCCCTATCCACCGCTCTGGTATGCAGGCAATGCTGACTACGCCGGGCGGCACAACCTTCACGTCGTGCTTGGTGGCTCGGCCGACCGCATTATCGAGAACGCGCACCTCCACAAGCAGACAGCGGCCGCGCACGCAGACGACCCAAGCCGGCTGAACCCCGACCCGGTGCCGACGACTGCCTTCTCTCGCCACGTCCTGGTCGACACCGACCGCGACCGGGCTCGGCGCCGCGCAATCGAAGCGTGGAAGGCCTATGACCACAACATCACCACCCACTTCCGGCGGCTCGGCGAACCCCGCCAGTCGAATCCGACCCTGGACGGCGATGGCGAACGAGCGATCGAACAGGGCCTGCTCGCGGCTGGCGATCCCGACGACGTAGCTGCGAATCTGGTGCAGGTCGCTGCCCTCTCGCCAGTCGACTACTCGCTCGCCTCGTTCTGCTGGGGATCACTGGACCATGCCGAGGCAATGGCCTCGCTCGAACTATTCGTCACCCAGGTGATGCCACGGGTGCAGGCCGCTCTCGCTGGCGGCTAGATGCAACGGTGCCAGGCACCGTTGCATCTCGGCCGGTCGTGTTACACCCCGGCGCAGTTTCAAAGTCACACCGCCGAATTGGTCCACCTTCCTGCCCCGGACTGTGCGTCGCCAAACTGCCGATGTACCCAGGGGCTCGCCGGCTTCGACAGCCATCTGGCGACGACCAGAGCAATCGTGGTCGAGCGTCCTGGTCAGACTTGCTGCCGGGTCGACCGGGATCAACTGTGACACCATCGCGTCTGTTTCCCAGGACGTACTGGACCTAAACGCGGTCGGCGTGCTCGACGTGACGAAGCGAGTGGTACTCGACCGAGCGCTTCGCTATGCGCTCGATATGGCCTTCTAGTTTGACTCGATCGCAGAGACGGAGCCGTGCTCATGGATGCGAGCGCTGATCGTTTGTTGGGGCCTCTCGCATCCGTTGGGGTCGTTAAGATTGCTGTCAACCTAGGGGAGCAAACATGGTCACCGGATTCTTTTGGGACGAAACGACCTTCTGGCACTCGGGAGGCAACTACGTCGACATTTTGCCGGCGGGTGGGCTGGTGCAGCCGAAAGTGGCGAGCGGTCTTCCAGAGACACCAGAGAGCAAGCGGCGCCTCAAGAACCTGATCGAGGTCACTGGACTGGCAGCAGAGCTCGACATGCGCGGCGCAACAGCGGCGACCGAAGCCGAGCTGCTGCGGGTGCATCCGCAGAGTTATCTGGACGCGTTCAAGGCGCTCTCTGACGCGGATGGTGGCGAGCTCGGATATCACACGCCGTTCGGCCCGGGCGGCTACGAAATCGCCGCTCAGTCCGCTGGTCTCGTGGTGCACGCGCTGGGCTCGGTCTTGAGCGGCGAGCTGCAGAACGCCTATGCGCTGACTCGTCCACCAGGCCACCACGCTCTGCCCGATCATCCCAACGGGTTCTGCCTGTTCGCCAACATCGCA
>MEHZ011569011.1_pt1 | contig 12099 bp, 12 predicted proteins | sample 897221 | NCBI WGS metagenome assembly MEHZ01 (sample SAMN05514161, study PRJNA337945) | marine metagenome | isolation source: marine surface water | place: Arctic Ocean | collected 2007-12-13 | reverse complement strand
TAAAAAAATTCAGGAATCTGCAGTTAAGAAAGTTTCAAATGAAAACAATATCACTTGCTTTCAACCAACTAATCTAAAGGATGAAGATTTTAACAAGCAAATTCAAAAACTAAAGGCAGATTTATTTATAGTTATTGCATTTAGAATGCTACCAAAATTAATTTGGACTATACCAAAACTTGGCACAATTAATTTACACACATCTCTTTTACCAAATTATAGAGGAGCCGCTCCAATTAATTGGGTTATTATTAACGGAGAAAAAACAACAGGTATAACAACATTCTTTATTAATGAAAATATAGACCAAGGTAAAATTATTTTAAATAAAGAGATTAAATTACCAAAAAACATAACTGCAGCAATGCTTCATAATTTATTAATTACTCATTCTAAAGAGTTAATAAATGAAACTATTGAACTATTTCTAAATAAAAACGTAATAAGTGTTTCTCAAGAAAATAGCCAAACTATAAAAATAGCACCAAAATTATCCAAGGAACTATGTAGAATTAATTGGTCAGAATCAATTAATAGTATAAATAATAAGATTCAGGGATTGTCTCCTTTACTAGAAAATAATCAGATTTTAAAAGATGTTTCAATTTGTCCATCTGCTTGGTTTGAAATAAAAATTCAAAACATAATTAAAAGAGTAAAAATTCAAAAATCAGAAATTACAGAAATAAAAAACAAAAATTTAAAAATTGATTCTGATAATATCTCCTATTTAAATATAAATTTTGACCATCATGCTCTTTCAATACAACACCTGCAAATTGAAGGGAAAAACCCTATGAATATTAAGCAATTTCTGCAGGGAAATAAAATAGATGATTCTATCGAATTTTTATAAAATCTAAGGAGAGAGCCTTTCTATAGTCCAAACACCATCAACTAAAGTATAACAAAGCCTATCATGTAATCTTGACGGTCTACCTTGCCAAAACTCAAAATAAGAAATTTCTATCATATAACCTCCCCAAAAAACTGGTCTTCCTACATCCTTATTTTTATACTTCTCTTCTAAACTATTAACGATCTTATCAAATGAAAAATTTAACGGAAGAGAACTTGATTGTTCACTAGAATGTGCCCCTAACTGACTGCTTATCGGTCTAGATTTAAAATAAGTATCTGACTCTAAATCAGATAGTTTTGATACGACACCCTTAATTCTAACTTGTTTTTCTAAATACGGCCAAAAGAAATTAAGTGAAACATTTTTATTTTCATCTAAATCTTTTGCTTTACTACTTAAATAATTAGTATAAAAAACAAAACTTTTTTCTAGTATACCTCTTAATAAAACTACTCTTGAGCTTGGATTGTTTTTTGAGGAAACAGTTGACAGAACAAATGCATTTGCATTTTCTGGATCAATCTCTAAAGCTAAATCAAGCCAACTTTTAAACAATTCAAATGGTGAATCAATAATATTATTAAAATCAATACTAGATTTTGAATAATCAATTCTAATATTTTTAATATTCTTTTTTGGATTAGACATTTACATATTTTAAATTAGCAGAAATTATAAAGCAAATATATTCTTATTTATGCAAATTATAGAGAAAGGTAAGTTGTTAATTTCTGATCCATCTATGCTAGACGATAACTTTTTTAAAAGTGTTGTTCTTATAACTCATCATAATGTAAATGAGACTATTGGCCTAGTGCTAAATAACCCTTCCAAGATTTCTCTTTTTGAAATAATTAATGATATTCCTCAGTCAGACTTTCCTGTTTACATTGGTGGCCCAGTAGCTAAAAACTCCGTTCATTTCATACACAATATTGGCAATAAAATAGAAGGAGCAAGAAAAATTGGTGATGGACTATACTTTGGAGGAGATTTTGATACAGTCAAAAAACTAATACAAGAAAAAAATATATCTAAAAAAGATATAAGGTTTTTTGCTGGCTATTCTGGATGGGAAGACAATCAGTTAAAAAATGAAATTAAAGAGAAAAGTTGGATCCTTAAAAATAGTAATACTAAAATTTGTTTAGAATATACAAATTCAAATTTGTGGAGTAGAATTATTAAAAGTTTAGATCAAAAATATGCTATCTGGACAAATATGCCTGTAGATCCAAGTCTAAACTAATTGATTTAAATTTTTAATAAGAAAAGAACTAATTTTTGAAGATTCATAAACAGTATCTTCAACTTTTTTTACCCATTTCACTCCGGTAATAGAATTAGAAATAAATACCTCATGAGCTAGTTTAAAGTCATTAATTTCTATGTTTTTTTCTAAAACTTCATAATTATTCTTTAAAATATCAATAATTAATCTTCTCATAGTTCCATCAACACATCCCTGGCATAGATTTGGTGTTATTATAACATTATTTTTTAAAATAAATATATTTGAATTTGAAGTTTCTATTGGTAAATTATTCTCATTAAAAATAATAGCATCATCGAATGATTTTTTCTTTGCAAATAAAGATGCCAAAACATAAATAAGGGCATTAACAGATTTTAGGTTTGAAAGTGATCCAGAATTCTTTTTTTGTTCATTGTAAAAACCAAGAGATAAACCTCTTTGATTGAATTCAAAATAATTTACATCATTAATAAAAGTTTGTATTATAAATGAACCCTTATTATAATCAGGTAAGTACTTGCCACTGGAATCTCTAAAAAAAGTAACACGCACTCTGCCACCATTGCAAATATTATTTTTAGATAGCAGTTTTTGAATTAAAGAAGATAATTCATTTTTAGAAACATCACAGTCTATTTCAAGAAATTTTAATGAACTTTTTAATCTATTAAAATGAGCTGAAAAATTAAAAATATTTCCTGAAACTACTTTAATTGTTTCAAAAATACCATCACCATAAAGAAAAGCTCTATTAGAAGCTAACAACTTCAAATCTGATAATGGGCTAAGATTTCTATTTAAAATAATGAATTCCATATTATAAACAATCTAAAATTGTAAATTGCGAACTTATTTAAATTAAGTTAATGTATAGAATTTTACTGCTACTTTTTATTACTAAAATTGGATATTCTCAAACAATAATAAAAGGAGAAGTAATTGATGGTCAAACAAGTGAAACATTAATTGGAGCAAATATTTTAATAAAAGGTGCTAAAACAGGAACAGCTACTGATTATAATGGTAACTTCACTTTAGAAACATCTAAACTACTTCCTTTAACTCTTGAAATAACATACTTAGGCTATAAAAATAAAGAGGTTTTAATTGAACAATCAAATAATATTAAGATCAAACTATTTCCTAATAACAAAAGATTAAATGAAGTTAAAATTGTCGATAGCAGAATTACCCAAAAACAAAAAGAATCTGCTCTTACTGTTGAAGCACTTGATATTATAGCTATTAAATCTTCTCCCTCTGCCAACTTCTATGATGCTTTAGGTTCTCTAAAAGGCGTGGATATTTCATCCGCTAGTTTAGGTTTTAAAGTCATAAATACTCGAGGATTTAACAGCACATCTCCTGTGAGATCATTACAAATAATTGATGGAGTTGATAACCAAGCACCTGGATTAAACTTTTCATTGGGTAATTTCCTTGGAGCTTCCGAGCTTGATATAATGAAGGTTGAAATAATTCAAGGAGCAAATTCTGCTTACTACGGTCCAAGCGCCTTTAATGGAGTTATCAGTATGAATACAAGATCACCTTTTATGAATCCGGGTCTCTCAGTTCAATATAAATTTGGTTCAAGACAATTATTTGAAAATTCATTTCGTTTTGCTGATGTTATTAAAAATAAAAATGGAGAAGATAAGTTCGGATATAAAATCAATTTCTCATATATGCAAGCCTTTGATTGGGAAGCAAACAACCTATCTCCTGTTGAAGCAAGTCCTATTGCTATAAATCCAGGAGGATATGATGCAGTTAATATTTATGGTGATGAAGATCTAACTGGAAGTATTAATGACTACGAAACTGAAACAAATAATAAATATTATACTGGTGAAGGATTAGGAATCTTTCACAGAACTGGATATTTAGAAAAAGATGTGGTAGACTATAACACCAAAAATTTAAAGTTTGCAACTGCTTTCCACTATAAAATTCAAGAAGACTTTGAACTTATATATTCCATGAACTATGGAACAGGAACAACAGTGTATCAAGGCGACAATAGATTCAGTTTAAATGGCATACAGTTTCTTCAAAACAGAATAGAACTAAACAAAAAAGATAAATTTTTTATAAGAGCTTATAGATCTCAAGAAGATGCTGGAGATTCTTATGATGCTGTAGCAACAGCAGTAAGGTTACAAGATTATAATACTATTAGCCCTAATGATTGGTTTTCAGATTATTCGAGTAGATTTATTCAAAACTTTAATTTTGAAATGGTTGGATGGTCAAGTCCTACTCCACTGATTGTTTTTGATCCTATTAATGGATTGCAAAATAACGGATGGGTATTTCAATTAGACACTTTCGATATTAATTGGATGACTAATTGGTATACAATGTCTGATTCAGTTTTAAATGCAAATACTGATTTAATAATTTCAACTCATCAAGATGCAAGAGATTGGGCTGATTCTCAATCAAATGTTCTTGTGCCTGGAACCCCTGAGTTTGAAGCTGTTTTTAATGATATTACTTCTAAAATTTCATATTTGGAAGGAGGAACTGGATTTTATGACAAATCATCTTTAAATCACATACATTCTGAATATCAATTTGGGAATAATAATTCAAATATTAAAATAGGAGCTAATTTCAGACAATACACACCTGATTCAAAAGGAAGTATCTTCATGGATACAGTAAGTAAAATTATAAATAATGAATTTGGTATTTACACAGGTGCTGAGATCAAATTACTTGGTGAAGCACTTAAAATAAATACAACAGTAAGAGCAGATAAAAACGAAAATTTTGATGTTAACCTCTCTCCTGCTGCATCTATAGTTTATAAACCAAATAAAGATGATGTATTTAGATTATCTTTTGGTTCAGCTTTAAGAAATCCAACATTAAGTGATCAGTATTTATTTTATAATGTTGGTAGAGCTATTCTTATTGGAAATTTATATGGTCATGGTACAGATTACGGAGAAAATCTAGTTACCATTGAATCATTGTATGAGTATTTTACACCTACTTTCCCCATTTATGATAGCTTAAGGTTTTTTAGCGTTGATCCGATAAAACCTGAAAAAACAAAATCAATCGAGTTAGGATATAGATCGACAATTTCAAGTAAAATATATGTTGATGCAAATTTTTATTATTCTGAATATACAAATTTTATTGGATATAAGATAGGAGCTAAATTTCAAGCTGATACAACTAATGGAGGGTATTCAATTGCATTACCATCAATTCAAGCATATAGAATGGCTGCAAATGCTGAAAACAAGGTAACTACTAAAGGGGCATCAATTGGCATTAATTACTACCCAAATAGTGATTTAAGTATAAGTGGTAATTATTCTTGGAATTCATTAAATGAAAAAGGTACTAATGACCCAATAATTCCAGCTTACAATACACCTGAACATAAATTTAATTTAGGACTGTTAATGAAAAATATTCATTTTAGTGAGCAAAGGTCAATACTAAGAGATTTTAGTTCGAGTTTAACATACAAATGGATTGAAGGATATAACTATGAAGGTTCTCCTCAATTTACAGGTACAATTCCGACATATGACATTCTTGATTTTCAAGTCAGTAAAAAAATACCAGAGATTGATGCAACTCTAAAAATAGGATCTACGAATATTTTAAATAATCTGCATTATGAGGTATATGGTGGACCATATATTGGAAGAATGACCTATTGCTCTATTTTATTTGATATAAAATAGGGTTTTTTATTATTTGAAACACTTCCTATGCCCGCATAGTAATTAATAGTAGTAAATTTAACACCTAACTAATTAATTAATTATGAAAAAAAATATACAAAAAATATTAGTAATTGCTCTAATTTTTATTGGAATAAATACTAATGCTCAAACAAGATATCTAGATAATATGTTTGATAGTGTAACAGTAACAACTGACGTAACATATGGTCAGAATGTTACTATTTTACCAATGCTTCAAGGACAACCACCTGCAGTGGCGCCACTATTATGTGACATATATGAGCCAAAAAATGATACAATATCTGATAGACCTGTTATTATTATAATGCATACTGGTAGTTTCTTACCTGCTGTATTAAATGGACAAGCAACTGGATCTAAATCAGATAATTCAATTGTTGAAAATTGTACAAGATGGGCTAAAAAAGGATATGTTGCAATTGCAATGTCATATAGACAAGGATGGAACCCAACATCTCCAAGCCAAAGTGTAAGAACTGCTACAATACTACAAGCTGCATACAGAGGAATTCAAGATGCAAAAGCAATGGTAAGATACATGAGAAAAACCGAAGCTGAAGATGGCAATCCTTATGGAATTGATGAAAGTAAGATTGTAATGGGTGGACAAGGAACTGGAGCATATTTATCTATGGGATATATAACATTAGATACTGTTTCTGAATTATTTATTTACCCTAAGTTTTTTGACACTTCTGATCCAAATCCTGCAAATCATACGCCGCTAATAGCTCCAAATTTTGGATTATCAATGGATACTGTTTATGGATTTGGAAATATAGATGGGTCAGACACTGCTTACTACCCTGCAAATTTCCCTCCTTTTAATTTTCCAATAGATTTTTTATGGAATATAGGTAACAATCCTTCATACAGTAATGATGTAAACATGGCATTTAATTTAGGTGGAACTTTAGCTGATTTATCATGGTTAGACTACACAGGCATTCCACTTGTTTCATTCCACTGTGAAAATGATCCTTTTGCTGCTATTGACTCAGGTGTTATTATTGTGCCAAATACTGGAGATATAGTAATTCCTAATGTTGTTGGTTCTAGAACAGCAGCACATTATAATACTCTATGGGGTAATAATAATGGCTTTAATCAAGCTGGATTAAATGATACATTAACTCAAATGGCAAATAACTATAACAGTGCTACAGATTCTGTTCATGGATTAGTTTATGACGGACTTTATGTTTTTCAAACTCCAGCTCCTTCAACAACTCCAAATGCATTTGGTGAAATGCCATATGAAGAATCATCTCCTTGGGACTGGTGGGATAATGCAACATACGATGCGATGTTCCAAGCTTTAAATGGAGCTCCTGCTGGATATGGTGCTGCAAATTCATTATTAGGTGCACCAAATATGTCAGATTCAACTGCAAATCTTTATTTAGATACAGTTCATGGATATTTAAATCCAAGAATGTATACAGTGTTAGGATTAGGTGGAAGCACTACAGGACTGACTGAACTAGCTGACAAGACAACTCAAATCTATCCTAACCCAGCTAATGATAATATAAATATTGTAAGCTACTCACAAATAATTAAGGATGTAGAAATCTATAATATCTCTGGACAGAAAGTAATGAGTAAATCATTTAATTCAAATACAATTAAATTAAATACTAATTCATTATCAACTGGAGTTTATATATTCAATATCAAATCAAATGATACTTCTGTAAAAAGAAAAGTTATTATTGAATAATATTCTTTAATCTACAAATAAAAAAAGGGAAGCAATAGCTTCCCTTTTTTTATATAAATAATCCCGCACTAAGTACAAATTAAACTCCAATTTAAAATGGATAGAGCAGCTAACATATTGCAAACTTCCAATGTCTTAATTTAATAAGAAAACAACATTTAAGGCCTGTTTTTAATACATTAAGTCAAGCTCCAATTACTTCTCGTGTTGAGTTTAATAGTAACAAATAATGCGGGATAAATTTAAAGAACTGTTTTTAAATATCAGATAATAATGATTCAATGATGTCTAGCTTATCTGTGATGCCATCATCAGAAATTAGTTTAGTATTTTTATTTTTTTCAATTTTAGATGCATATTCTATCAGACACATAGCTAAAATATCTTGTTTATCTTTTATTGCATAATTATCTTCATAAAACTTTAAACGTTTTTCGATACTCTTTACAGCATTACGAATATTCTCCTCAGAACTTCTTTCAATTTTTAAAGGATAAAATCTATTAGCAATATTTATTTTAATTGAAAGTTTATCCATAAGTTAACTGTTTAAGAGAGCAATACATTTATCAATTTCACGAACATAACTATTAATCTTCATTCTAGTATTTTTAATATCATCAGAAGAAACATCAACAGTTTTAGAAATATTTATTAGCTTAATCTTTTCTTGTAAAGAAGCAATTTCTATTTCTTTAGCATTTAACTTTTCAAAAAGTTGATTCTTTTCAGTATCTAAATCAGATTTTATCTTCTTTAATTCTTTGTAAGATTCAACTAATTTGCTGACCTTTAATTCTATACTAGATAATGTATTATTAATAGACATAATTACTACAAATTTAATATTTTTGAAATCAAACTCAGCTGATTTTATACCCCTTTTTTTTAACAAAATTTAAACCGTTTATTTTTAATGACAAGCATAAAAACCTTTCTTACAACTATATTATGTATGTTTTTTTTGAGTACAAATGCTCAAGAATATCATCCTCCATTAGATTCCAGACTTCTTCTATCAGGAACTTTTGGTGAATTAAGATCTAATCATTTCCACACAGGAATTGACTTAAAAACAAAAGGAGTTGAAGGTTTAAATATTTATTCTATTGAAGAAGGCTATATTACACGTATTAAAGTGTCTAGCTATGGATATGGAAAAGCTATTTATATAAATCATCCTGATGGTAATACATCTGTTTATGCCCATCTTAAAAGTTTCTCAACTAAGATAGATTCTATCATAAAGAAAGAACATTATAAAAAAGAATCTTTTGAAATCAACTATTTCCCAGCTAAAGATGAAATAAAAGTTAGTAAAGGGGAAATTATTGCGTTATCAGGAAATAGTGGTTCAAGTGGAGGTGCACACCTACATTTTGAAATTAGAAATACATATACAGAAAAGCCTTTAAATCCCCTTGACTTTAACTTTAAGATATTAGATGAGATTGCTCCAATAATAAAAAAGATAAAGTTTACGAATTTAGAAAATATTTCGCCTCAAACGCATCAATATTTTAAGCCAATAAAGTCGGGAGATAAATATAAAATTAATGATGTAATAAAAATTAACAAAAAAGTTGGAGTGGCTATTAATACATATGACTTATCTAATGATTGTTATAATAAAAATGGAGTTAATTTTATTCGAATGTTTTTAGATAGTATACTTGTTTACGAAATCAAAATGGATAAATTAGACTTTAGAACAAATAAATATATTAACTCACACATTGATTTTAAGGAAAAAAAAGAATCTAAAACAAAATATCACAAATGTTACAAGTCTCCAAATAATCAACTTAATATCTATAAAAAATTAGTTAATAATGGTTTAATAAAATTAAAGGATAACAAAATTCATCAACTTGAACTCCAAGTTGGGGATTCTTACAATAACATTAGCTATTTAATTGCAGATATCCAATTAGATACTCTTAAACCAAATGATCCTCTAACAAATGATTCTTTAGAAACAAAGTTTTTTTCTTGGCACACTGAGAATTCTTTTAAGAAAAATAATTTTAGTTTAGAATTACCAAAAAAATCATTATATCAATCTATTAATTTTAAATTTCAAACTAAAGATTCTACTAATGGCACATATGGTAAAATTTATATGTGTGATTATGACTTCACTCCTATTCATAAAAAAGCTACAATCTCAATTAAATATGTTATTAAAGACACTTTAAAAAATAAAACATATATAGCTAAAGTTAGTGGTAAAAAATATATTTATGTAGGTGGTAAGTGGCAAAATAATACGATAACAACAAAAATAAATAGTTTTGGTGATTATGCTATAGTAGCAGACTCAACACGTCCAATTATAAGAGGTGTAAATATCTATCCAGGAAAAGTAATTAAAAATCAAAAGACATTAAAGTGTACTATAGAAGATAAAGAAAGTGGTGTAAAAAGCTATAAAGCAACATTAAATAAAAAATGGGTTTTACTAGATTATGATCACAAGACAAAACTTATAAAATATGATTTTGATCAAAATATTATAAAAGGTAAAAATTTATTTATAGTTTTTGTAAAGGATAATGCAGGAAACACAAAAGAATATAAAGCAGAATTTACTTATTAAAAGTAATTTTTAAAAAAATCTTGAATATACAAGTCAAGCTCATCCCTAACTGAACTATAAACTGTAAGTATCTCTTTTTCTAAACCCTTAGTGTCAACAGGATCTAAAAACTGCTTTAAAATAAGTGGGTTAACAGATTTTAAAACTGGAGATAATTTTCTAGCATTAGAACATAAAAATATTATGAAGTCAAATTCCTCATTTAAATAGTCATTCACACTATTAGAATGATAATCTGAAACATCGATACCAACTTGCTTCATAACTTCAACAGCATACTTATTAACTGGCTCTGGCTTGGTACCAGCACTAAAGACAGATATATTTTTTGAATATGAAGATAATAAACCGTGAGCCATTTGAGAACGACAAGAATTTCCAGTACAAATAAGTAAAACTTTAGTCAATTTCATAAGTAAATTTGTCATATTGAATCATAAATAATAAAAATATGAGAAAAAATATATACAAAAATGATTGAAATAAAAATAAAAAACTGCTGTATATAGGATCAAAAATTATAAAAAAGATAATAAGTAAAGAAAACATATCTGCTAATTTCAAATATATAATAATAGAAAATTCAGCTATCTTCCAAATTATAATTGCTATAGTAAAACAAAACAAGGCTCTTTCTTTTACAAGAATAATAAAAGTATCAACATCATTTTTAATTATAAAATAATCAGGGATAAAAAATAATATAAGTCCAAAAAAAACAAATAAAACAGGAACAAGAATTGACGAATAGACGCTATTTTCTTTTATCATATAAAATCACTAAAATTATTATTAAGATAGATAGATGTTCTATATTTAAAAAAACAATATTATCTAAAATATAATACTTGTTTACAACGCTAATTAATAAAGCAAAAAAAGATAATAATAAAAATATATTTAAAAGTTTATAAAAAAGATATTTAGAATAATAAATTACTGAAACAGAAATAACAGAGAGAGAGATTCCAAACAATAATCTTTGAATAAGCATAGAATTAATACTACTATTTATTTCAGTTTTATCATGTAAAATACATGCCAATATTAAAATAAATGGAACTAAATAAGGGCTAATATATTTCCTATTTAAAATTCTTGAATTCATAAGCATATAAAATTAAAATTGAAATATGTAAAAAAATAGTAAATAGTAAAGTTTCGCTAAAGTAAAAAGAGAATATATAACAACTTAAAATAGTCTGTAAAAGTTGAATTAAAATAAAAAATGGAATTAACTTACAATAAGTAGTGGGTGAATACACAAATAAAGCTCTAAATAGCACGGCAAAAGAAAAACAATAAACTGAAGCGGAAATGAATAAAAAATATTTTGCATCAGAATACTCTTCATAATAAATCTTAAGAGATAATTCATCATAGAAAAACAAACAAACAACAGCAGAAAAAAAATAAAAAAGTGGAATCAAAGTTCCTGATAATATATGTTTATTCTCCATTTTTTAAAATTAAAAAAATATACTGTAAGATTCATATAATAAAAGAAATACTTCTTGAGTTATTCAGTTAGTTTAATATTTTACTTTTGTAACATATGAAAAAAACACTTCTTTTATTATTCACTTTAATAAGCTTTTTAGAAGTTGTTGCACAGACAATTAATGGCACAATTACTGATATTGAAAATCTTCCATTAGATTTAGTTAATATTTCTGTTCAAAATAAAAGTAATGGGGTTACATCTGATATAGAAGGGAATTTCTCAATACAAATTAGTCCAAACAGATCAAATATTATATTATTTAGCTTTATTGGATATCAAACTGAAAAAATAAGGATTCCAATGCTAAAAAATGGACAGAACTACTCACTTAATGTGGTACTTAAGCCATCAAACACTATCCTTGAAGATATTATTGTAAAAGATAAGAAAAGTAGAAAAGATAATTTAAGTAGAATAAA
>MEHZ011523285.1_pt1 | contig 12103 bp, 8 predicted proteins | sample 897221 | NCBI WGS metagenome assembly MEHZ01 (sample SAMN05514161, study PRJNA337945) | marine metagenome | isolation source: marine surface water | place: Arctic Ocean | collected 2007-12-13 | reverse complement strand
GACCATGTCTGCCATCCCCACATGGCACCAAGGGCCAGCAACGCCACCGCAACGCCAAGTGCCACGCCAAGAGACGCTGATGGCCCCGCTGAACCAATGTCTGTCGACTCGCCTGGGAGATAGCCCACCGCTGGGTCAGCGGCGTCGCCGGTATTTCTCGTAAATAGTCGCGAACGACGACGTAACTGCACCTGGTCACGAACCAGGTCGAATCGTCTTTGAAGCTCCTGGTAACGAGAAGCGGCATGTTCTGGTCGAGAAGGAACACTCACCGAGAAAACTTCGCACGAGCGCCTCCCAGCTGGCTCCCATCGGCCCGATGCTGAGGTTTCTCCCTCGGTTTCTCGCCAGCTTTGTGGCATGAGAAGCAGGTGGGAACATCCTGGGAAGCCCACGCAGACTATGGACTGGTCCACTTGGGATCTGACTCGACCCACCACGCCTTGACCCGAGAAACTCATGCCCTGCTCCCCAAACGTCACGGCACGCCATCTCGTTGCACTACGCACACCCCAGCCAGACGCCACTCAGCTACCAGACGCCACTCAGCTACCAGACACCACTCAGCTACCAGACACCACTCAGCTACTAGACACCACTCAGCTACCAGACACCACTCCGGTACGAGTGACAAGCTAAGAGCTCACGAGGTCGGGCCCACGCGAATGTCTGTGCTGCTGAACGTTGAAGACGCCGACTTGCTCGCCTTCGCAAATAATGACCAACTGGCCGCGTATCGACTCCGCTGCCGGCTTCACGTCCGCTATCGAGACGTCGCGTCTTTCACGTCTCGGCGAGCCATCGCAGCCTGAACCGCCTTCAGGTCCGATGGAGGCCTCGGTCGGTTCCAGGTTCCGCCGCCAAGAACCAGCCGGGCGCTCGCCGCTCGTCTGACCCGTTGACGGCCTAACCGGTCTCGCAGCGCAATGGCATTCGTACGAGGACCTTTGCGCTTAGCGGCGTTCGGCTCAAGTTGTTTCACCGGATGCAAGCGCGAAACCCACGACGCCTCAACCTCGAGAGGGATCCGGCGATAGGCCGCCATATGTCCATAGCCACTAAGACGGAATCGTAAATACGAGCCCACGTACCGCGCTAAGAACCGCACCGAGCCGAGGTCTTTGAACTGGCGCACATGCACCAGTTCATGCGCCATCAAGTCTTGATGATCACACGAGCGTTTGCGAACGAAGATGATGTTGCCCAGTGTGAGGGCCTCGGCTTGGGGCGGCACAAGGCCGCCGACCACGACCCGATAGCCGTCGCGCTTCTCCACTCGCATGGTTCGAACGTAGCAGGGTGCTGGGGGATGCCGTCGCTTCTCCCAGCCCTATGCAGCCTAAAAAAGCCTCATCGAAAGCTGCTTGCGATAGCTCACCGTGCGAGGGTCCTCGGGACCCATAACTTCGAGCATGTCGACGAATTCTTGGCGCGCTTCTGCGTCAACCTTGACCCGATCAAGCAGCGCTGTCAGCTTGGCGTCGAGCTCATCGTCAGCAGCCGGATTCTCGCCACCCATTCGGGCACTTGCAGCAATGCGGCGCACCTCCGCAGTTTCAGGCAATCGCTGCAGCAGCTCAAGTGCAATCTCGCTCTCACCCCGAGCAATCAGGATTTCGGCAACCGCAGGGACCGCAACATGATGATCAGGTACGAGCTCAAGGACCGCCAGCAATGACTGCTCGTCGCCGGCAGCTAGCAGCTCTTCAATCTTGGTCTCGGCCTCTGAAGGCAGCAGCCGTTCAATGAATTCTCGCACTGCCGGCTCGCCTTGAGCGCCAGTGAAGCCGTCGAGAACCTTCCCATCCTTCATAGCGTAAACAGCTGGAATCGACTGCACCTGAAAGGCTTGGGACGTCGCTGGATTGGCATCGACGTCGACCTTTGCCAGGACAACTTTGCCGCCTGTCTCAGCGATCACAGTCTCAAGAATCGGACCAAGGCTTTTACACGGGCCACACCATTCAGCCCACAGATCCACCACAACAACATGGTTGTGGGACGCCTCGATAACGTCGGCTTCGAATGTGGCGTCGGTGACATCGATCATGTGCGTGGCTCCAAGGGTGCGGTGTGCTGCATTCAACAGCTTGTGAACATATCCATCGCGACGCACGACACGCCGTCGCGATTCCAGTGCTTTGGAACTAACAGGGTACCGTGTCACATCGACGCTGACCAGGCGTTTAGGACCGCTGTATACGAGCTTGGGGCAGCGACATGACAACTATCGGGATCAATCAAGACCATGTAACTGCATGGTTCAGCACACATGTAACGACTCTCGCGCCGCCACTGGACTTTGACCTGATCCCTGGCGGACACTCGAACCTGACTTTCAAGATTACCGACCAAGCCGACGGCCAATGGGTTCTACGTCGACCACCGCTATTCCAGGTTCTCGAGAGCGCCCACGACATGGGACGCGAGTTTCGCGTTATCGATGCCTTGCAGAACAGCGATATCCCCGTCCCGAGCGTCCTCGGGTTCTGCGACGACCCCGGCGTGAATGAGCGCCCTTTCTATGTCATGGACTTCGTCGATGGCCAGGTACTGCACAGTCCCGAAGAAGCAACCGCGTTTGGCACCGAGCGACTAGCTGGCGTGACTAAGTCGCTGATCGAAGTCTTGGCCCGAATCCACGCCATAGATGTCGACGCTGTTGGGCTCGGTGAGCTCGGCCGCAAAGAGAACTACGTCGCTCGCCAACTTCGCCGTTGGATGGGCCAGTTCGAGGCATCTAAAACCCGAGAACGCCCCGACCTGGTGGCAGTGCACGACCATTTGGTCAATCGCATCCCGGAGCAGGGCAAGGCCGGTCTGGTGCATGGAGACTACCGGCTGGATAATTGCCTGATCGCCGATGACGGTTCGGTGGCAGCAGTGCTCGACTGGGAGCTGTGCACCCTCGGCGACACGCTGGCCGACGTCGCCTCGCTAATGACCTACTGGGCCCGCCCGACCGACAGCTTCACCCCGATCGACATTGCCCCCACGCTGGCCGAGGGATTCCCCGAGCGCGAGCAATTGCTCGACTGGTACCAGCAGGCTGCTGGTACCACCGTTGACGACATCGATTTCTACCTGTCGTTTGCGTCTTGGCGCCTGGCAAGCATCCTCGAAGGCGTGTATTCACGGTATGTCAATGGCGCTATGGGCGACGTCGAACCCGACGGTGGCGCCGAGGCATTTGTAGGCCGCATCGACGCACTCGTCGCTCAAGCCGCCGACTACGCAGCAAAGGTTGCTTAATGCACTTTGATGATCTCTACCAGCAGGTCGGGCCGAGCGTCGAAGGGCCTATGCCGTTACTCATCTTGACCGACGGCTGGCTCGAAGCATCTGACACGCTCGCTCTGGTCCGCAACGTCATTGTGAAGCAGGCCGACCTCACGACCATCGCCCGATTCGATACAGACCAGCTGCTCGACCAACGGGCACGGCGCCCCATGCTGACGGTTGTCGAAGGCGTAACCCAAGGCGTCGAATGGCCCGAGCTCGAACTTTCCTTGGGTACCGATAAGAACGACCAGCCGTTCCTTCTGCTCCACGGGCCAGAGCCTGACTTCGCTTGGCGTCAATTCGGTAAGGCGGTCGCCAACATCGTCAGCGGAATCGGCGTCACTACGACCTACTCCATGGGCGCCTATCCGGCCCCTACGCCTCACACCCGAACGATCCGTATTTCTTCCACTGCCTCCGACGCCAAGATGCTGATCGATCGCGAACACACGACCGGGCGGATTACCGTGCCTGCTGGCGTCCAAGTCGCAATCACCGAGGAACTGGAACGTTTCGATGTGCCCAGTCATGGCTTGTACGCCCAGGTTCCGTACTACTTGGCTGCCCACGATTGGCCTCAAGCAGCAGTATCGATGCTGGACGCGTTCACCCAGCTTTCCGAACTTCATTTCGACGACCGCCAGCTGCAATCTCAGGTCAGCGAAGCGGTCGCCGCCGTCGACAGCATGCTCGAAGAATCACCAGGGCTTAACGAAGTCGTGACCCGACTCGAGAAACGCTACGACGAACTGAAGAAGCTCGAAGGAGCGAAGCTGCCGACAGGTGACGAACTCGAAAAAGAACTGCAGCAATACCTTCGCAAGATCGACGGCGACTGAGTTTCTGAAACTCATCACCGTTCCTTTTCTCAAAAAACCCTAACTGGCTCGAAGGAGCAAACGAATGAAGATTGATGGTGGCATCAGCTTTGTGCTGGCCGACGCAGCACATAGTGCACGTGAAGCCGAACAGGCTGGCTACTCCGGCGCGTTCACAGCTGAGACCTCACACGATCCGTTTCTGCCGCTGACGATTGCTGCCGAGCACACGGAAAAGCTCCAACTCGGCACGTCGATCGCTGTGGCGTTCGCTCGTAGCCCCATGACCGTCGCCAATACTGCCTGGGACTTGCAAGCGTTCAGCAAAGGCCGCTTCATCCTGGGCCTGGGCTCACAGATCAAGCCGCACATCACGAAGCGCTTCTCGATGGAGTGGAGCAGCCCTGGTTCACGTATGCGCGAATACGTCCAGGCCCTGCACTCAATTTGGGATTACTGGCAGGCGGCCGACTTCAGCTCTCGCCTATCGTTCGAAGGCGACTTCTATCAGCACACCCTAATGACCCCGATGTTCAGCCCTGAGCCGCTGCAGACCGACAAGCCAAAGGTCTTCTTGGCAGCCGTTGGTCCTTATATGACCGGTGTCGCCGGCGAGGTCTGCGATGGTTGGATCAGCCACGGTTTCACGACTGCCGCCTATCTCGAAGACGTCAGTATCCCGGCGCTACATGCAGGCGCCGCCAAGGCTGGTCGCGACACCAGCGAGGTCGAAATTTCGCTGCCGGCATTCATCGTGACCGGCGAGACCGAAGAGGAAATGGCAGCGGCAAGCTTTGCGACCCGCAAGCAGATCGCATTCTACGGATCAACACCGGCCTACAAGACAGTGCTTGACCACCACGGTTGGGGCGATGCCCAGATCGAGTTGAATCGCATGTCCAAAGCAGGCGATTGGGATGCCATGGCCGACGTCATAGACGCAGAAATGCTCGATGCCTTCGCTGTAGTAGCGGAGCCGCAAGAAATCGCCGATGGTCTCTTGAGCCGCTACGGGAACCTCGTGGACCGCATCAGCTTCTATGCCCCGTATGCAGGCAACCCTGAGCTATGGAGCGGCGTGATCAGCGACCTCAAGGCTGGTTAAAAGACAGCGACGGCTACGCGTTGTTCAGGCCCATCACTTGGGTCGGGTCCTAGCTCGGCGGTGCCAACAAACCCGACACCGACAAAGCGGAACTGATTCAGGTTGGTGAAATCGTTGCGATCGCCAGCCCGACGGTCGTTGCCACTCGTAATTAAGGCGTTGCGCTACCACCATTCGCCTTCGTCTCATGACGTTGCAGACCGCTCTAACCGCCCTAGACTATGGGGGCGTATAGGTACCGTGTGCTTTGGGATACGCCAGTGGGCAGTTCAGATTGTTCAGTTCACGATTCGATTCCCCTGCACCGACCCTTGTTCGCCGAACCTATAAGGCCAACAACCCCTGAGGGTTTCTGGACTTTGTATGACCGAGCCACTATCTCGGCTGTGCCAAGGAGATCAACCACCACATGACTTCAGCAGCGACGATCGATCGAGCCGATCTCGATCGCATTGTGCAGAGCTACCTCGACGAGCGCTGTCCCGACGAGCAAGCCAATCTTCTCGAGGCGAACCACCTCTTGTGGACCGACAGTCTTTGGCGACTACTCGAACAGGCTGACCAAGCGCTTGAGCGGGCTCGGCAAGAGGTTCGTGGACCTGAACGGGCCTCGGTGCTCAATGATCTCGAAGATGAATGTGAGCGCATCGACGCTCTGCTCAGCGATTTACTTGGTCCAGCTGTAGTCAGCGGACCAGACCCCGATGCAGTTGTTGTTGGTAAGGCACAGTTGCAGCTGTCATGGAGTGCTGGTCAGATCATTGCATGGGGAGGCGGCCACGAGGCCGAACTCTCCGACCTGGACTCGCTCAGAGTCATACTGAAAAAACACGATGGCAGCGCCATTTCCTGGCTCGACAACGACCCCATCGATATCGCAGGCCGCACCGAAGCGGTTTCGCTCGCTTCGCCGTTGACAAGCGCCCTCGGTTGGATTTTGGGCTTTGGAAATGCGGGATTTGAGGACGACACGCTCGGCACAAGCGCTCGATGGTTCGGGCTAGCCGCAGCGTTTGCCGTCGAACTTGTCGCCCAGGGTCGTATGGTCCCTCAGCTCGAACAGTTTCGAGGAGGGCGTAGACCCAGTAATGGCGGACTCGGCACCTACCACGTGCGTTGGGCGGCCTCGGTTATGGACCGTGATCGACTCGATGCGTTAGCCGACGCCGCTCCTGGCGCCGCCATGGCGGTGTCAGATCGTAAGGATCGCAAAGAGTTTGCAGGTGCCGTTGTTGCCGACCTGACCGACGCAATCACCCGCATTGCTGCGTTGCAGATCGAGGTTCCGGCCGCTCCTGAACAACCCAACACCAAGAACGAGGTCGGCGAAGCTATCTTGTGCCGACTTGATGGTTCAGCCTTCCAGGCCCCTCCAGGCATAGCGAACGACATCGTGCAGCGAATGGGCCGATGGGCACAGTCGGTCACCGGTACAGCGAACACACGACTTCTCGTCAAGCTAAACCCACCAGACGAACATGATGCGTGGCTCGCCGAAGTGCTCGCCCCGGGTGGCCGAAGCGGCCTTGAGCCGGTCGAAGTGGCCATGGCCACTGCTAGTCAGACCAAGTCGAAGACGTTCACCCGCCAGATCCAACGCCTCGAACGCCTCTTCCCTGCGTTACTTCGCCCAGGCGGGCGGCGCCGCGGCGAGGTCATCTTGAGTCAAGACGAAGCCTGGCAGCTTATGTCTGACATGGGCGATTCGTTGGTGACAGCGGGCTTCGACGTAGCAGTGCCATCGTTGTCCAAGAAGAAGACGCGACCAACACTTCGACTAACTACCGAGTCAACTGAAACCGTGGTGGGGGCCCAACAGTTGGCAGACGTGCGATGGTCTGCGGTCTTTGGCGACATCGAACTAACTGCAGCCGAGATAGCACAGCTCGCAACCGAGGCTCGCCCGATGGTGAAGTCCCAAGGCGAGTGGATCGAACTGGACAAGGTCGACCTAGCAGCCGCTGCGGCGGCATTGGCTGAACGCTCCGACCAGAACAAGATGAGCGGCGCCGAGATGTTGCGCCATGCCCTTGGCTTGGAAGGCAACCCACTCGGCGGGCACATGTCGATCGCTGGCCAAGGCTGGGCGGCGGACCTGCTGCGCAGCCTGAAAACCTTGCCCGAAGAACCTGATGTCTCGCCCGAAGGCTTCGAGGGAGAACTTCGCTCGTACCAGGCCGATGCCCACGCCTGGCTCAACTTCCTGGTCGAAGCTGGCCTGGGCGGCTGCCTTGCGCTCGACATGGGTTTGGGCAAGACCCCCACCACGCTGGCCTCGCTGGGCCAATCACGGGTGCACGGCCCTGGCCTCGTCATCGCTCCCCCCGCCGTTGTTGGCAACTGGGCGTCGGAAGCCAAGAAGTTCATGCCGGACCTCAAAGTCCTTGTGCATCATGGCCAGAATCGACGCAAAGACAAAGCGTTCCTCAAGGCTGTCGAGGAAACCGACATAGTCATAACGACCTATGGCACCGCCGTACGCGACATAGACCTGCTCGAAAAGGTCCACTTCGGTAAGGCCGTCATCGACGAGGCTCAAGCGATCAAGAACCCTGCCGCTGAGACAAGCCGTCAGCTCCGCCGGATCAACGCCCACACCCGACTTGCCCTGACAGGCACACCGATCGAGAACGGTCTTGGCGACCTGTGGTCGATCCTGGACTGGGCGAATCCAGGCCTGCTCGGCCCTCGGACTCAGTTCATTGCTCAACTCAGCCCGACAAAGAAGACCAAGGAGAACAACGAAGAAGCGCTTCAGGCGCTGAACGGAATCCTTGTCTACCGGCGCACCAAGTCAGAGCCTGCTATTGCCGCCGAGCTGCCCGATCGCATCGATGAGCTCGATCATTGCGCGATGACTCCTGAGCAGATCGGTCTGTACCAGGCGGTCGTCAACGATCTCAGCGCCGAGACCGCAGCCGCGGACGTCGGCTCCCCATCTCGCAAGGGGGCTGTCCTCGCAGCGATCACCGCTCTCAAGCAAATCTGCAACCATCCTCTGAACTACAACGGCAACGACGAGAACCTGGAGATTCACGGTCGTTCAGGCAAGCTCGCTCGCCTGAACGAGATCGTCGAGACGGTCTTCGCCGCCGACGAACGCATGCTGGTGTTCACCCACTTTGCTTCGTGGGGTGAGCGCCTGGCTGGCTACCTGACCGAGCGCACCGGCACCGAGGTGAACTGCTATCACGGTGGCCTATCACGCGGCGCACGTGATCGGATGGTCGAAGAGTTCCAGGCACGCGAAGGCCCAGGTGTGCTCGTACTGTCGCTCAAGGCTGGCGGTACTGGCTTGAACCTGACTGCTGCAAGCCATGTCGTGCTGTATGACCGCTGGTGGAATCCGGCCGTCGAGGACCAGGCCCGTGACCGGGTTTGGCGGATCGGCCAGACCAAGACGGTCATCTGTCATCGTCTCATCTGCCCGGGAACAATCGACGAGCGAGTCGAAGAAATTGTGGCCGGCAAACGCGAGATCGCGAACATGGTCTTACCCAAGTCCAGTTCGGTCGGCGACCTCGATAGCGAACAGCTGCAAGCTGCGTTGGGCCTGGATCCCGACATGCTGCTCGACTACGAAGAACGACTCGACGAACCCGAACCAGACAGCGACGCCAACGTTGCCGAGGAACTAACAGGAGCCCAAGCATGAGCCGGGGAAACAACAACCGCGGCAATCAGAGCGGCAACAACCACAGCGGAGGCGGCAACAGCGGTGGCGGTGGCAATCATGGCGGTGGTGGCAACAGCGGCGGAGGCGGCAACCGCAAGCGCAAGAAGAACCGCAAGAAGCCAAAGCTTGATCCCGTCAGGTACTGGGGCGATGCAACGTCGTTGCCGATTCGCAGCGACTACGTGTTGGAGTCCAGCGATCCAACAGCGGTCATCCGCTCGCTAGGCAAGGCGCCTATCCCTGGAAAAACTTCTGCCCCGGAGCTGTATTTCGAGGTGCTGTACAAACGCGCTATGGGCCTGGCCCAAGCACTCGCTTTCGCCGGTGGCCTAAACGAGGAAGCACCAGACTCGGAACCTTTGACCGAAGATGATTCCGAAGACTGAACCGTTAAGCAATTCAGAAGCGCTGGTCGCTGGGAGCGCCTATTGATGACGGGCCGGTTAGTGCCATGAGGCCAGCGATAACCATGTCGGCGATGCGTTCGATCTCACCATGCTCAAAGGTTCCGAGCTTCAGAATCTTGCGGGCCACCATAGGACCCTCAACAAATTCCATCATGAGCTCAAGGTCCGTATCGGCAGCGATTTCGCCCCGGGCCTGCGCAAGCTGAAGAATCGTCTGAATAGGTTGATGACGCTCCCTCTCAAAGTCTTGAAGTACGCGCCGAAACTCGGGGTCGCCAGCGGCCCGAGCTAGTGCACCAAGCATCGGTCGAAGCACGCTGGGCTGGGCGAACATGGCCGTTACCGTCGTGTACATTTCGACCAGGTCAGAACGAAGTGAGCCCGTGTTTGGCGTTGCAAGATGCTCGATGCTGCAATCGAGGGCGGCTATGAGCAGCTCGTCGCCCGAACGCCAGCGACGATAGATCGTTGTTTTTGCGACACCTGACGCCTTGGCGACGGCATCAACAGTGAAGCCAGAGACACCAACCTCGGCAACAAGCGCGACAGCTGCCGCTATCACCTTTTGTTGCACTTCTTCGCTACGAGGCCGGGCCATACGGACACTACCGTAGCGAAACCCGCAAGGTTGTGGGTCGAGGCCCAAGGGCCGCGCTCTGAAGCGTCCGGCCTGACAGCGGTTGCAATGGTGCGGATCGCCGCATCGAACAACGTGACGTGTGTCTCAAACACTGGACTCGTCACTGATCAGGTGGCAGAGTTGCGCTACGTATCCGTAGCGCAATTAGCGCGCCGCGGCTGCCTAGTTTCTGCTTGGAGTTCACATGTATTCACGTCTCGCCCGCTGGTGCTTCCACCACTCTTGGCAGGTCATCGGCGCCTGGGTCGCAATCCTGGTCGTCTCGATCAGCGTCACTGGCGCCATCGGCACTGCTTACGACGGCAGCTTCAGCATCCCCGAGTCCGAATCGCTCGACGGCAGCTTGATCCTGGACGAGTACTTCGGGGGCTTGGGCGGCGGTCAAGCAGGCTCGATCGTATTCGAGGCACCTCAAGGTGTCGACGATCCAGCGGTGCAGACGATCATGACTGGCCTGTTCGACCAGGTGCGGACTGATGCCGAGCCTGGCGGCCCACTCGAGGGCGTCGTGCTGCAATCTCCCTATGAACCCGGCGGCGATTCACAGATCTCCCCGCCGTCGTCTGACCGAGCCGGTGAGATCGCGTTCGCTCGACTGAGCATCAGTACAGAAGTCGACCAAACCGCAGCCGGCGCTATGGGCGTGCACATCGACGAACTCATCCAAGACAGCGGCATCGAAGAGATCGACGGGGCAAGGGTGGAAGTTGGTGGCGCGATTCTGGGCGAGTTTGAACCGCCAGAATCAGAGCTGCTTGGCGTCGCGTTCGCCGTCGTCATCCTGATCATTGCCATGGGCTCCGTCATCGCCATGGGCACCACAATCGCCGTTGCTCTCATCGGCGTGGGTATCGGCGCCATCTCGATCGGGCTTGTCTCGCACCTGATGTCGGTCCCTGACTTCGCCACAACCATCGGCCTGATGATCGGCCTTGGCGTTGGCATCGACTACGCACTGTTCATTGTGACTCGTTATCGAGAAGCATTACGCGAAGGATTCGACCCCGAAGGTGCAACGATCGTTGCACTCGATACCGCCGGGCGCTCGGTCATCTTTGCCGGTGCCACTGTTGTCGTCTCGCTGCTTGGCCTGCTCCTTATTGGCTTATCCTTTATCGCTGGCCTGGGTGTTGGTGCCGCCCTAACTGTGGCCATCGTGGTTACCTCGTCGATCACTCTCTTGCCTGCCGTACTTGGCCTGGTCCAGAACCGGGTGAACATCACCCGCCGTGCTGGTATGGCTGGCGCAGCCCTGATCGCCCTCGGTCTACTCGCACTTGGCCTTGGGCAGGGCCCGTTCTTCTTAGGTATCGCTGCTGCACTCACCATCGTGATCTTGCTCGCTGCCTATCTGCCATTCATCCAAGCAGCGCCGCTTCGCACCGAGCTTCCCCCTCGCAAGGAAAAGCCCCCACGCGAAACCATCTGGTACCGCTGGAGCCGCACAATCCAGGCTCGACCATGGGCCTATGCCATTGGCGCAACCGCCCTGCTGATCGTGCTGGCACTGCCGCTTTTCAGTCTGCGACTCGGCTTTTCTGACGAAGGCAACTACCAAGAAGAAACCACCACTCGCCAGGCCTATGACCTGATCAGCGAGGGCTTTGGCCCTGGGGCCAATGGTCCGCTAGTCATCGTGACGGAACTCAACTCACCAGCCGATCTCGAGACTATGGGCGCACTCTCAGTAGCGCTGAACCAGACCGAAGGCATCACCTTCGCCTCTCCCCCAGTCCCGAACGATCCTGATAATCCGCAGGCCGCAATAATTCAGATCCAGCCCGACACGTCGCCTCAGGACAAGGCGACCGAGGACCTGGTGTTCGAGTTACGAGACAATGTCGTGCCAAGCATTGCGGGTGCCGCTGGCCTTGATGCCAAGGTCGCCGGCGCCACTGCTGCCAACATCGACTTCACCGACTTCCTAGGTGGACGAATCCTGTTGTTCTTCGGTGTCGTGCTGACACTGAGCTTCCTGCTGTTGATGGCGGTATTCCGTTCGGTCATGGTGCCGCTCAAGGCTGTGATCATGAACATGCTGTCGATCGGTGCTGCCTACGGCATCGTCGTGGCTGTGTTCCAGTGGGGCTGGTTCGGCGGCGTCTTCGGTATCGAAGGTGCACCGATCGAACCCTTCATCCCGATGATGATGTTCGCCATCTTGTTCGGCCTGTC
>MEHZ011522014.1_pt1 | contig 12104 bp, 8 predicted proteins | sample 897221 | NCBI WGS metagenome assembly MEHZ01 (sample SAMN05514161, study PRJNA337945) | marine metagenome | isolation source: marine surface water | place: Arctic Ocean | collected 2007-12-13 | reverse complement strand
CGATCATGAATACTTGCGACACTATTGATATTGCCTCCGGACGCCTTCCTGAGCGCATCGGTCAATCCGTTCTGATAACGTCTGAAGACCACAAGGAGGGTGTCCGTGCATTCCGGGAAAAACGAGCCCCAAAGTATAAGGGCCGGTAGAAAACCGTATTCAAACTAGTCAATAACTAGTTACCAGGAGGGGAAAATGAAACCTTGTTGGCGCTGAAGCCCTCAGTTGGTTGGCATTGCGGCAGAACAATGGAGCCGACCACTTAACTGTGGGCCAGAGCTTTTGAATCAAATATTTTTGGGTGTCTAAATGGTTGCATATCTAATCAATTATGTTCTACATCTTCGGCATGAAATCCGGGGCGTAAAGGGATGACAAATTCCCGGCGTGCAGAGGCTTTGGCCGGCTTTCAGGGCAGTGATTTGGGTATCGAAGGATTGCCATTTTCAAGCACACGAGCAGGCCGCCGGGCAGCACTCCCGCTAGGCTTAGATCCCGCCGCCGATTAACGCGGCATACATAGCTTCTCCTGCCGACAAACGCAGGACTAGAAGCCGTCAAAGGAGACCTATTATGTGCGCAGCTGAAATTAATATGCCGGGAATGGCATCCGACCTGATCACGGACCTTCGGGGCACACTCGAATGGCTCAAGTCGGAAGGCGACCTGATCGAGACCGATGTTGAGGTCGATCCTGATATCGAAATAGCGGCTATCCAGAAGAACCTCGACGGCGGTTGTCCGATCCTGTTCAACAACGTGAAGGGCAAACCCAACCATCGCTGTGTCACGAACCTGTTCGGTGACATGAATGTCATCAACAAGATGTTCGGCTGGGAAAATGACACCGACCGCACGGTCAAACTGGCCTATGCGCTGCAGCACCCGCTGCCGCCGGTTGAAATTGGTCAGGACGAAGCACCATGCCAGGAGCACGTGGTTCTCGATCCGGTAAACGTGAACGATTACATCGTGCCGATCCGCCATACCGAGTATGAGCCTGAACTGACGGTTGGCTCCGGCAACCGCGTTGTCGCCGGCAAGTATTTCGACGGCGGCACGGACCTTGGCTACAACCGTATGAACTTCCGCTGGGGCAATGTCGGCACATTCCAGATCTCGCCCGGCTCGCACATGTGGCAGGTTGTCTCCAAGCATTACAAAGACGACGAGCCCGTGCCGATCACGATGTGCTTCGGCCTGCCGCCGTCCTGCACGCTGCTGGCCGGTGCCGGATTCAATTACGTCATCTTGCCACAGGGCTGTGACGAAATCGGGATGGCGGGCGCCGTTCAGGGATCCCCGGTCCGTCTCGTGAAGGCCCGCACCGTCGACGCCTATGCCGTTGCCGATTGCGAAGTCGTACTCGAAGGCTATGTGAACCCGCGAGACCGCCGCTACGAGACTGCCGAGGCTGAAGAAGCCGGCGTTCAGGGCAAATTCCACTTTCATCCGGAATGGGCGGGCTACATGGGCAAGGCTTATAAAGCGCCGACGTTCCATTGCACGGCCGTCACCATGCGCAAGCCGGAATCGAAGCCGATCATTTTCCCGCTGGCTGTCCACACGCTCGATGAGCACAACATCGACACCACGGTCCGAGAAGCGGCTTTGTTCGCTCTGTGTGAACGCATGCAGCCTGGTATCGTCACCGATGTTGTGATGCCGTATTGCATGACTGACTGGGGCGGAGCGATCATCCAGGTGAAAAAGCGCAACAAGATCGACGAAGGCTGGCAGCGTAACTTCATGGGCGCCTTCATTGCCACGTCGCAGGGCGCACGTATTTGTGTTGCCGTGTCGGAAGATGCCGATCCGTACGACATGGACGACATCATGTGGAACATCACGACGCGCGTGAATCCGCATACCGACATTCTGAACCCGATCCCGGGCGGCCGCGGCCAGACCTTCATGCCGGCGGAACGCATGACCGCGGGCGACAAGGAATGGACGGCCTCCAACACCCGCTTCGAAGGCGGCATGGGCATCGATTGCACGGTGCCGTACGGCTACGAGAGCGATTTCATGCGGCCGGTCTACGCTGTCGACAAGGTCGATCTGAAAAAATGGTTCAGCGATGATCAGATTGCCAACGGCAAAGACCGTATGAAGGGCTGGGTCAACAGTCTCGCGCGGACCGGACGTTAATCAGGGTCGTTAAGACCACGCGCATAACCAAGATAGAAGAGCCATCCTTCGGGGTGGCTCTTTTTATTTAGTAACCGCGACGAACTTCGATCTGTCCAAACAACGGCTGGCCCGAGCGTGCACGCCGGATATTATCGGCAATTACCGGGGCCGCCGATTCCGGCAGCGTCCACGCCGCCGCATGTGGATAAACGGTTACGCCAGGATGATACCATAACGGATGATCCGCGGGCAGGGGCTCTTCTCGAAACACATCCAATGTCGCGCCTGATAGCTGTCCGCTGTCGAGGGCCTCGATCAGATCGTCCTCGACGACGTGTTTGCCACGGGCCGCGTTGATAAGAACCGCGCCGCGCGGTAGCGCGCCCAGGGTCGTTGCATCCAGAATGTCTTCGGTGTCGGGGGTGAGTGGTAACAGGCAGACGAGAATGTCAGTTTGTTCCAGCAGGTTGAAAAGGCCGTCTTCCCCGGTATGGCTCGTGATACCGGGGAGTTGCTTTTCGGTGCGTGACCATCCGGAAACCGAGAAGCCAAACCGGCTCAACATCTCTCCGCAGGCCGCCCCGAGATGGCCAAGGCCGAGAATCCCGATGCGACGGTCGCGCGACAGGGTCTGGCGCAGCAATGTCCAGTCACCCACCTTTTGCTGGGCGCGGTATTCGCATTCGCGCCGGTGATGACGCAGGACTTCCATCGCAATAAATTCGACCATACCGGTCTGAAGTCCGGGGTCGATCAGACGCGCAATCGGTACACCGGGCGGCAGTTCCGGGTCGCGCAGGATATGTTCGATGCCGGCGGCAAGGGACAGGATCGCCTTCAGGTTCGGAAATGTCGCTATCAATCCGCGTGGCGGCTGCCACGTCAGAACAATGTCGATTTGATGCGGGTCGCCGGCGCCGTCGGGCCAAACCCTGAAGTCGAGATCGGGTATTTCTGCGCGCAGCGTCGTTTCCCACTCAGTGGGAACTTGGCCGTCGCACATGAACAGGAGGGCCATGCAAATCTGCCGTCGTGAAAGGTTTGATGCGCGATCACTTTGGCGCTAAGCCTGTGACTTGTCACGCAGGAAACAGGGAGAGTGATGTGAAAGTCGGAATTGCCGGTTTCGGCACCATAGGAAAGCCGATCGCCGCGGCTTTGCAAAAGGGAATCGATGGTCTGGAACTGACCGCCATTTGTTCGCGGGATCAGGATAAGGCCCGCCGCAACATGGAAGGCCTGTGCGATCCCCTACCAGTTGTCGGGCCGCAGGAACTTGCCGATATGTGCGACGTGATCGTCGAATGCGTGCCTAAGGCCGCGTTCCGGGATATCGTCGAACCGGCGCTCAAAGCAGGGCGCATATTTATTACAGTCAGCGGTGCCGGGCTGCTTATTCACCCCGATGTGGTCGAACTAGCGCGCGAGAATAACGCGCAGATTATTCTGGCGACGGGCGCGCTCCTCGGGCTCGATGCGGTTCGCGCCGCCGCGGAAGGTGAGATCGAGCAGGTCCGTATGATCACCCGCAAGCCGCCATTCTCGTTGACCGGTGCACCCTATCTGGTGGAAAACAACATTTCGATCGAGAACCTCACCGAACCTTTGAAGGTATTTGAAGGAACCGCGCGCGAGGGCGCTGCAGGCTTTCCGGCGAATGTGAATGTGGCGGCAGCCCTGGGCCTGGCCGGAATCGGTCCGGACCTGACAACGCTGGAAATCTGGGCGGACCCCGCACTGGACCGCAACACACATCGCATCGAGGTAGAGGCGGACAGTGCCCGCTTCAGCCTCAGTATTGAGAACGTGCCGTCGGTTGAAAACCCCGGTACAGGTAAAATCACCGCGTTGAGCGTCATTGCGGCGCTCCGCGCACTCACCGCACCGCTAAAAGTCGGTAGCTGACGGACTTCAAAGGAGAATACCTATGGAATACCAGGCCCTCAAATGGGAAATCCTCGAGAACCCGAATAATCCCGGGGAACGCTCGATTGGCATGCTGACACTGAACCGGCCCGATTTTCTGAACGCCGTCGACGTCCGTATGCGGGTCGAGCTCGACATCCTATGCGACGAGATCGCCCATAACAGCAACATCAAAGTAATGATCATTACCGGCGAGGGCAGAGGCTTTTCCGCCGGCGGCGACCTCAAAAGCGAGGCCGGCCCGCTTGGCGCAGGTGATGAGGACTTCGATTTTGGCAATTTCGGCCCCTACAGGGAACTCGCCAGCCTCTTCTTCAACGATCTGCGCCACCAGGTGCTGCAGCGCGCGTTCAAGAAGTTCGAGGATCTACCCTGTATCGTGATCGCCGCGATCAACGGCCCAGCGGTCGGTATCGGGCTGGAAATCTGCACCCTCTGCGACCTGCGCTTCGCGTCGGATAAGGCCAAACTTGGCGAAGTCGCGGTCCCGGCCGGTTTCCTGCCGGAATCAGGCGGTGCGCGGAACCTGCCGAAGCTTGTCGGCATCGGTAAGGCGCTCGACATGATCCTGACCGGCAAAATCATTATGGCCGACGAAGCGCTCGAAATCGGCCTAGTCGAAAAGGTCTTCCCGCATGACGACCTGATCGCCGAAACGCTAGCCTATGCGGCGCAGATCGCCTCAAACCCGTATCTGTCGGTCCGCTACGCCAAGGACCTGGTCAAGATGTACTGGAACCACAACCGGTCAGAAGAAGGCTGGGCGAAGGAATTTGCCGCAATTCAGGAAATTACCCGTACCGGCGATTGCCGCGAAGGCATTCAGGCGTTTCTCGAAAAGCGTCCGTCCGAGTATCGCGGCCCCTATTACGACAACCCGCCCTACGGGAATCCCAAGCGTAAATGAGGAAGATGCTGTGACACTGCCGGAAGGATATAGACAGATTCCCCAGCGCATGAATATTGCCGCTGAACTCATTGATCTCATTGATAAAAAGGGTTTCGGTGGTCGTATCGCATTTGCCTGGGATGACGGTGAGCTGAGTTTTGCTGAATTTGCTAAGCGGGTGAATAAGCTGGCGCATGGGTTCGTGGCGAATGGCATCGAAAAGGGTATGTCGGTTCTGATCCGGATGCATAACTGTCACGAGTTTGCCGAGGCGGTTCTGGCGCTCATCAAGATCGGTGCCTTACCGGTGCTTCAGAATTCGTTGCTGGGCGAGGAAGAGGTCGATTACGTCCTCGAGCATTCCGATGCCCGTGCCGCGGTCACGCTTGGCGGTCTTGCAGTGCCCTTGGTGAATCTATCGCACAAGCTCCCGGCAGGTGTGTTCGCAGCCCGTGGCGCGCCGGATGGAACGACAGCGCTGGAAAGCCTGATCGATGCTGCACCGGACGCGCCGTTTGAGACAGCGGATACAGAGGCGAACGAGCCGGCTTTCTTTGTCTACACATCGGGCACCACAGGGCGGCCCAAGGGCATCGTTCATGCGCATCGCTGGGTAATCGCCCTCGGGGATTCAAATCGCTACAGGCTGCCGCCCGAGACCGGCGACCGGGCCTATGCCACGGGCGAGTGGAGCTTCATCAGCGCCCTTGGTCATAACGTCATGTTTACGCTGCGCAACGGCGTGACCGGCGTGATCCTCGAAGACAGGCCAAGCCCCGAAAACGTTCTGAAAGCGGTTGAACGCCACAAGGTTACGCTGATCTATTCGGTCGCGACCGTCTACCGGCGGATACTGGCCATGAAAAATATCGAAAAGACCTTTGATTTTTCCTCCGTCCGCGGCTGCAACGCGACCGGCGAGGCCCTCGAAGCCGCCACGTGGCAGGAATTCAAGGACCGCTTCGGATGCGACATCTGGGAACATTACGGCGTGTCCGAAATGCAGATGGTGCTGGGGCAGGGACCGCGTCACCCCGTGGTGCCAGGCTCAATCGGCCTGCCAGTACCGGGCACTCATGTTGCGGTTCTCGATGACGATTATAACGAGATCGAACCGGGCGAGATCGGTCATTTTCTGATTGCGTCCGACAATCCTGGTTTTTTCCTCGGTTACCACAAGGACCCGGAGAAAACCGCGGAGGTCGTCCATGACGGCTGGTATCATACGGGAGATCTCGCATCCTGCGATGACGACGGGTATTTTCGGATCGCCGGCCGGAGTGACGACTGCTTCAAAAGCCGGGGTATCTTTATCTCGCCTTATGAAATCGAAAACGTCCTGCGCCAGCATCCCTCTATCGTTGAAGCCTGCATTGTACCGCTTGTCGACAAGGAGATCGGCTATCGTATCCGCGCGGTCTGCGTCCTCCGCGACGGTGTCGAGGCGTCCGACGAGACCGCCGAGGATATTCGCCTCAGTGTCCGTACGCGGATAGCCCCATATAAAACGCCGCATGTGGTCGAATTCATCGATGCTTTGCCAAAGAGCCCCGTCGGCAAAGTGTTGCGGCGGGAGCTCGTCTCCTGACGCCTCTCTCAAACACTGCTGCGCCCGTAAATCGGCAGGGCCCCGGCTGGTTGTTTCTGGTTGCACTGGTCACGATCACGATGATCGGCCCGCTCGCCGTTCACATGTACATCCCGATAATGCCGACGATCCAGCAGGCGTTCGGCGTCTCCACCATCATGACGACGCTGACTTTCAGCATGGTGTTGTTCGTCATGGCGTTCGGTACGTTGATCTATGGCAGCGCATCTGACCGGTATGGGCGCAAACCGGTCCTCATGGTGGGGCTCGTTCTGTTTGTGGCAGGCTCGGTCATTTGCGCTGTTTCCTGGAATTTTGAAGTCCTCATTGCGGGGCGTTTGCTCCAGGCGCTTGCCGCCGGGTGCGGTGTCGTGCTGGCGCGGGCAATTGCGCGCGATGTTTACGGTCCGGACAAGCTGGCACAGGTCATCGCCTATATCACCACTGCCTATGTGCTTGGCCCGACCCTGGCACCCCCTATCGGCGGCGCGATCTCCGATATTTTCGGCTGGAATGCGGTTTTTATCTTTGCGACGGTCATCGCCGTGATCGTGGCGTTGCTAGGTAGCAGCGTCATCCGCGAGACCCATCATGACCGGATCACCGGCCGCAAGAACGGCGCGTTGCTTCGTGATTACGCGATCCTGTTCCGAAACCCCGTATTCGTCGGCTATGCGTTCGTACCGGCGTTAACGTCGGGCGCGTTCTTTGCCCTCGCGACATACGCATCTTTCCTGATGCGCGACCATTACAAGACCACGGCGGGTGAATACGGGTTGTATTTCATGTTCCTGAGCATCGGGTTCATGTCCGGCAACTTTATCTCGGGACGCCTCGGTAACCGCGTTTCTGCCGAATTTATGGTGACAGCGGGGTGTCTGATCGGGGTCATCACTGTCGAAGTGATGACGGTCTCTCTTTTAATCTGGCCGAATTACCCGCTTGCGCTGTTCCTGCCGGGCGCATTTATCGGTATCGCTCAGGGTCTTGCCATGCCGCACGCCCAGGCGGCGGCGATCAATGCCGAACCCGGCCTGACCGGCACCGCATCCGGTGTTGTGATGTTCCTGCATTTCTTTTCCGCGGCGACAGCATCGTTGTTTCTGTCGACGCTGTATGACGGCACGTTCTACCCGCTGATCGAGATCATTTTTGTGCTGAGCATCCTGGCGCTCGCAAGCGCGGTGTTTGCGAATGCCGCAAAGCGCCGCCAGACAGCCAGGATGTCTGCCTAGAAAGGAAAGTCTACTGGAAAGACCGATCTCAGGTCTTATCGAAGCCTTCTTCATTCCGGCCGAGCGCGGACAGTGTATCGGCCACGAAGGTCCGGGGCAGAATCTCGTCCTGGGTAACATGGCGAAGATCTGGATAAAGTTCCCGGTAAAGCTCCATCTGGCGCGTCCAGTGAGAATCCGACATTTCGCCATTCACGGCAAACCCGCCTGAATCGTGCTCCTGCTGCCAGATCTGTTTGACCTGGTCATCGGGCACGGGGACCGTGACACTCGCGTCGTAAACTTTGCGGAACGTATCGTAGCTGTCATGCAGGGCGCGCGATGCGCGGATCATGCCGCGAGTAAGGCGCGCCAGTTCTTCCGGGTGGGCAGTTTCGTAGGCTTCGGTCGTGCCAAGCACGCCATGTGGCTGCGTCGGCACCAGTTCTTTGAGCTGCGCAAAACCCAGCAGGTTGTGAACTTTGCCGGCATGTTCGAGGCTGAGCGAGATTGCTTCCTCGACCCGGATCAATGACACGTCGATTGTCGCGTTCAGCAACCGTTCGATCCGCTGCGGCGGCGGTCCGACCACCTGCCAGTCGATATCGGCCTCGTCGATACCGAGGGCCCGCACCGTGAGGCGCGCCATGTGATGGCTCAGTGCGTTCGTACCGTCGAGCGCCCAGGAAACGCCTTTGAGGTCTGCAGGCGTGGTGATCGATCTTTGGACAATCAGGTTCTGCGCGAGGCCGCGGGCCATCGATACAATTGCCCGGACCGGATTTCCTTCGGCACGCGATTTGATCAGCGGGCCAAGCCCGCCATAGGAAACATCCACCGTGTCATCGAGCACCGCGTTGATCGCCGCAACACCGCCATGGACCGGGGTCCACGTGACGTCGAGGCCTTCATCGGCCCACAGGCCGAGCGTGGTCGCGGCGGCGCAGGACAGATCGTCAACGCCAAAGGTGGGGCCGGATCCGGCGGCGAGCCTAATGGAAAGGCGGTCGGACATTTAATTTCCTTGGGCTGAGTGTGAATTGGGGACTGAGAGTGATTGGCGAAAACGAATGCCAGGTCTAATTCGAAGTGGGTCGTCTTCGAACAAAGTGAAGACTTGTCAGGATCATAACGATTTCGTCATTCTGGTTCAGCGTATTATAGCGAATACGCACGCCGTCGCGACCGCCTTCTTTCTGAGCGGCGGAAATCTCCATAATCTGTGCCTTCACGTGCAATGTATCACCGACCTTAACGGGCCGTTTCCAGCGAAGATTGTCGACACCCGGCGAGCCCATACCGCTGAGGCTGAGGGCGCCCGTTCTGGCGAACAGGCCGAACGTGACGGCGGCCGTCTGGTAGCCGGCGGCGACGAGTGTCCCGAAACTGCTGTCTTTCGCCGCATCGGGGTCGGTGTGGTACGGCAGTGGCGCATATTTCTCGCCGAATTCGATGATTTCCTGCTGATCCAGCGTCTGGGTGCCGGTCTCGTAGACCTGGCCGACTTCGAAATCCTCGAAGAAGAGCGGTTTTTGAACCTTCATCGACGGTACTTTCTTTTATTGATTTGGGGCGCTCGCGATCGATGACAGCTTCTCTGCAAGTTGTCTTACGCCGCGCAGACGGTCTTTAGTCAGGGTCCAGTCCCGCCGGACAACAATCGTATGATCCGGGCGCAACTTGCTGCGCCCGACATCGGCGGTAACGAATTCCATCAGACCGCCGGGGTTGTCGAAGCTGTTATTCCGGAAGGAAAGCGTCGCACCCTTGGGGCCGGCATCGATTTTCTCGACACTGGCGGCGCGGCAATGCCGCTTGATGGCGACGATCTGCAGCAGGTTTTCCACCTCGCCGGGAAGGCTGCCAAACCGGTCAATGAGTTCTGCTGCGAAACCCTCTGTGTCCTCAGCGCTTTTAAGCTCGGCAATGCGGCGGTACAGCCCGAGACGGACATCGAGATCGGATACGTATTTTTCCGGTATCAGGACCGGAATACCGACATTGATCTGCGGGCTCCACTCGCGGTCGTCCTCGTCCTCAACGCCCTTTGCGACGGCAACGGCTTCTTCGAGCATGTGCTGGTACAGCTCGACACCGACCTCGCGGATATGGCCGGATTGCTCCGACCCCAGAAGATTGCCGGCGCCGCGAATATCAAGATCGTGGCTCGCCAGCGTAAATCCGGCGCCAAGCGTGTCGAGAGACTGCATGACCTCCAGCCGTTTATTGGCCGCGGCAGTCAATTTCTTGTTGTTCGGCAGGGTCATATAGCAATAAGCGCGGAGCTTTGAGCGACCGATGCGCCCGCGCAGTTGATAGAGCTGTGCCAGTCCGAACATATCGGCGCGGTGAATGACCATCGTGTTCGCCGTCGGAATATCGAGTCCGGATTCAACGATCTGTGTAGACAGCAGCAGATTTACCGACCCTTCGTAGAACGCGGTCATGACTTCTTCGAGGGCTTTCGTGCCCATTTGCCCATGCGCCATGGCGACTTTGACCTCGGGCACCAGGGCGCGCAGTTGGGCCGCGATCTCGTCTAGGTCGGCGACGCGCGGACATACGTAGAATGTCTGTCCGCCGCGGAAATGCTCGCGCATAATGGCTTCTCGGATCATCACATCGTCGAACGGCATGACGAATGTACGAACAGCGAGCCGGTCGACCGGCGGCGTGCCGATCAGGCTCATTTCCTTCACGCCGCTCAACGCCATCTGGAGCGTTCGGGGGATGGGCGTCGCCGTCAGCGTGAGCACGTGCACGTCGGTCTTCAGGTTTTTGAGGCGTTCCTTGTGGGTTACGCCGAAATGCTGTTCCTCATCGACAATCAGCAATTCCAGCTTGTTGAATGCGATCGACTTGCTCAGCAGCGCATGGGTGCCGATGACAATGTCCACTTCGCCATTGGCCATACCTTCGCGAACTTTGTCAGCGTCTTTGCCCGTCACAAGACGTGAAAGCTGTTCAATGCGAACCGGTACGCCGGCGAACCGGTCCACAAAGGTTTTGAAATGCTGACGGCAGAGGAGGGTGGTCGGTACGACGACGGCAACCTGACTGCCCGACATAACGGCCGCAAAGGTGGCTCGGAGCGCGATCTCGGTCTTGCCGAACCCGACATCGCCGCAGACCAGGCGGTCCATGGCGTTGCCGGATTTCAGATCGTTCAGCGTGTCGGCAATAGCATGTGTCTGGTCATCGGTTTCGACATAGGGGAACCGGGAGGCGAATTCCTGATACAGACTTTCCGGAATATCGATCTTTACCGCGGGGCGCAGCGTGCGCTGAGCGGCGATCTTGATCAATTCATTGGCGATGTCCCTCAGTCGTGACTTCATCCGCGATTTGCGGGCCTGCCAGGCTGCGCCGCCGAGCCGGTCTAGGCTTGCCGGCATATCGCCCGACCCGTAACGCGACAGCACTTCGACGTTTTCAACAGGCACGTAAAGTTTGGTATCTCCGGCATAAATCAGCCGCAGGCAGTCATGCGGTGCGTTGGCGACGCTCAGTGTCTCCAGCCCGTCATACCGGCCGATCCCGTGCTCGATATGAACCACCAGGTCGCCGAGCGCAATTTCAGAGACATCGGCGATGAAATCCTCGGCCCGCCGGCGTTTGCGATCCGGCCGCACAATCCGCTCACCGAGGATGTCCTGTTCGGTAATCAGGGTGAGCGTATCGGATGTAAACCCGTGCTCTATCGGCAGTACCACAAGGGCTGTCGTTTTCCGGCCAAGCTCGCCGGCCGCCTCCCAGTCCTCGACCGCAGCGATATCCATCAATTTATGATCGGCGAGCAATTGTCCCAGCCGTTCACGGGAAACAAGCGTAAACGCGGAAATCAGCACCCGTTTTCCGACATCGGCATCGTTGCGCAGACGCTTTGCCAGGCTATCGAACACGGTCGTTTGCGGATCGTCATTTTTGTCGCCGACGGAGGAAGCCTTGGCGCGCGCTGCGGCAAAATCAGGGACGCGTTTGGCGCCGATCGAAAGTACGTTGTCAAAAGCCGATGAAGCAATGCCCTCAGGCGCGGCAAAGGGGGATAGCTGGCCGACCAGACGTCCGTCCAGCGCCAGCTCGAATTCACGGTCGTCCAGATACAGGCTTCCGGTCGGCAGCGGGTTATAGGGCGGCTGGCCGCTGACATCGTTGGTTTTGCGGTTTCGCAGATAGGTCATGCGGGCGTCGAAATAGTCCGAGATTGTCTCCAGACGTCCGTCGCGCACCTGATCGGCGTCATTATCCAGCGTTACAGAAGCGCCGGGCAGGTAGTCGAAAAGCGTATCGAGATTTTCATGAAACAGCGGCAGCCAGTGCTCCATCCCGATCTGCTTACGGCCTTCGCTCACAG